>ODAI010318418.1_pt1 | contig 76176 bp, 55 predicted proteins | sample 1539321 | NCBI WGS metagenome assembly ODAI01 (sample SAMN02144231, study PRJEB22623) | gut metagenome | biome: sheep rumen | host: Ovis aries | place: New Zealand | reverse complement strand
TCTCCAATGAGTATTCCATTTCATATACAGTAGTAGGTGAAGCAGGTGAGCAGAATCCAGGCTCACTGAAGGTACTGGCTACTGCCTGCCCCAGCTCCATAGTTGAAGGCTTCAAAAAGCTCTTTGCTGTAATGAACATAAACCTCAGATCAGTAAATATCAGCTGCAATTCTATCTCAAGAATCGTTCTGAGCGATAAGTCCAATGCTGATAAGATGCCTCTGCTGGTGTGCCAGCTGGATAATAACTTCCTGGGTCTGACACTGTTTGAAAACGGACAGATGGCATTCGCAAGATACGTACCGATCTCACCTGATGAGTACGATGCTGATGACTACGTTCTGGAAGCTCTGAACGAGAATATATTCAGAATGGAGCAGTTCAACAAGGCAAGAGGCGGTAACGGTCTGTCAAACGTTATCCTTTACGGCTTTATCGAGGATTACAAGAAGATCGTTGATGCACTGGATGGTCTGGAGATCAGAGCTTCCGTTCTGGGAACACCTTCTCAGATAACAGGCTATGAGAACTTCGAGTTCACCGTATTTGCAAACGCTATCGGTGCTCTTTACAGAAGAAACAAGCAGACAGAAAGGATCAATCTCCTTGAAGTTGATCACTCCAATAATAAGGATTCTTCTGCAGGCATGAGCTCGATGCTGACTACAGCAGGTATCCTGTCTGCTGCTTCTGCTATACTTATCGCAGCGATCACCGGTTTCATCGCTGTTCAGGTAAAGAATGTTGATAATGAAAAAGCTGGGATCGATGCTGAGATAAGGGAAGAAGAAAAGATCAAGGCTGCTAACCAGATACTTCATAACAGACTGGAACTTATAAACAAGTATAAGAACTTTGTTGAAACAGTTCAGCTGGATATCGACACTCTCCCTGTAATGAAGAAAGATAAGGTCGATAAGATACAGGAAGTGATCGAAAAGGATAAGATCACATACGGTGGTATGACTTATGACCTTGACAATGGTTCGATTGTTATTTCTCAGTTAACTGTAGAAGAGCAGGAAAAAGCACAGGATGTGCCCAAAAAGTTCGCTGATGATCTTAAGGAACTTGAATTTGTTGCAGAGGTCGTATATAGCGGCTATACGGGAACAGGCGAAAAAGACAATCCTGTTGTTATTAATGATATCACTGTTATTTTAGAGAAAGAGGGTGAGTGACGATGAAGCTTAATTACCGCGATAGGATCGTACTTACAATAGTTATCGTAGTTCTTGTCTGGGTTGCAGGTGTAATGCTGTTTATAAAACCCAAAATAGAAAGTCTTCAGGATTCACAGGCTGCACTTGATGATGCAAAGGCTACACTTGCCGATCTGAAGGAGAGAAATAAGGCTGATGAGAACCTCCCTGAGAGGATCAAAAAGGCTTATGACGAAGTTAATAAAATGACTGAAAGCTTCTATTCTGTGCAGGCAAATCAGCACGCTTCTCAGGAGGTCGATGACCTGCTTGAAAAGGCTGAGATCGAAAACCTTGATATGTCAGTTTCAGCTTATACTCCTTATACTATCCGTCCTTATGAGTATGTAAGCACTAAAGCAGTAACTGACATTGATACAACGGTACAGGATTATATAAATCAGTCTGAGCCTATAACACCTGATACTGCTGATGCAGAGGCAGGCGCAAAGGGTGAAGCTGTTGCAGCTCCTGCTATAATAGGCAGCTATGAGGTTTCATTCTCTTACAAGGGCAAGATAGATGATGTTGAGAAGTTCTGTAATGATCTGCAGAATTCAACTGAAGAGAAGTCTATGAAGACAATGGTCGTTAAGAACGTTGACTTTATGTTCTCTGCTGAGACTGATGATGATGGCAAGCCCGTAACTGAAGATACGGTCGATGAGAAGACCGGTAAAAAGTCGTCAAAGACTAAGATATCTGATACTGATGTTGAGGGCAGCATGACCCTTATAATGATGGTAGTAGAAAAGCTGCCGGATTATAATGATAAGTAATGTTTATAGCGTTTGGTGGGCGGAAAATTCCGCCTGCCAAATCGTGCTATAAAAAATGATTAAAATTTTTATTTTGATCATTACACACAAAGTCGGGAAACCAAAAGAATGAAAGGTGGTAATTATGAAAACCAAATTCACGTCACAACGCAAGGGCGCTGTGCTGATGACCGTAACTGTTGTATCGGTTATGATGATGGTCATTATTGCAGCTGCCACCTCGTTGGTAAATCATACCAACGTGAGAACAAACAAAGAGTACCGAAAAAAACAAGCGTACTATGTTGCATCATCATGTCTGCGTGCCTTTGTTTCACAAACAACAGGTGTTATTTCCAATGGTATAGATAATGATGCAGAGATCGCGGCAAAACTCAAACAGATCAGAGAGATCGCACGAGAAGGCAAAGAGATCCCAGTTAAGATCGAAAAGCTGGAAAATGGTGTTCCTACTAATCAAACAATTGGTGAAATTAACCCCAGATGGAGCAATGCCAGCTGTAAACTCAAGTTAGAATGGATCAGTGATGATTCTGTAAAAGCGATATCTACAGCAACCTACCTTGGCCAGGAAAAGATAGTTGTAGCATATCTCTCTGCACAGACACTGCATAAGCACGAGTTCACACCTAAGGCACTTGAGATCATTGGTACTGATGGTGGTAATTCAAAAGGCTATTTTGAAAACATCAGAGTATATGGTTCTACTGGCGCGACAGATCCGAAATCTCATGACGATAACACACTGTACGGTTTTCATCACAACCAAGATGAGCTTTATGGTGATGTAGATATCAATGGTTCGATGGTTGCTCAGAATGCAACATTGTTCAAGAGCAATCCCTATTATTTTCAGGGCAAAGATGACAGTAAGGGCTGTGTTCTGAATGTATCCAGATCATTTATAATTGCAAATAACTGTCCCAAATTCGCTCCCGATTTTGAAAAAACGGCAACTGACAATAATGATCCCCGTGTTTCACCCTATAATTACAACTACGTTAATGTAGGTGAAGCACTGGTATATACCGCTAATAGTGGCGGATATTTCGGTTCGGAAGATAAACAGGTAGATGTTTATGCGAAAATGCTATATATCGGTACAGTAGGCAGTATGAAGCCAGAAATGAAGAATGCTATAGCTCATTCCAGTGATGAAGAATTTTGGAAAAAGGCTTATCAATTCTCTTCTGGTAATGGTTGCGGTTTTAAGGTGTATGGAAATGTATATACTTTGCCTTCTTCTGATATTAAAAATCCAGCTGAGTTTCATGGTGATGTTGTAGTAAATACTGAAATGGTGATTAATGGCGAACTTTATGTAGGCGGTGATCTGTATATAAATAATCTAATGGGTAATGGTTTTAATTGCAAAAAAATCCACATGCTGCCGGGTAATTATATTTTTCTAAACCAAGACAGAGATGTGGATGCATCAGGTAAGCCCACTCGTAGCGGAAATGGTACACAGCCATCAACGATTACAAGCAATGGTAAAGAGATCCCTGTAACTTATGATGATTGGACCGGTGAAGCAAGATCTCATACGCCTGATTTTCCTTTGCTGCAGGAAACTCCATATTATTACTTCCCTGAGCACTTGCTGTGTGAAAGGGGTACTAACGGTACTGTTTCCACCATCGTGGATCAGTATACGGCTATGTATGACGCCGCTGACAAAAAAACTATAGTTGCACCTAATGCAACCAGTTTTGGAACTGATGGTAACGTCTATACAATTGACGGCGGTACTGGTTCATTCAAGCCTGATCATATAGTTACCGATGATTGCTATATTGATTACCTTGATAATAAAAAGATACTTATCGACCTTGATCAGTTACCGACAGGTAAAAAGAACCTGGTGGTTATCCTCAAGAACGAAGGTAAAACAGCTAACGAAAATGTTATCCTTGTTAAGAACTCAACAGACCCTGAATCTGATGAAGCTAAGTTCTGCTACTTTGTAAGTGATTCAGGTGTAGGCACAACATATGATGAATACGGAGATAGCGGTCACGACAAAAATACAATATCGACATACGATCATTCTTCATTCAATAAGAATCCCAAATTTACATTTGGCGGTTCAAGAAATGTTGTAATGGATTTTAATACATTCTGCAATGTTGACTGTAGCGGCTGTAATGGTGCAACAAGTGGTGATCAGTATGCTAATCCCACACAGAATCCTGCTAATAATGGCTTTGAAATGAAATCAAACAACATAATCTTTCTGTTTACTGAAGGAAGCGAACTTGAAGTCAAGGAAGCTGAGACACTAATTCAAGCCAGTGTGTATATGCCGAGAGCGACCTATACGAATACAAATAAGGGTGGTCAGTGTAAGGTAGCACCTTACTACAAAGATTCTCGTCTGCAGGCTCTTAATATTATCGGCAATATCGTATGCAACCGTTACGACACAAATTCTGGTAACAATAACACCATTGTTTACAACAGACTTTCTTCTAAGTCGATGCTTGCTTACGTAAAGGGCGCAGGAGAAGAAAAAGCATCAAAGAGCTTTATGCTCGATTACTATGATAATCACTAATGCAGGAGGGAGGTCATAATTATGAAAACTAATAAAAAAGGTATGACTCTTGTTGAATGCATTGTTGCGATGGCTGTATTTGCAGTTGCTACTACAGGCTTTGTTATGGCTGCGAGCGTTTCTATGCGCTCGCAGGCAAAGTCCGCACGCAGAATGGAAAAGACAAATTCTCAGTCAACGAGCTTGGAGCATTTCTCATCTTATGCCAGCGTACTTGATCCTGAGTATTCAAATGTTCGTCCCATGACAGTAGGTACTAACCAGTGGAGAATGACATTTGACTTTCCTGCTTCAACTGTTATTAATGACCATGTCTTCGGATATAATGCTAAGCTTGATAGTACTGACCCTGACGGTGTATTCGATCTTTCGTTCTTTTCATCAGCTGAACAGTTAATGCTCGATGAAAATCAGTACTGGGTAACACTGTACAACTATGACACACAACAGCATGAATGGACTGCAGAACTGAATTCTGCGGATTTTACTTTCTTTGATAATGAAGGTCAAGATAGCGGACTGCAGTCTACTCCATCACGTCTTATAGCACCTAACGGCGGTTATGTTAAGTTTGGTGTCAAGCGTAAAACAAGTGGTGCTAGTATGAATGGCTGTTTGAAGATCACAGGTGATGGTCTTGGAGAAGGTGTAAATATTGATCTTGATAGTATGAAAATGCCTAGCTTGAATAAGGATGACCATATGCGCTATATCTATTATAATGGTAGTAATTTTGTAACCCCCGAGGACTACAATAGTAAACCTGCGGAATTAGCTGAAGAATAAGGGGGTGTTGATATGAAGAAAGTGAATAAAAAAGGTTTTACCCTCATTGAACTTATTATCGTTGCGACGATTATGGTAATGGTAATGGGTGCTATACTTAATTTTATCAGACCTATGAATAAGTTCTATGAGAGAACACAGAATATGGATGATACAAATGATATCTGTTCTATTCTGATGGATAACGTGGATGATCAACTGAGATATGCGACCAATCTTATTGTTCTTCAGGATTATCAGGGTGTTCCTCAGTTATCAGATGGATTTCTTGTAGATTCATCAGGACATCCGTCTTTCAAAGCAAAGCTTACTGATGTACTTATAATCGATAATAATCATGTTAGAGGTTCTCAGTTAGCTGGATATGATGCGCAGGGTACTGTTGCTCACAGAAAGGGCGCTAAGGGTTGTATACTGAGAGCTAGGATTAATGATGCCGGTATCGATATAGACAACATGAACATTCTTCGTTCAGAAGATCTTTACAATGATTACGGCTGTACGTTTGATGCTTCTTTGCAAGTTTCCGAAAATGGAAAGAGTAAGTGTCTGACCATTGATATGGATCTTAGGCGTCCCACACGTGAAGGTCTTAACTATGTATTCAAAAAGGTTGGCGCAAGCCAGGTTCGTGATTTCGAGCTTGTAAACATCAATCTGGATGAAGCATCTAATAAAAACATGAATGCATCTTTCTATAGCAGTCGTGCAAACGCACTTAATACTATAGATTATAATTCGTTTGTTCAGTCATCTAATACCGGTGGTTCAAATCATCTCGAAGCAGATGGAACATATACCTATATCTTTTACACAAAGGAAAAACCGTCGACAGAAGAGGTAACAATAACCCTGAAAAGTGAAGCCCCCCCCTCTGGTGCTGTTGTGGGTTCACCGATAACTCTTACATCTGGTTCTTCTATTCCTGATTATATATATAATCAATGGATGGACTGGGGTAAAAGTCATCAGAAGATTGACAGCACTAATGGTAGTTACATGCATTTTGAGGGAATAACTACAGCTAATGGTGAAACTCTTGAGTATTACCAATCAGCTCCTATAACTTCAAGTTTGACATTCTTTTGTAATTATACGAGTGGGCCTTTACCTGCTCCTAAAGGTTATTTTAATTTCATTGATAAATTCAATGAACTCCATGAGGATGTCGGCAGTTTTGAGGAACAGGCGCCATTCTACTCTGTAGCCGATGGATTTAACGGTACAGTAGAATTCCGTGACGGATATGGTGATGATCCTAAAGTAGGTGCGTATAAGTTTATAGGTTGGAATACTAATCAGTATGTTACAGGTGTTCCATCCGGAGATCCTGATGCAGATTTAATTGCAGGCTGGTTTTTAAAGGATCATGTGTATGATTACGCTAATCCCAACCCTTACTATGCTATCTATGAAGTGAAGCCTACCGTCAATTTCAATGTTGCAGGCTTTGAGGGTGTTCCTGGTTTTGATCCAAGTATCTTCGGTGATATAATAATAAGAGATGGTTATACCAGTGACGATTATAAGAATGATAGCAGGTTCCAGCAGATAATCCAGATTGCAAAGGATAATGCACCCGATGGTCAGGTATTTGAGAATCTTCATGTATATGATGCTGCTGATAATGATCTTGGTGTATTTTGTTCGGATACGATCAATGTTGATGATTATTCGGCAGGTGGATTCACCATCAAACCAGTTTACAAAGAATGCGCTTATGAAGGTACTTACGAGGTAACAATAACTGTTGAATCCCTTTCTAAGAATGATGGATGGAACTCACTTATCATTAAGCCTGTTGAAGGAAGTAATACACCTGTTCGTTTCGTTCTCTGCGATAATAATGGTGCAGAAATTCAGAAAGAAACTGCAACATGGCATTATTCTAATCCTAATTATTCAGAAGGTCAGATATTCAAACTTTATATTTTTGATGATTCACATGCTCAGATCGGTTTCCAGAATACTTTTGTTGAAGTAGATGGTAATTCTGCTTATGTGTATGATGGAATTAGAATAATCAAACAGTAATAAGCTTATCAAATTCACAAGCGGCTGAATTCAGCCGCTTGCTGAAAAGATCTCCGCAGTGTTTCTGCGGAGACCTTTTGAGCAAATGTGACAGGCTCCTAAAAAAGGGCAAAAAAATACCGCTGAATAACTCAGCGGATATTTTTGATTATCAGAGCACCTTCGCGATGACCATTGCGGCTTCCGATAGTGTTTCATCAAGCCCCGTGAACTTTACGTAGAAATCAGCTATCTGATCACCGTAAAGTGCAGCGACCGCGATTCCTATTGCAAGATAGGGTCCGAAAGCAAATACGGAGCTTCCGTTTGAGTGCTTGATTATCAGGCCGCATACGGAACCTGTTATAAGGGCTATCAGCATAGCGATGACTACATTCGGTGTTCCCAGGAAGAGTCCTGCGGCTGCCATAAGGTAAACATCACCCATGCCCATAGCTTTTTCATGGCTCGCAAGTGAGATCACAAGCAGCGGTATGCTTATCACCAGTGCACCAACGATCATCTTGGTGAGTGTGTAGTTGCATTCCTGGCGGCAGAATATGTACTTAGGTATTGACAGCGCACCTATGAATATTACCACCCATGTATTTATAAGCTGTGTATCCCAGTCCATGAAGAATACTACTATCAGCGCAGAGGTCATCAGTGCGACGATGGAAGCGTACAGCGGATGAGATACCACATCAAAATGCAGGAAGATAATTAGGTAGCAGATGCCGTTCAGCAGCTCGACTACGGTGTATCTCGGAGAGATCCTGGCACCGCAGGCGTGACATTTACCCCTCAGCAGACACCAGCTGACAACCGGTATAAGATCACGTTTTCTAATAGGTGTGCCGCAGGTCATGCAGTGGGAATTGCTTTTGATAAGGCTTTCACCCAGCGGCAGACGGTAAATGCATACGTTAAGGAAGCTGCCTATACATATTCCGAAGATAAAAACAAACGCGTATACTATTATAAGATACAGTGTTTCGGTATTCACCTTTGATCTCCTCCTTTCTTAAAGAATTGATATGCATTCGCATTTCATATATATATTTTAACACAATTCTACATGAATTACAAGAGGTATTAAGAATTTAAGAATTTATTCAAAATTTTATTTATCCGCTGAGGGCGGAGGTTAGGAGCGTATCTATGAGAAACGGACCAATCGGACAATATTTGCTTGAAAAGAACTTGCTGACCGAAGAGGAGCTTAACGCTGTCCTTGAAAGGCAAAAAACGGAAAAGGACAAGAAGTTCGGTGATCTCGTCGTTGAGATGAAGCTTGTCAGCGATGTTGATTTTGCTAAAACTCTGGCGGAGAGAATGAACATTGAGTTCATCGACCTTGACAACACTGTGCTGAACGCTGATGTTGTAAGGCTCATACCCGAAGCTAAGTCCAGGGCATCAGGCGTTATAGCTGTAAGGAAGATAGGCAGACGTCTTATGGTCGCAACAAGCGATCCTATGAACCTGTACATATTTGAAGATCTGAGAATGGTCACAGGCTGTAACATCACACCTCAGCTGGCTACCAAGGGCGCTATCAACAGAGCGATCGGTAAGATGTACTCTGAGGGTACTGCAGCAAAGGTGGCTGAGGAAGCTAAGCAGCAGAAGGAAGAGGAGACCATTGATCTCAATGATATCGACCTCAGTTCTGATACCGTTGATAACGCTCCTATCGTTAAGCTGGCAACTGCCATAGTTGAACAGGCTTACCGTCAGGGCGCAACCGATATACATATCGAGCCCTTCAAGGATAATACCAAGATCAGAGTCCGTATCAACAGTGACCTTGTTCCCCTTATGGATGACCTTGATGCAAGGATCCATGTATCGCTTGTAACAAGATTCAAGATCCTTTCAGGTATGAACATAGCTGAGAAGCGTATACCTCAGGACGGACGTATGTCACAGGTCATCGACGGTACTACCGTTGACCTCCGTGTATCCAATCTTCCTATGGTATATGGTGAGAAGGTCGTTCTCCGTATCCTCGCCGGTGACAGCTCTGTAAGACGTATTCAGGATCTGGGTATGACAGACTATAACTATAAGAGATTCGTTTCCTGTCTGAAGGTTCCTCAGGGAGTGGTACTGGTTACAGGACCTACCGGTTCAGGTAAGTCTACCACACTTTATGCGGCGCTTGGTGAGATCGCTAAGCCGAACCTCAATGTTATCACAGTCGAAGACCCTGTCGAGAAGAAGATAGCTAACATCAATCAGTGTCAGATAAATGAAAAGGCAGGCATGACCTTTGCGGCAGCTCTGCGTTCTATCCTTCGTCAGGACCCTGATATCATAATGATCGGTGAGATGCGTGATACCGAGACAGCTGAGATCGGTATCAGAGCCGCTATCACAGGACACCTTGTGCTGTCCACACTTCATACCAACGATGCTGCTTCCACTGTTACAAGACTTGTGGATATGGGCGTTGATGCATACATGGTTGCTACATCGCTTATCGGCGTTGTTGCACAGCGACTTGCTAAGGTCGTTTGCCCTAACTGCCGTGAAAGCTATATGTCCTCAGAAGAGGATAATGAGCTTATGGGCATTACCGAGTCTGTACCTGTATACAAGCCTGTTGGCTGTGTAAAGTGTACAAGAGGTTACATTGGACGTACCGCTATCCATGAGATACTTCTGGCTACCCCGAAGATGAAAGAGATCATCGCTGCAGGTGCCAAGAGTGAGCAGATACAGGAACTCGCCAAGGAAGAGGGCTGCCGTCTGCTGCGTGACAACGTTTCTGAGCTTGTTCAGCAGGGAAGAACTACTATGGACGAGCTGGTACGTGTTACCTACGCTGTATAAATTAGTTGAGCTTAGGTGGCTGTTGGGGTGTCGCGTCAGCATACTATCCAAAAAATCAGACGTTTAACAGCCAGCTATAAATATATTGTTTGGAGGTATAAACAAATGGCAATTGATATTAACAAGATACTGGACGAATCCAGAGCGCTGGGCTGCTCGGACTTGCATTTTACAGTTGGTATCCCCCCTATCGTAAGACAGGGCGGTAACCTGAGAAAACTGTCCAGCTATCCTGATATGACTGAGATCGAAATACTCAGAGTATGTGAGGATATGTGTAACGACAGACAGAGACAGCAGATCAAGGATAAGATCGATACCGACTTTACCTATGTATCCAGCAGAGGCTTCCGTCACAGAGTTAACGTTTACCATCAGAGAGGCAATACGGCTATCGCTATCCGTCTGCTGAGAAACGATATACCTACTCTTACCGATCTGGATCTGCCTCCTGTACTGGCTGAATTCGTTATGCGTCCCCGTGGTCTTGTACTTGTAACAGGTCCTACCGGTTCAGGTAAGTCTACCACACTGGCAGCTATGATCGACCACGTTAATATCCATAAGTCTTCACATATCATCACTGTTGAGGATCCTATCGAGTATCTGCACTCCCACAAGAGATGTATGATCAACCAGAGAGAGATCGGACCCGATGTTCCCAGCTTCTCCATGGCGCTGAGAGCTGCTCTCCGTGAGGACCCTGATATTATACTCGTCGGAGAAATGCGTGACTTCGAGACTATCGAAGCTGCCGTAACCGCCGCAGAAACAGGTCACCTGGTTATGTCTACACTTCATACCACTGATGCGGCTTCCACCATCGACCGTATCATCGACGTATTCCCTGCACACCAGCAGCACCAGATCAGAACTCAGCTGGCGTCCGTACTCGTTGGTATCTGTACTCAGACTCTTTGCCGTACATTTGACGGTACAAGCCGTGTAGCTTGCTGTGAGATCCTGAACGCTACCGACTCCATCAAGGCTATGATCCGTGACGATAAGGTTCACCTCATCGGTTCTGCTATGCAGACAGGTAAGGCTGTCGGAATGCAGACTATGGATCAGGAGCTTGCTAAGCTGGTCAGAAACAGAACTATCTCCAAGGAGGTCGCTCTCGAAAAGTGCGTAAACGCAAACGACCTCAACAGATACATCAATCAGAATATCTAAGCATTTATGGGCTGTACTTCGGTACAGCCCTTTTTATTTAGGATGATGCTATTTTTATATAATGAATAAGATTTACAGCTGATATTTGTGCAGTATTTTCTGTTGACTTATCATGGAAACTGTGTTATAATAAAAACATCAAATAGATAGTAACTAATGGTTACTAAGAAAATGAGGTGCTTAATTATGATACTAAAAAGACTTTACGATAAAAACGGCTGGAAATATGCGGAATATCAGACAACATGGCCTTACGGCTGGGATTTCATGCTGGATGCTGTTCAGGAGATGATAGATGCTGACCTTATTGAAAGCGAGGCGCAGGTTCGCTTTGCAGTGAGAGAGGTGGCAGGTGCGCCCATGAAAGAGATAACCGATGAAGTTGAGGAGGCGGAGTATGATCTTCGTGACTGTGAAACTTTACAGCGTGAGTGGGGTGTGCTGATGATAACAGGTATAAGTCCCATACTCAAAAATATTCAGATACAGGTGGAATTATACAATCAGACAGGTATGCTTCGCATAGGCACGACAGCTGCGGAGATTTTCGATGAGAGCGAAAACGCCCTGACAACTTACATTTGCAGTATGGAGATAAAAGCATACTGCGCCGACACCGAGCGTCGGGTGATAGAGGCTATCAGAAACGGTGAGTACGAGGATGAAGAATAAATAATTATTTTCTATAAAAAATCAAGCCATAGTATTTCTGCATTATTGTCAGAAGTACTATGGCTTTTATGGTTATCATATTGTGAGTTTGTTATTCTGGTTGTTGTGGGGAGTTTGTGAGTTTTCGACCCTCGTTTCTCGGAACGATGCGCGAGCAATAATTTTACGCAAATAATTTGAGCGTGGATGTTTGTTTGTCCACGCTCGGAATGTATTTATTATTAGATCGATAGTTCGCTGTACTATTACAGCATATTTTTACATTGCTTTTGCACCTTGACCGAGAGGCTCTGCCTCTAACAGTCAGCCTTGCTGACTGTGGCTCCCCGCAAGCCTGCTAGCGCGAGGCTTGACCGCGCGCTTTGATTCGCGGCATAGTCTGCATGATACGCTAGCTTGCTGCCGCGATAATCGCCAGTCCGGCGTTAGGACCTTTCGCGAAAGGCTTTAGCCAAAGCTCTATTCGCGCACAGCTTTGTTAAGCTTACATGGCTTAGTCAGCGTCAAACAAACTTACGCCCTAAAAAAGCTATAAATAGGCGTAATCTGCCAGGGCATTATGAATTAAAACGACAGTTGATCAGGGTCTTCAAGATCCTTTGCCAGGCAGCCTGCTACGGGGATAGTCTTGCTGCGGAACTTGGAAAGGTTTTCTGCTTCTTCGTCAGATACGATATATGCCTTTTCGACCTTTGCATTCTTGGCTTTAAGGGTCAAGACCTGTACGCCCTGAGTGTTTCTTGTGGTCTTGGGCAGCAGGAGAGCTGTATCAAAAAGCAGTGCTCTGCCGTTGGTAGTTCGCAGCATTACCTGTGCGTTATCGGTTAGCTTCAGTATAGCCACGAGGGGTGATTTGTCGCTGTAAGCATTTGCCAGCTTTTTACGGTTTGTCTTGGTAGCATAGGAATCCAGTGGTACCTTTGCAGCCTTGCCGTTTTCAAATACAAACAGCAGGCAGCCCGAATAATCCATAGTTTCTACCATAGTGTGGAAGGCTTCACCGTTATCAAAGCCCAGTACAGCAGGGATATAGTCGCCCAGATCGCTTGCCTTGGTGTTGCCGAAACGGCTCGCCTTGGATTTGTAAACGCTCGCCTTATCTGAGAAGAACAGCAGCTCGGCACGATTGGATGACTCTGTCTCCGACATCATGCGATCGCCTTCTTTGAGCTTCTGATCGCTTGCCATACGCAGGGACTGCATAGTACACTTCTTGAAATATCCGCTCTCGGATATAAACAGCTTGCAGGGGTAATCCTCGATCTCCTCTTCCTCCTCGACTTCCTCGATGTCGCTCTGATAGAAGAACTGAGTTTTCCTTTCCTGACCGTAGTTCTTTATAACGTCTTTCAGTTCCCTGATTATGATATCCTTGATCTTCTTCTCGCTGCCCAGTACTTCCTCCAGTTCAGCGATCTCCTTTTCAAGCTTTTCGGTCTCGGAGGTACGCTTGAGGATATACTCGCGGTTCAGGTGGCGCAGCTTTATCTCAGCTACATAGTCAGCCTGTATCTCGTCGATGCCGAAGCCTATCATCAGGTTGGGGATAACTTCGCTTTCTTCTTCGGTCTCGCGGATTATGCGTATCGCTTTGTCGATATCCAGCAGTATCTTGCCCAGACCTTTCAGCAGGTGCAGCTTGTCCTTCTTCTTTTTAAGATCATATTCAACACGTCTGCGCACGCAGTCAACGCGGAAACGTGTCCATTCGTCCAGAATTTCGTACACACCCATTACCTTTGGGTAGCCGTGTACAAGTATATTGAAATTGCATGAATAGGTATCCTGCAGAGGAGTCAGCTTGTAAAGCTTCTGCATCAGCTTGTCGGGGTCAACGCCCTTTTTGATATCGATACCGATCTGCAGACCGTCAAGGTCTGTCTCATCACGAATATAGGATATCTCTTTGATCTTGCCTGCTTTTACCAGTGCGATTATCTTTTCGATTATCGCTTCAATGGTGGTGGTGGCAGGTATCTCGGTTATCTCTATGCAGCGCTCCTCTTTATTGAAGCGGTACTTTGCACGCAGTTTTACAGAACCTCTGCCTGTGCGGTATATCTTTTCAAGCTCAGCTTCATCGTAAAGCAGATATCCGCCCCCGGGGAAATCGGGACCTTTCAGGGTATCCAGTGCATTGGCATCCTTGTTTTTAATAAGTGCTATGGCAGTTTCGCATACCTCTGCCAAATTGAAGGGACATACTGATGAAGCCATAGATACGCCGATACCGACATTTGCATTTACCAGTATGGTCGGGAAGGTGGCGGGGAAGAGTGTCGGCTCGGTCATGGTATTATCGTAGTTCGGAACGAAGTCAACGGTCTCCTTGTCGATATCCCTGAAAAGCTCCTCGCATATCGGTTCAAGCTTAGCCTCGGTATAACGTGATGCAGCGTAAGCCATATCTCTTGAATATGACTTACCGAAGTTTCCCTTTGACTGCACATAGGGGTGCAGCAGTGCTTCGTTGCCGCGGGAAAGTCTTACCAGCGTTTCATAGATAGCACCGTCGCCGTGAGGGTTGAGCTTCATGGTAGCACCGACTATATTGGCGCACTTGGTCAGCTTGCCCTTTATAAGTCCCATGAGGTACATGGTGTACAAAAGCTTTCTGTGAGAGGGCTTGAAGCCGTCTATCTCGGGGAAAGCACGGGATACTATAACGCTCATGGCGTAGGGCATATAGTTCTTTTCAAGTGTCTGGGTTATCTTTTCCTCAGCTACAAGACCTGCGCCTTCAATGTAAGCATCTATCTTAGGTGCAGCAGCCTTTTTCGGCTCTGCTTTCTTTTTTGCCATGTGTAACAACTATCCTTTCAAAGAATGTATTGGTGGGATATTAATATTAACTCATGATCCACTGCCAATAATTATGAATTGTGAATTATGATATATCTGCCATTTCCAGGTACTCGGCACCGTTGTTGGTGATGAATTCCTTACGTCCTGCCAGGTCGTCGCCCAGCAGCATATTGAACATCCAGCTGGTCATATCCATATCATCGGGATTTACCTTGATAAGGCGGCGTGTTTCCGGATTCATGGTAGTAAGGCTCATCATGTCGGCTTCGTTCTCACCAAGACCCTTTGAGCGCTGTATGGTGAAACTCTTATCACCTATCATTTTGAGTATCTTGTCCTTTTCGGGCTCGTCGTAGGCGAAGTAGGTCTTGTCCTTAGTGGTTATCTCAAACAGGGGAGATTCCGCGATATACACATAGCCCTTCTCGATGAGGGTTGGTGTCAGGCGGTAAAGCATTGTGAGTATCAGCGTCCTTATCTGGAAGCCGTCCACGTCCGCATCGGTACATATGACTATCTTGTTCCATCTCAGGTTATCAAGGTTGAAAGCGGAGAGATCCTTTTTCTTGCCTGTGTTTACTTCAACTCCGCAGCCCAGTACCTTTATAAGGTCGGTGATTATCTCGTTCTTGAATATCTTGTCGTAATCGGCTTTCAGACAGTTGAGTATCTTGCCTCGTACAGGTATTACTGCCTGGAACTCAGCGTCCCTCGCCAGTTTAACAGAACCCAGCGCCGAGTCACCCTCCACGATGTAAAGCTCACGTCTGCTCAGATCCTTTGAACGGCAGTCAACGAACTTCTGCACCTGATTTGAAAGGTCGATAGTGCCCTGCAGTTTCTTCTTTATGTTCAGCCTCGAAGTTTCAGCACTTTCACGGCTGCGCTTGTTTACAAGTACCTGTTCGGCTATTTTCAGGGCTTCATCGGGATTCTCTATGAAGTATACCTCAAGGTTGTGCTTTAAGAACTCCGTCATGCACTCCTTGATGAACTTGTTGGTGATAGCCTTCTTGGTCTGGTTAGCGTATGAGGTCTGTGTGGAGAATGAGCTTGACACCAGCACAAGACAGTCGGCAACGTCCTGGAATGTAACGGGCTTTTCATTCTTATTGTACTTATTATTGGACTTCAGATAAGCGTTTATCTGTGAAACGAAGGCGCTCCTTACAGCGTCATCGGGGGAGCCGCCGTGGGAAAGAAAGCTGGAGTTGTGGAAGTATTCCAGTGTCTGCACCTTGTTGGAGAATACGAATGCCACGCCCAGCTTGACCTTGTATTCGGGCTTGTCAGCACGGTCACGTCCCTTGCGGTCACCTGAGAAATGCTGAACATTGGTGAGGGTATCCTCGCCTGCTATTTCCTTGACGTAGTCAGCGATACCGTTCTCGTAATAATAGGTTATCTCCTCAAAGGACATATTCTCACGCTGTACTCTGAGTATAAAGGTAACACCGGGGTTGACCACAGCCTGTTTCTTCATTATGTCCTCAAAGTACTCCTTCTCGATGCTTATCTCGGTGAATACATCGAGGTCGGGCTTCCAGCGGGTGCGTGTACCTGTCTTTTTGGAGGAATATTCTTCCTTTTTAAGACCGCCTACGTTGTCACCCTTTTCAAAGTGAAGGTTGTATTTAAATCCGTCACGTATTACCTCTACATCCATATATTCAGAGGAATACTGTGTAGCGCAGGCACCCAGTCCGTTAAGACCCAGTGCGTACTCATAGTTATCGCCTGAGTTATTGTTGTACTTTCCGCCAGCGTAAAGCTCGCAGTAAACAAGCTCCCAGTTATAGCGCTTTTCGCGCTGGTTGTAGTCAACGGGACAGCCACGTCCGAAATCCTGCACTTCAATGGAATCATCAAAATACTTTGTAACGATTATCTTGTCGCCGTGACCCTCACGGGCTTCGTCTATTGAGTTTGATATTATCTCAAACACCGAATGCTTACATCCGCTAAGTCCGTCAGAACCGAACATTACAGCCGGGCGCAGACGTACTCTGTCCTTGCCCTTCAGCAGTGTAATGTCTTCATTGCCGTAATCCTGCTTCTTTTCAGCCATTTCAAAACCTCACCTGATATCATAAGCACTCCCGTAAAAGAGGGAGAACACTTGTTCTTTTGATTTACAAACAAAATCATTATACCACATCAAGGTTTGATTTGTAAAGGGGGTGACGAAAAAAATTTACTAAATATCGGATATCATGGGATTTTACAGCATGGTTTTTCCATTTTCTGAGAAAATCGGGAGTGTGGTGGCCGGAGCTGATTGACAAAAGCAAAAAATAGTGATATTATTAAATAGTAAGTTTTGTTATCAAAACAACGAGGAGAGTATTATATGTATATTCCAGATATACCGAATAATAATTTAAAGCCTCAATTAGAGGAATTAGTGTACATAGCAAGCAAAATAGATACAGAAGTTAGTGAAGATGATAAATATAGTTTAATATTTGATTTTAATGCATCTGCAACAGAAGAAGAAATAAAAAAATTGGAAAAGGAAATAGATACATCTTTGCCAATTGGGTATAAAGAATTCTTGTTTTTTTCTAATGGTGCACAACTATGTGGGCATTATGCCGAGTTTTCTAATACCGCAAGAGTAGCAAAAATTAATAAACTAAAAAAAACACCGGATTTCCCTGAGGACTATATTATTATTGCTAAGATAATAGGTGATGGTGAAATCCTGTGCTTTTCAAAGGAAACAGGAAAAATTATAAGGTATTATGATGGCAGAGAAATCACATTCGATGATTTTTATTTGGCTTTTAGATGGCTTTTGGAGCTTATTAGGAATTCAGCTGAGGAATACGTTGATTTATAATCGAATGAATAAAATATTTGAATTAAGGAGAAATATTATATGATGAGCAGAAAAAAGATCACGGCTTTTGCTGCGGCATTTATCATCCTGCTGGAGGCTGTGCCGTTATCGGCTTATGCGAATACGACCGAGAAGGTGACGAACGTAAGGCTAAACAAGCCCTACATAGGTCTGAGAGCGGTCAAGGGCGATGATACCGACATAAGCAATATGAAGTTTGCACTCAAAAACTCAAAGGGTGAAGTTATAGCCAGGTTCACGGGTTCAGACGGCAGTGTAGTTACCTACGGTAATGCCTGTGACCTTACAGGCATTACAAATGCGACAAGTTTCAATCAGAAGAAACTTCCTCTCGATAAGATAATGGATAAGTTCTATCCCGAAAGCTTCAAGTGCACTTCACCCAGCAAGGTCACGAAAAACGGTGCGCAGTATCATATAGACCCTGAGGAGGGCTGTTATCTTAGTCCTGCGGACGTGCTTGTTATGGATTATACCGATCAGACGAAATTCAAGGTGGTGGACAGGATGACAGTCCCTGCCAATACTATCATAGCAGATACTGCCAAAACGTTCAAGAACACCAATAACAAATATGAGTATTTTTATCTTGATCCTGCATCATCGTACTCACAGAATACGCCCCTCACACCGAAGAACGCCTTTTATCCCCTTGAACACGCAGGAGAGAAGGTAGCGCTTTCGGCTAGTACAGGTAAGTACAGCATAACCTATTCAGGTGTTACAGGCGGTGAAAGCTGCGAGGTGTTTGACAGCAAGGTGACATACACTAAGGTGAAGATGAAGTTCAATGACGCTTTTCCCGGTATAGCTGACAGTGATCTTATCATAACGGATAATGCGGGACTCAGCAGCGATCCCGTCATAGTAAAATATGATCTTCGCGGCAGCTGCGACCGCGGGAATGGTTATTATGCACAGGTATCCAATATATGCTGCAGCGGTTCTGTGATCTCAGTCGTCACACCTGATGAAAACGGCTATGTGGAGTTCTGGGTCAGGGATGATAAGCTTGAAGCGGTATTCAGCTATACCTTATCGTTCAGACTCAAACTGAACGGTGAGATAACCTCCGGTGCAGGCGGCGGAGGCAGGTACTATGCATCACTTCCCAGGGTGGCTGAGAAGATAAACGTGCTTATGAGTTTCCCGAAGACCGGCTACTGCATCGGCGGTCTTGTTCCTGACAAGTACACTGTTGTTATAGATGACCGCATCGACAGCAGAGATTATCAGATATCAGGCAATCAGATCAATGTGACTGATTCAAAGGTTCTGCAGACGGCTGATATAAAGATATCCAAAAAGCCTTTGCTGCTAGGTGACTGCAACCGTGACGGCATTATCAACGTTACGGATATCGCCATAATCGCGGCACACGTTAAGAGTGTAAAAAAGCTTGACGGCAGAGGCCCCCTCACAGCAGATGTAAACAGTTCGGGCGCTATCAACATCACTGATATCTCCGTAATATCCGCACACGTCAAGGCAAAGAAATACATTCCTAAAAAGTGGATATGATACCTAAAAGCAGGGCAGATCAGAATGCCCTGCTTTTATTTGTGAAAAGTAATGTTTTTTGTGTCTGAATTTATAGTTTATTTTCTTGACAAAATATAAGAGCTGTGGTATCATAAATGTGAAATCACAGATCTTTTGATCTGAAAGAAAAGGAGTGTAGAGAATGATCAGAAAAAAGATCGCAGCTTTGTCTGCGGCAGCCCTTATGGCTTTCAATGCCATACCGGCATCGGCTTATTATTATGGTAATATAGATGTATCAAATCCCGAAAAGGTGATCAACGTGCGCGTAAACAAGCCTTACCTGAACTTCACTGTCAAGGCAGGGGATGGTGTTGATCTCAGTGGTATGAAGTTCATGCTGAAGGACACGAAAGGTAATGTGGCGGCGAAATTCAGATCGGGTGACAAGCGTCTTACAGTAACGGACAATCACGCATTTGATTTTTCAACCTACCGCAGTGCCGAAGATACCAAGTCGTTATCCGGCGGATACGATGTTTACAAAGATGCCTATGATCTTTTCACCCCCGATCCCGTAAAGGGTGCTGAACCTACAGGAATGATGTACAATGCTGCAGGTACCAGATTTGTCAATGGTGATAAGTACTATATTCGGTTCGCTGATGAATACTATTATTACTATATCGACAAGAAAAAGCTGAACGTTGTTGATACGGTAACAGTACCTGCCAAGACGATACTGGTAGATGTCGATTCGAGGTATTCTACCAACAATGACAAGACCACATACTTCTGGCTTGAACCCATATCTTCATCTGACCTTGTGAGCGATCTTCCTGAAGGAAAGAGCCTGAAAATGTACAGCGTTGCGGGCAAGACACTAAAGTACAACGCAGAACCCGGCACATATCATGTTCGTGTCAACGGTGGACGTGCAGGTGGAAGTACCTGTCAGGCATACGACCATCCGACCAAGTATCTGAAAGTCAAGATACCTTTCAACGATGCATTCCCGGGGCTTTGCAACAGTGACCTGACCATAGACAAGGAGTTTTTCGGAAATATCTACCACTATGATCTGCGCGGTGAACAAACATCAAATGTTTTTTCGGCGCTTTATTACAGCGGTGCCACAATATCAGCGCCCATACCGGATGCTAACGGCGATGTGGCATTCTGGGTGAACGAAGATGATCTGAAAGCTTATATGGAGTATGACTACTCTTTCCGCAACGGCGGAGGCGGCGGCTCGGTGCGCCAGGCTCAGTTTCCAAGAACTCTGGAGAAGATAAACAGTATATTCGAGTTTCCGAAGTCAGGCTACTGCATATACAACATCCAGCCTGCAAATTACGATCTGGTGTTTGATGACCGTATCCTCGCACGTGACTATACTATCTCAGGCAACACAGTCAAAGTGACTGATACCAAGACTATGCAGAAGGCGACATTCACCGTTAATAAAAAGCCTTTGCTGCTAGGTGACTGCAACCGTGACGGTAATATCAACGTTACGGATATAGCGATCATAGCGGCACACGTAAAGGCTGTCAAGAAGCTTGACGGCAGAGGACCTCTGACAGCTGATGTTGACGAATCGAGCATTATAAATATAACAGACGTATCCACCATATCCGCACACGTTAAGGGCAAAAAACTTATACCCGAAAAGTGGATATGATACCTAAAAGCAGGGCATTTGATCATGTCCTGCTTTTTTATTAGCATCAGCGGTCATATATTATTTTAGTTAATTCGTTGAAATTAATAGATATTTTAATTATTTTTTCAAAAAAGCTTGTACAATTCATATAATTGTGTTATAATGATAGTAATAATGTAAGTCAGGTCAACTGACGGAGATGACTGAGAAATATACCGATAAGGTCACAGGATAAATATACTATGCATAAAAGGGGGCTTGTGAAGTGAAGTCTTCAGGTATCATAAAACGGATAATAACAGTTTTACTGACGACAGTGATATTTTCCGGTATACTTATGCCGACAGGGGTATCAGCTGATAAAAATGAACAGATGGTAGTACGTGTCGGCTGGTTCGATTCCTCCTTTTGTTACTTCGACAAATTCGGAAGGCGCTGCGGCGTTGACTATGAGTATCACCAGAAGATATCTGCGTACACAGGCTGGACTTATGAATATGTTGAGGGCGGCTGGTCAGAGCTTCTGCAGATGCTGAAGGACGGGGATATAGACCTGCTCAGCGATGTTTCATACACGCCCGAACGTGAGGAGTTCATGTATTTCTCCGAGCTGCCCATGGGCACTGAGGCATACTATATTTATATAGATGCTGAAAACAGAGAGATCACAGGTGATGATCTTTCCACCTTTAACGGAAAGCGGATCGGTGTTAACAAGGAAAGCTATCAGGAAACCCTGTTGAAGGAATGGGTGGAAAAGAACGGCTTATCCGTTGAGATAGTTGAGCTGACAGGCAGCGAGGAAAGATCGGTGAATATGGTCTGCAACAAGGAGATAGACGGATTTGCTTCCATATACTCTACCGAGGACGAGAATAAGATCATACCGGTCAGCCGTATAGGCGGTTCGGACTACTACTATGCTGTCAGCAGGAAAAGCCCCGGGCTGATAGATGAGTTAAACAAGGCTATGTATGAGATACAGGATGAGGATCCGTATTTCAATGAAAAAATATCCAGGCAGCGTATATATTACAACAATAAGGATTCGATATTAAAGCCCGATCAGGAGGACTGGCTGGCGGAACACGGTGAGATCAGGGTAGGCTACAGAGCGAATTATCTGCCCTTCTGCAGTACAGATGAGGACAACGGAGAGCTTACAGGTGCGCTGAAGGACTATCTGGCTCATGCAAAAAACAGGCTGGGCTGTCAGGATCTTCAGTTCACCACCATACCCTTCGATTCGACCGAGGAGGCTCTTGAAGCGCTTGATAAAGGTGAGATAGACTGTGTTTTCCCTGTATATATGAGTACCTATGAAGCTGCACAAAGGGGAATAATACTGTCATCGCCTGCTATGGAAACTGAGATAAATGCCATTATGCGCATTTCTGACCGCCGTTCACTTTCTGATGAGAGCAGTATCACCTTTGCAGTAAATGCTGATATGCTCAATATCGAAAGCTTCATAAAGGATCATTATCCCGAATCTGGCAGAAAGCCCTACAAGGGATTGCCTGCGTGCTATAAAGCAGTTGCGGAGGGCGAAGCTGACTGCGTACTTGTGAGCAATTACAGGATAAGCGCTGTTGAAGAAGAATTAAAGAAAAATAAGCTGTTCACTGTACCTGCAGGTGAAACGCTGACGTTCTCCTTTGCTGTAAAGAAGTCTGACCGTGTACTCTACACCATACTGAACAAAACAGTGCTCACGACCCAGCACAGCGATATGGGTGCTGCACTGGCTTCGTATATGTCTGAGGAACAAAAGGTGTCCTTCATGCAGTTCCTTAAAGACAACTGGCTGATAGTCGTGGCAGTGCTGACGGTCATGTTTGCGGTCATACTTTTCCTGCTGACACAGAAGTTGCGTGCGGAACGTCTGGCGAACAATCAGAAGCGTCTGCTGGAGGAGGCGGCACAGGTGGCGGAGCTTCAGCAGACCATAACCTCGCTGCTGGATAATATACCGGGTATATATCTTACCAAGGATGCTAACACGGGTGAATACCTTGCCTGCAACCAGACCTTTGCAAACTATGTACACAAGAAGGATCCATCAGAGGTCATAGGTCTTACTTCCTCAGATCTTTTCGACGAGGAAAGAGCAAAGCGTTTCATGGAGGATGACAAGATAGCCCTTTCTATGGATGAACCGCTGATATTGTATGATGATATGGAAGACTCCTTCGGGAACATGAGGAGCGTAAAGAATATCAAGGTGAAATATACTGATGCAAACGGCAGGCTGTGTCTGCTGGGAATAGTACAGGACGTTTCCGACAGTATACGCATATCCCGAAATAAAGTATCGACAAAGGAATCCTACGAAAAAGCCCGCGGCAGAGGCCTGATATTCACACATATAGCACAGACCCTTTCTCAGGGGTATATGTATCTGTTCTATGTTGATATCAATACCGAAGAGTATATCGAGTACAACACCTATAACGGCGGCGATGTGCTTTCAGATGCTGTACACGGGTGGCATTTCTTTGAGGAATGCTATGATGCAGCTGTGGAGATGGTATATCCCGAGGACCGCGATCTGGTCATCAGAGCGGTGGAACGCAAAACGATGATGAAAGCCCTGGAACAGAATAACATATTCACAATGACGTACCGCCTTATCAGGGACGGGGTGCCTGTATATGTTACCATGAAGGTAACACGTATGAAGGATGATGACCGTTTTATAATAATGAGCGTGACCAATGTCGATGAGCAGATGAAGGAGCGTCAGGCTGCACAGCGTATGCAGGAGGAGCAGACCGCATACAGCAGGATAAGTGCCCTGGCAGGTGATTATCTGAGTATATACATAGTTGTGCCCGAGACAGGCAGGTACCGTGAATACAGTTCCGAAGCAGGCTTTGATTCAATGGGTATGCCTTCTGAGGGTGATAACTTCTTCTCAGATCTCAGGGAAAAGTCGATCCATGTGGTCTACCGTGAGGATCAGAACAGGGTGTTCACAGCCCTTACTATGGAAAATGCTCTGGAGGAAGTGGAGCGCAACGGTATATTTACCCTGAGCTACCGTCTTATGATAAATGATGAACCGCGCTATGTACAGCTGAAAGCTGCCATAGTCGAGGAAACTGACGGCAGAAGGCTCGTAGTCGGTGTCAACGATATCGACTCTCAGGTGCGTCAGGAGGAAGAGTACAGCAGACGTCTTGCACAGGCCAGGATAGAGGCAAATATAGATGCGCTGACAGGCATAAAGAACAGGAATGCCTACCGTGTATACGAAGAACGTCTGAATGCACAGATCGAAATGGACCGCGCACCGGAATTTGCCATAGTCATACTTGATGTCAACGATCTTAAAAAGGTAAACGACAATGAGGGTCACAAGGCAGGCGACCAGTACCTGAGAGATGCCTGCAAGATCATCTGCACCACCTTCAAGCGAAGCCCCGTATTCCGTGTGGGCGGTGATGAATTCGCTGTGCTTTCACAGGGAGATGATTATGCAAGGATAGATGAACTTATAAAAGTGATGAATGACCATAACGAAGAAGCTATTGAAAACGGCGGTATCGTAATAGCACTGGGTATGGCATACTACAATAGCGATTCAAAGGTATCCCAGGTTTACGAACGTGCAGATATGAGAATGTATGAAAACAAGAGTTATCTGAAAGATAAAAGGAAACTGAGAGGATAAGAAGATATGTATTATTCCGCGATCGGTCTGCTGGCAGCCCTGGTGCTGTGCATAGTCAATCTGGATATACTGCGTGATCCGAGAGTATACGATAAGCCTGCATGGTACGTATACAGGCGGTTCCTGTTTGCTGTGCTGGTATATTATGTAACGGATATACTCTGGGGAATACTTGATTACAAAAAGCTGTCAGGGGCGCTTTTTGTTGATACTACCGTGTATTTCATCGCTATGGCGGCAGGACTGACATTCTGGGCTGAATATACTGTCGCCTACCTGCACGAGAATAGCCGTTTCGGACGGTTCCTCGTTCATACAGGACGTATACTTGCAGGGCTGATACTGGCTGTGACCATAGTAAACATATTCACACCGGTACTGTTCACAGTTGACAGCGAATGTACCTACATAGCACTTCCTGTGCGATATGTACTTCTTGTCAGCCAGATAGTATTTCTATTGATAATATCCCTCCATGCCTTGTCTTCAATGATAAGCAGCGGAGCGGATTCGGAGAACCGTGTGCGTTTTCGCATACTGGCATCCTTCGGTATGATAATGGCGTGCTGTCTTTTTGTACAGCTGCTGTACCCGCTGCTTCCCGTATATTCCATAGCTTATATGCTCGGCACCTGCCTGCTGCACTCATTTGTTGCTAATGATGAGAAGGAGGAATACAAGAGGGGCATGGAAGAGGCAGAAAAGATATCGGAGCTGAAGGACAGATTTTTCTCACTCCTTGATAATATGCCCGGCATGACCTTCACAAAGGATGCCGAAACAGGGAAGTACCTTGCCTGCAATAAGGCTTTTGCCGACTATGCTCACAAAAGCTCAACAGACCTTGTGATAGGGCTTACGGATGCACAGATATTTGATGCACAGACAGCCGAACATTTTGTTGAAACTGATAAATTAGCCCTCTCCATGAGCAAGCCTTATATATACTATGAAGATGTTCCCGATGCGCTGGGAAATCCCAGGCAGCTGCAGACCACGAAGCTGAAATACAAGGACACTCAGGGCAGGTACTGTGTGCTGGGTATGTGTCAGGATATCACAGACCTTGTGAGTATACGCCACGAGCAGGCTATGACTAAGGAAGCCTACGAAAAAGCAGTCAGCACAGGGCTTATGTATAATCGTATCGCCCAGACGCTGGCGAGGGATTATGTAAAAATATTCTATATAGATACAGACAGCGAGGAGTTTAGGGAGTATGTGAAAAGAGAAGGTGACAGCACGCTTTCCGAGGTGCGTCACGGCTGGCATTTCTTCAGCGACTGCAAAGCAGAACTCAGCGAGGATGTTTGCCCTGATGACAGAGATGCTTTTCTTACAGCCCTCAACCGCAAAAAGCTGATGAAGGAACTCAGCCTCAGGCAGACCTTTACCTTCACCTATCGCCGCCTGATACAGGACAGACCTGTGTATTTCAGCATGAAGATATCACGCATGGCGAAGGACGAGCATTTCATCGTGATAGGCTTTATGGATATCGACCAGCTGACCCGTGAGGCTAAAGCGAGGAGCGGGAAACTTTCGGATACGCAGGCATAGCTTTGTATCACTGTGTGGATGAGGTATAGAGATATACGATATTCAGATGCAGCAGTGTGGTTCTCGTCGGATATTATCCGATAGGACCACACAATTTTTTGCGTACCCATGCGATGGCATTTTCTTCAAAGATAATTAAAAGCGTGTTTCTATTTTTTGTAATAATTGCCCTTTACAAATAAGTCGGGATATGCTATAATATCTTGAAGAATGTTCAAAGGAGGATTTAAAGTGCAGAAGGCATATCTTATTCTTGAAAACGGCACTGTATTTGAGGGTAAAAGCTTTGGCGCAAGTGGTGAAGCTGTCGGGGAGATAGTGTTTACTACCGCTATGACGGGCTATCTTGAGACCCTTACCGATCCCAGCTATTACGGACAGATCGTTGTACAGACTTTCCCGCTGATCGGCAATTACGGCGTTATCCCACAGGATTTTGAAAGCAGCCGTCCCCATGTAAAAGCATATATCGTAAGACAATGGTGTCAAGAGCCCAGCAACTTCCGCTGCGAGGGTGATCTTGACATTTTTTTGCGTGAAAACGGCATAGTAGGGTTATACGGCATCGACACCAGACACCTGACACGTATAGTAAGGGAACATGGTGTAATGAACGGTAAGATAGTTACATCCACCGACGGCACAGTGCCCGAGGAGGTAAAGAACTATAAGATAATCGACGCGGTGAAGAATACCACCTGCGATAAGGAAGAAACTTTCTCTCCGGAGGGTGAGGCTAAGCGCAGAGTTGTGCTTTACGACTTCGGTGCAAAGGCTAATATATGCCGCTGTCTGGTAAACAGGGGCTGCGAAGTAACGGTAGTTCCCGCATACACTAAGATCGACAGGATAAAAGAACTTGCTCCCGACGGTATAATGCTGTCAAACGGCCCCGGAGATCCTGCGGAGAACGTTGAGATCATAGAGGAGCTCAGAAAGATAAGCGCACTGAAGATACCCACCTTCGGTATATGCCTTGGTCATCAGCTGCTGGCACTTGCACACGGCGCTAAGACCGAGAAACTGAAGTACGGTCACAGAGGTGCAAACCAGCCATGTAAGGAAGTTGATACCGGCAGGGTATATATCACATCACAGAACCACGGCTACGCTGTTATAAGCGATTCACTGCCCGCAGGCGCAAAGGAGAGCTTTGTGAATGCAAACGACAATACCTGCGAGGGCGTGCGCTATACCGATGAACCTGCATTCTCGGTGCAGTTCCACCCCGAGGCTTGCGGAGGTCCCCTTGATACGGGCTTCCTGTTCGACCGCTTCTGCGAGTTGATGGACGAGTACAAAAATTCTCCCGATACCAAGTAAGAAAGGATAGATAAAAATGCCTTTGAATAATGAGATACGCCGCGTACTGGTCATAGGCTCGGGCCCTATCGTTATAGGACAGGCAGCCGAGTTCGACTATGCAGGCACACAGGCTTGCCGTGCGCTGAAGCAGCAGGGTCTTGAGGTAATACTGATAAACTCCAACCCCGCTACCATAATGACCGACAACGCAATGGCGGATAAGATATATATAGAACCCCTTACCCTTGAAACAGTAAAGAGGGTAATAATAAAGGAAAGACCCGACAGCCTGCTTTCCACACTGGGCGGACAGACAGGTCTGACACTTTCCATGCAGCTGGCAAAGGAAGGCTTCCTTGATGAATACAACGTAAAGCTGCTGGGCGCTAATCCCGAAACTATCGACAAGGCTGAGGACAGACAGCTGTTCAAGGATACTATGGAATCCATAGGTCAGCCCTGCATACCCTCAAAGGTAGTTAATACCGTTGAAGATGCTGTTGCATTCTCCAAGGAGGAGGGCATAGGCTTCCCGCTTATCATCAGACCCGCATTCACACTGGGCGGCACAGGCGGCGGTATCGTTAATAATGAAGAAGAACTCATCGAGATAACCAGAAACGGTCTGTACCTCTCGCCTATCACTCAGGTACTGGTAGAGAAGTGCATCGCAGGCTGGAAAGAGATCGAGTTTGAAGTTATGCGTGACTCCAAGGGCAACGTTATAACAGTATGTTCTATGGAGAACTTCGACCCTGTCGGCGTACACACAGGTGACTCCATAGTTATAGCACCTGCTGTTACCCTTGCTGATAAGGAGTATCAGATGCTGCGTTCAGCTGCACTGAAGATAATCGACACACTGAAAGTTGAGGGCGGCTGTAACTGTCAGTTTGCACTGAACCCCGAGACCTTCGAGTATGCTGTAATAGAAGTTAACCCCAGAGTTTCACGTTCTTCCGCACTGGCTTCAAAGGCTACGGGTTACCCCATAGCAAAGGTTGCAGCGCAGATAGCAATAGGTTATACTCTGGACGAGATAAAGAATGCCGTAACAGGCAAGACCTATGCCTGCTTCGAGCCTGCACTGGACTACGTTGTAGTTAAGCTGCCCAAGTGGCCTTTCGATAAGTTCGTATACGCTAAGCGTGAACTGGGCACACAGATGAAGGCTACAGGCGAAGTAATGGCTATCGGTACTACATTCGAGCAGGCTATAATGAAGGCTGTACGCGGTGCCGAGATAGGTCACGACTGCCTTATCTCGCCCAAGATGCTGGAGCTTGATGATGAAACTATCAAGGCAAGGCTCCATGAGCCCAGCGACGAGAGAATGTTCGTGGTATACGAGGCTCTCCGCCGCGGTGTGAGCGTTGATGAGATACACTCCATAACCATGATAGACGAGTGGTTCCTCAACAAGCTCTGCAAGCTGATAGATATGGAAAAAGAACTGGCAAAGGGAAATGTATCCAAGGATACATACCTTGAAGCCAAGCGCATGGGCTATCCCGATAAGGTCATCGAGCGCATATCGGGCGAAAAGATAAATGAACCTGCACACGCAGTATTCAAGATGGTCGATACCTGTGCTGCCGAGTTCGCTGCTAATACACCTTACTTCTACTCCACCTACGATGATGAGGACGAGGCTGCCGAATTCATCGCTGAGCAGAAGCAGAAGAAGGATACTGTAATAGTTTTCGGTTCGGGTCCTATACGTATCGGTCAGGGCATCGAGTTCGACTACGCTTCAGTACACTGCGTATGGGCGCTGAAAGAACACGGCTATGACGTAGTTATCGTAAACAATAACCCCGAGACTGTTTCCACCGACTTCGATACAGCTGACAGACTGTACTTCGAGCCGCTGACCAACGAGGACGTTATGAACATCATCCGCGTTGAGAAGCCTGTGGGCGTAGTTGTAGCCTTCGGTGGACAGACCGCTATCAAGCTAACAAAGTATCTGAGCGAGAACGGTGTCAAGATACTGGGTACACCTCCCGATTCCATAGATGCCGCAGAGGACAGAGAGCGTTTTGATGAACTGCTGGAAGACCTGCACATCAAGCGTCCCGAGGGCTTCACGGTAATGACCTGTGAGGAAGCACTGGACGTTGCCGATAAGATAGGCTACCCTGTGCTCATGCGTCCTTCCTACGTGCTGGGCGGTCAGAACATGATAATCGCCTTCAACGAGGCTGATATCAAGGAGTATATGGCTATCATACTCGACCAGGGCATCGAGAACCCCGTACTTATAGATAAGTACCTCATGGGTATCGAGCTGGAGATAGATGCTATATGCGACGGTGAGGAGATACTTATCCCCGGTATCATGGAGCATATCGAGAGAACAGGTATCCACTCGGGTGACTCCATAGCAGTTTACCCTGCATGGAACGTATCCGACAGACTTATCGACAAGGTAGTTGACTGCTCGAAGAGACTGGCTCTCTCCCTGAAGACAAAGGGTCTTGTAAATATCCAGTACCTCATCTATGATGACGAGCTGTATGTTATCGAAGTAAACCCACGTTCTTCCAGAACCATTCCTTATATATCAAAGGTTACTGGCGTTCCTATGGTAGACCTCGCAACAAAGGCTATGTTGGGCGAAAAGCTCCGCGATATGGGCTATGGTGTCGGTCTTCACCCCAATTCGCCTTATGTGGCAGTAAAGGTGCCTGTATTCAGCTTTGAAAAGCTCATAGGCGTTGATAACCACCTTGGACCTGAGATGAAGTCTACAGGTGAAGTACTGGCTGTATCAAGCTCGCTGGAAGAATCCCTGTACAAGGGTCTGACTGCTGCAGGCTACAAGCTGGAGCAGAAAGGCGGCGTATTCATAACTGTACGTGATTCCGATAAGAAGGAGATACCTCAGACAGCTAAGATGTTCGCTGACCTGGGATTCAAGATATATGCTACCGAGGGTACTGCAAGAGTACTGCATGACCACGGCATCAAGGCTGAGGCTGTAAAGAAGATACACGAGAGCGACGAGAACACCCTTACACTCATCGAGAGCGGCAAGGTAAACTACGTTATCTCCACATCTTCAAAGGGTCGTATACCTTCCCGTGATTCGGTTAAGATAAGAAGAAAGACAGTCGAGTGGAACATTCCCTGCCTGACTTCCATAGATACTGCAAACGCTATCGCTTCCTCCATCAGGAGCAAGTACAACGAGAGCAATACCGAGATAGTTGATATAAACAATATGCGCCGCGAAAAGACCACTCTGCACTTCACCAAGATGCACGGCTGCGGCAACGACTACGTTTACTTCAACTGCTTCGACCGTATGATAGATAACCCCGAGGGCTTTGCACTGAACCTATCCGACAGACATTTCGGTATCGGCGGCGACGGTGTCATACTGGTATGCCGTTCCAAGGTGGCTGACGGACGTATGAGGATGTTCAACCTCGACGGTTCTGAGGGCAAGATGTGCGGCAACGGTATCAGATGCGTGGCTAAGTTCATGCGTGATAATGGTCTGGTAGACCGCGATCTCATGACCATTGAAACACTGTCGGGCATCATCAAGGTCAAGCTCAGCAGACATTACGGCGAGGTCAACGGTGCTACTGTTGATATGGGCGCTGCTATCCTTGACCCTGTGAAGATACCCTGCACACTGCCTGCTGACGAGAACGGCATGGTAGTCAACAGAGAAGTTGATATAGCAGGGGAGAAGCACAACGTTACCTGCGTATCTATGGGCAATCCTCACTGCATCGTCTTTATGAATAATATCGACGATATGGAGATAGAGAAGATAGGTCCTAAGTTTGAGCATGACCCAATATTCCCCGAGAGAGTCAACACCGAGTTCATCAAGGTGATAGACAGCCATACCCTGAAAATGCGTGTATGGGAGAGAGGTTCGGGTGAGACATTTGCCTGCGGCACAGGTGCTTGTGCGGCTGTAGTAGCAGCAGTGCTCAACGGCTATTGTCCCAAGAACGAGGAAGTAACAGTAATGCTCCGCGGCGGCAACCTGACTATACGCTACACTGATGAAACAGTTTACATGACAGGTGAAGCAGTTACTGTATTCGAGGGCGATATCAGAGTATAAGCCCCTCTATATACAGCGATTTTGTGCCAAAAGTTGTACGTTTTTGTACAACTTTTGCAGAAATATGTCCGAGTTAAAACAAAAATCATTTGTTTGTACAAAGTCCATTCGAGGATCATGTGCATAAACACAACGAAAAGCGCCTTGCCGAAAACGACAGGGCGTTTCTTTGAAAGGGGCGGTGACTATGTCGATGACATTACAGTGGATACTTGCAGGGCTGATGTTTTTTGTGCCTGGGGCACTTATGGTGGCGCTCAACTACTATGTTACAGTTATGGCAATAAAGAACTCAAAACTCCCAGTGGAGAAACGAAAGCGGTATCCCTCGGGTGCACCGTTCCTGGGCGGGATATTTTGTGCTCTTGGCTTTCTGATAGCTTTTCGCTTTGCCCACCCGTGGATATCCCTTATATTTATAGTGCTAGACCCGGGAGGGTTAGCCTGGCTCATATATGCGAATATCATCTACCGGAAAATGAAGTAGAAAAAACAAACAGCCGTATCCGTCCTGGGTGCGGCTGTTGTTATCTCAACGGGTCAAAATAAAACGGATCTTTGTATCCTGTGGGAGGGGGGAGGCTGACGAAGTCAGCAGGAAAGGTCATCGCACTCTCTTTATCTTCTTCTTTATCCTCATCCTCATCTTTATATTTATCTTTATCTTTTTCTTTATCTTCTTCTTTATCTTTATCGGCATTTTTCGCATACCAACTTATGCGTTCGCATAATGCGGCATAGTAATGCATTTATTACAGCAGGTGCAGTGCATAGGTTAGCATACGGTTATATGCCGTCGCATGGGAACGCATATTCTAAAAAGCAAAAGCAAACAGCCGTACTGGATGTGCAGTACGGCTGTTTGTCATGCTTAAATGTATATAAGGAGAATAGTATAAGTCTTACCTTACTGTTACCATGAAAGATCTGCTGTTAACATTGGAAAGATCCCACTTGCCGTTTACCTTAGCACCGATCATCATCTTGTAGGTCTTGCCGGGTTTTAGCTTGGGAGAAGTGTATGTTGTTATATCAGTGGAAATGTTCTGATCTATTATCCTCCACTTGCCTGCGAGATATATAGCTACACCGTAACACTCAGCGTTGGGGACCTTGTTCCAGCTGACCTTGAACTGATGATATGTCTTGTTGTATACGATATTGGTCACCTTGGGATATGCGGGCTTGGGTGTTACAACTATGCTGTTTGAGAAATCCTTCACGTATTTTCCGTTCAGCATGGGTATAACAGCTACCCTGTACTCTGTGTTATCCTTCAGACCGCTAAGTATATAGGTGGTGTCTTCTGTCCTGTCGAGCATCTTCCACTCACCGTTCATATATCCTGCAACAGCATATCTCTCGGCGCCCTCTATAGCATTCCAGCTCAGCTTGACAGCTTTGCTGCCCTTCAGGTAAGTTATAACGGGCGGGGTGTATACTGACCTTGTTTCAGCACTAGCGTTTATAGATGCAACACCGCCGATAACTCCTACAGGTACTGCTGCGCCCATCATCATCATGATGCAAAGACTTGCTGCGATTCTCTTGGTATTATTTTTCATATTATTACACCGTTCCTTTCTACATATTATCGACGTTTGCATTATACTTAGCTACGTTCGTATGAAACCTGTTCATTCGAGTTCCTCCTTTTTCGGTATTATCACTTATACATTCAGCGAAGCTTTCGGTATAATGATGCATTTCAATAATTGTCAAGCAAAATGATAAACTGCTTGATACTTATTAACTATATTATAACAATGAGAGAAACATTTGTCAAGAATTATCTAAAAACACCATTTGAAACTTTGGGAAACTTGTTAAAATAATAGTTTAATTAACGGTAAGTAATTTACAATTGCCATATATCTGACGATGCTGCGCGTGAGGTCTTCGGTTAGTTGAGAAAAACTAATTCGCAAAAAAAACTTGTAATTTACAGTCTTACGTGGTATAATAATACTGTTATGATTATTACCGAATGGAGGATCAGATATGAGCGAAGAAAGAATACCAAAGAGAAGTGAAGTTGCCAAGGAAAACACCTGGGCATTGGAGGATATTTTCCCAACAGATGAGGCATGGGAGGCTGCGCTGGAGGAATTCAAAAAGCTCCCCGAAAGGGTAGCTGCATACAAGGGCAGACTTGGTGAAAGTGCCGATACTCTGCTTGAGTTTTTAAAGCTGAGCGATGATATATCAGTAGCAGCTGATTCCATCGTGAACTATGCACAGCGCAAGTCCGATGAGGATACGGCTGTTGCAAAGTATCAGGGCTATGTGGGTCAGATGATGAATGTGTTTGTTGCGTTTAATGCAGCAAGCAGCTTTGAAAGTCCCGAGCTTATCTCGATACCCGATGATGTGCTTGAAGGCTTCTATAAGCAGAACAGCGGGCTTGAACTGTACCGCCGTCAGCTTGACCGCATACGACTCAGGAAAGACCATGTACTTTCCGAAGCTGAGGAAAGGATAATTGCGCTGGCAGGCGAGATGGGCAATTCGGCAGATAAGATATACTCCATGTTCTCAGATGCAGACCTTAAATTTGAGGATGCTGTTGACAGCGAGGGCAAGACTCATCAGGTGACCCACGGCAGTTATATCCCTCTGGTGAAGTCCACTGACAGGGAACTGAGAAAGTCCGCATTTGCTTCCATATACAAGGGCTACGGCAATTTCCGCAACACCTGTGCGGCTACGCTCGATTCACAAATGAAGGCGCTGGAATTCTATACCAAGGCGAGAAATTATAATTCTGCGCTGGAAGGTTCGCTTTCCTCAAATGAGGTGCCTGTGGAGGTCTACCATAACCTTATCAAGGCAGTACACGACAATATTAACTATATGTACGATTATGTCGCACTGCGCAAAAAGCTTCTCGGTGTTGATGAACTGCATTTCTATGACCTCTACACCCCAATAGTATCCGACTTCACCATGAAGGTCACCTTTGAAGAAGCTAAGGAAACTGTTCTGAAAGCACTTGCACCAATGGGCGAGGACTATATCGCCATACTGAAAGAGGGCTTTGAGAACCGCTGGATAGATGTTTACGAGAACGAAAACAAGGCAAGCGGTGCGTATTCCGCAGGCGCAAGGGTACACCCCTTTGTTATGCTGAACCACAAGGATACCCTTGATTGTATGTTCACACTTGCACATGAGATGGGTCACGCTATACACTCATATCTCTCAAACAAGAACCAGCCTGTGGTATACAGCGATTATGTTATATTCGTGGCTGAGGTGGCTTCTACCTGCAACGAAGCACTGCTGATGCAGTATCTCCTTGCACACACCGATGACAGGAAAGAAAAGGCATATCTCATAAACTACTTCCTTGAACAGTTCCGCACAACTCTTTACAGACAGACCATGTTCGCTGAGTTTGAGCTGAAGTGCAGTGAGATATGCGCTTCGGGCGATACCCTTACTGCGGATAAACTCTGCGAGATATACGGCGACCTGAACAAGCTGTACTTCGGTGACGGTATAGTAATGGATGAGGATATCAAAATGGAATGGGCTCGCATCCCACATTTCTACTACGATTTCTACGTATACCAGTACGCTACGGGATATTCCGCAGCCATAGCACTTTCACAGCGTATACTCAAAGAGGGTGCGCCTGCTGTAAAGGACTATATCGAGGGATTCCTCATGGGCGGATGCTCGGCTGACCCGATAACACTGCTGAAGAGGGCAGGTGTGGATATGTCTACCACTAAGCCTGTCACCGATGCGCTGGCATTATTTGGTGACCTGATAAAGCAAATGGATGAACTGGGTCAGTAAGGGATGCCTGCGCAGTTTGTGCTTGATTTTTTTATACCGGTATGATATAATGTTAGCCGTGTGAATGGAGGTGCAGAGCTTGGAAAGTGTACCTGTTTATGTTTTTCCGCCTGAGCTGTCACGTACTGAAAAGCAGGCAAAGGCACTCAACGATCTGGCTGAGCACAGAAAGATGTCCAAACAAATGTACAGAAACCTGATACTGGCAGGTGTTATATTTGCTCTTTCGCTGTTTGTGAAGTTCATCGTTGTAAAGATAGTGCTGATGCTGCTTGCGGCAGGTAATGCCGCGGTGGGAATTATTTTGTACAGATACTACGCTCTCTCACGGGATACACGGCTGTATACGCGCATATACACCGACAGGATAGAACATCTGCAAAAGCTTGGTCTTATGGGGGATATGCTGAAAGTCACCCTCTTTTACGATGAGGTGGAGCGCACTTCTCAGGACGGAAGGGGCAATATGTGCTTTAAGCTGAAAAAATGCGAAAAGTCGCAGTTTGCAAAGGTCGGAAAAAAGGGGAGCGAGAGTGCATATCAGCCTAAGGACGGTTTGGCAGTGCTTAAATTCATCGACACAAAGGCTAAGCTTACCCTTATAGAGAAATTCCATGAGGAGATAAAGTATCCAAAGAAAAACTACAAGGTCATCACCGACGATGACGATTATTACAGTAAGGAAGATATGGAGTGGGATCCACTCCATAAACACGGATTATAGGAAGTGGTAAAATGAAAGCAAGGCTGAGCGCACCTGTGCCAAAGCTTGCGGTGGGAGTAAATGTACTGCCGGAGAAAGCGGCGGCAGTTGAAGAAGCCATGTCGGATGTGGGCGGAAAGTATACAGCGGCAGTCAATGACTGCGGTGCAGACAGCGTGGGATACGTGTGCGGACTTCCCGGATATACAGAAAACGAATCGAGAACGGAAGTCACTGAAGAACTGCTTATATTCTCGGGGCTTGACGGCAGAGAGCTCAACAAGGCAGTCACCATTCTGAGAAGCAAGGGCTGTGACATTCCGCTGAAAGCCATGGTAACACCCCACAACAGGGACTGGACGGTTTCAGCACTGGCAGGCGAACTTGCAAGGGAGCACGAGTACATGACCTCCCGCGGAAAGCGTGACGGAAATGGTTAAGAGCAAATACAAGGCAGTATTATATATAGTACTTTCGGCATTCTGCTTTGCGCTGATGGGGCTTTTCGTATCGGCATCGGGTGACCTGCCCACAATGCAGAAAGTCTTTTTCAGAAACTTCTTTGCGCTGTTCATAGCTATCGTATCGCTGAAAAAAAGCGGTACGAAATTCGAGATAGGCGACAAAAAGAACCATGCAGTGCTGTTTGTGCGAGCTTTCGGCGGTACTATAGGCATGGTGGGAAACTTCTACGCACTGGGCAAAATGAACCTATCGGATGCGCTGATGCTGAACAAGATGTCGCCGTTTTTTGTGATAGTTTTCTCATTCATATTCCTGAAAGAGAAGCTGACCCCGTTTCAGGCGCTGACAGTGGCAGGCGCGTTCATCGGAAGTCTTTTTATCATCAAGCCAAGCTTCTCGAATGTTGAGCTTTTCCCTGCGATATGCGGATTTTTAGGAGGAATGGGCGCAGGCCTTGCTTATACTTGTGTACGATATTTAGGACAGCACGGCGTTAAAGGACCTGTGATAGTTGCGTATTTCTCGGCATTTTCAAGCCTTTTCGCACTGCCTTTCCTTATAATACAGTACAAGCCCATGACGCTGGTGCAGTTCCTTATGCTGCTTGGTGCAGGCGTATCAGCGGCAGGCGGACAGTTTTCCATAACCGCGGCATACTCCCATGCCCCTGCGAAAGAGATATCGGTATATGACTATTCACAGTTGATATTCTCTACTATCCTAGGTGTGATATTCCTGAACCAGTTCCCCGATAAATGGAGCTTTGTGGGATATGTGATAATTATTACAATGGCTGTACTGGTGTTTGTATATAACAATTTTCTTCATGTGGAGAATGAGAAGAAACAGTGAACCATGACTTGTGGGATGATCTGCAAAGAATACAGATGAATGTAAAATTTCTGTAAACCCCTTGAAATCTCCGAAAAAATATGATATCATATAGTTTGTAAAATTTATATCACATCAAACACTATGACCAAGAGAGTACGTACTCAACACGGATTTCAGAGAGAACCGCCCATTGTGGTGCTGAAAGCGGTTTATTTCGCGGAGTGCCGAAGTTCACTTGTGAGTGGCTGCGCCGAAGGCTTAGGCTTGTAAGTGCGGACGCTGTGCCTGCGTTACGGGAAAGGGGAATGTTGGTTCCCCAGGGTGGTCACGGTCAGACTATTAGTTTGACCATATACAAGATGCGTCTTAGTCGGTCTTGTCCTGTTTTTTGGACAAGACCGTTTTTTTGTTTAAGGGGGGCGTATGGAATACAGGCTTTGTTTTGATACTATTCCCGAGCAGTTCGATAAGTGGCGCATACATTACAGTGATGAACTGTTTGCGCATATCATCGCTAAGGCGCATATCGTCAGGGGTACAAAAGTGCTGGAACTGGGTCCCGGGACGGGGCAGGCTACCGACCCCATACTTGATACGGGCTGTGACTATACCGCCATCGAGCTGGGCTCAAATTTCGCGGAAGTGCTGCGTAAAAAGTACGGCGGACGCAGTAATTACAGGCTGATAAATGATGACTTCATCACCTACGATTTTAATGGTGAAAAGTTTGACTTTATCTACTCCGCGGCGACTATACAGTGGATACCCGAGATAGTCGCTTTCGGCAAGACCTTTGAACTGCTGAACAGCGGCGGTATGCTGGCGATGATGTATCTCCGCGGGGACTATGAAACTCCCGACCCTGCGCTTTTTGCGGATATACAGAAGGTCTATGACAAATACTTCAAGCCGCCGACCAGCTACAAGGGCGGGTTCGTTTACGACAATGCGGTGAACTACGGCTTTACCGAGCTTGAAACGAAGTATTTCAAGGGCAGGCGTGAGTATACCGCCGATGAGTATATTCAGTACATCGGCACCCACAGCGACCACATAACGCTGGAAGAACCCTACCGCACACCATTCTTTGCGGGGGTATACGAAGCTGTGCAGGCGCATGGCGGAAAAGTTGTATATAACGATACTTACATACTTAAAACAGTACGTAAGCCATAATATACTAAACTCTATAGCAAAATATGCGCCTCTAAAGCTCCCAATCGCAAAAAGCATAGCTCATGTGAGCTTTATATGCGTATTTTGCAATAGAGTTTAGTATATAAGTTAAGTATTATTTTAGGAGGATAAATTATGAAAGAACAGTTAACCAGTATCGAAGAACGCGCTAAATCCGAACTTTCGGGTATCAGTGACATCAAGCTGCTGGAGGATTTCCGCGTAAGGTTCCTCGGCAAAAAGGGTGAGCTGACTGCTATACTCAAGCAGATGGGCAAGCTTTCCGCTGAGGAAAGACCTGTTATCGGTCAGCTGGCAAACAAGGTGAGAAGCGATATCGAGGAAGCTCTCAATGCTCGTAAGGAAGAGCTGAAAAGCAAGGCTGAGGAACTTCGCCTTAAAGCTGAAAGACTTGACGTTACTCTCCCCGGCAAGCCTATGAAGATAGGCAGGGCACACCCCCTGCAGGTAACACTGGAGCAGGTAGAGGAAGTATTCCTCGGCATGGGATTCGATATCGTTGAAGGTCCCGAGGTAGAAACAGACCACTACTGCTTTGAGGCACTGAATATGCCCAAGCATCACCCTGCAAGAGATACTCAGGATACTTTCTATATCAATGAGAATGTTCTGCTGAGAACACAGACTTCCTCCGTACAGATAAGGACTATGGAGAACAGAAAGCCTCCTATCCGTATAATCTCCCCCGGCAGAGTTTACCGTTCTGACGCTGTTGACGCTACTCATTCACCTCTGTTCCACCAGATCGAGGGTCTTGTTATCGACAAGGGCATCACTATGGCTGACCTCAAGGGTACTCTTGAACTGTTGATGAAGCGTCTTTACGGCGAGGAAACTCAGGTAAGATTCAGACCCCACCACTTCCCCTACACCGAGCCTTCAGCAGAGGTCGATCTGATGTGCTTCAACTGCCACGGCAAGGGCTGTTCCATGTGCAAGCAGGAAGGCTGGGTAGAACTTCTGGGTTCAGGTATGGTACACCCCAAGGTGCTTGAAGAATGCGGCATAGATCCCGAGGTATACAGCGGTTTCGCCTTCGGCATAGGTCTTGAAAGGATCACCATGGGACGTTACAGCATAAACGATATGCGTCTGCTTTATGAGAACGATATGAGGTTCCTGGAGCAGTTCTGATAAGCTGGTAATATTGATTAATAACGGAGGTTTTAAATAAATGGATCTTTCAATGAGATGGCTCGCAGACTATGTTGACTGCGATATGCCTATAAAGGATTTTGTTTCGGGTATAACCCTTTCGGGCTCAAAAGTTGAGTGCTATAACGAAGAAGGCGATTATCTGGAGAACGTTGTGGTAGGTCAGGTAAAGGAGATAGTTCCTCACCCCAATTCCGACCATATGTTCATCTGCCAGCTTGATGTCGGAGAGGGCGCACCGGTACAGATAGTTACAGGCGCACAGAACGTAAAGAAGGACGATTTCGTTCCTGTTGCAAAGCACAAGTCAACTGTACTTCACGAGGGCAAGACCGTAAAGATCACAAAGGGCAAGCTGAGAGGCGAGGCTTCTAACGGTATGCTCTGCTCGCTGGGCGAACTGGGACTTTCGGTACACGATTTCCCCTATGCTATCGAGGACGGCATATTCATACTGGGTGATGACTGCGATAAGACAGTCGGAAAGGATATCCGCGAGGCTATCGGCTTCAATGATACCACTGTTGAGTTCGAGATAACTTCCAACCGTCCCGATTGTATGTCCGTTATCGGTCTTGCAAGAGAGACCGCCGCTACTTTCGGCAAGGAGCTGAAAGTCAAGGCTCCCGAGTTCAAGGGCGTTGACGGCGATATCAATGAGATGCTGAAAGTCAAGATACACAACACCGACCTCTGCAAGAGATACATCGGTGCTATCGTAAAGAATGTTAAGATAGGACCTTCTCCCAGGTGGATGAGAGAAAGACTTCGTGCCAGCGGTGTTCGTCCTATCAACAATTTCGTTGATATCACAAACTATGTAATGCTTGAATACGGCAGACCCATGCACGCTTTCGACCTGAGATATGTTGAGGGCGCTGAGATAAATGTCCGCAACGCAAAGCAGGGCGAAAAGATAACCACTCTTGACGGCATAGAGAGAGAACTGAGCGAGGAAATGCTGGTCATCGCTGACGCTAAGAAACCTGTAGCCGTAGCAGGTGTTATGGGCGGTGAGTACAGCGGTATCATGGACGATACCACCACCGTTGTATTTGAGTCTGCTTGCTTTGACGGTGCAAGCATAGCAACAACTGCCAAGAAGCTCCGCATGAGAACAGATGCTTCTTCCAGATACGACAAGGGTCTTGACCCCCACGAGTGCTATGAGGCTCTTATGCGTGCCTGCCAGCTGGTTGAAGAACTGGGCGCAGGTGAAGTTGTAAAGACTGTTATCGACGAGAACTACCAGAACGAAACTCCTCTTAATGTTGAGTTCAGCGCTGACTGGATAAACAATTTCCTCGGCACTGATATACCCGAGGCTGAGATGATAAGCATTCTTGAAAAGCTGGAATTCACCGTTAAGGACGGCAGAGTATACGCTCCGTGGTTCAGGGTTGACATCGGCTGCAAGGCTGATATCGCTGAGGAAGTTGCTCGTATCTACGGCTATAACAGCATTCCCGATACCATTATCAGAGGTGTTGCCAACGCACAGCGCACTCCCAAGCAGAATTACGAGCGCAAGGTAAAGGCAGCTATGCTTTCGATGGGTCTTAACGAGATAGAGACATTCTCTTTCATCTCGCCCAAGTATTTTGACAAGATAGCTCTTCCTGCTGACAGCAAGCTGAGAAATACCGTTACTATCATGAACCCTCTGGGTGAAGATACCAGCGTTATGAGAACAACTATCATTCCTTCTGTACTGGAAGTTGTTGCAAGAAACTACAGCTACCGCAACCCCGAGTGCTATGTGTTCGAGATGGGCAACGAGTATATCCCCGTTGAGGGCGAGGTGCTCCCCAATGAGCCTGTAAGACTTGGTTTTGGTTTCTATGATACCACCGATAAGGCTGATTTCTATACCCTCAAGGGCATGGCTGACGGTCTGCTGAATGCGGTAGGTGCAGAGGAAGCTGAGTACGAAAGACCCGGTGATGACTGCGAGTTCGCTGAGGTAAGCGCTTTCCACCCCGGCAGATGTGCTGTTATCAAGGTTGACGGCAAGCAGGTAGGTATCATCGGTGAGCTCCACCCCAAGGTAATGGAGAACTACGGCATCGAAGCAAGAACTTACATCGGCAAGATCAATATCCCCGAGCTGATTGAGCTTTCATGCGATACCAAGACATACAAGCCTCTGCCCAAGTTCCCTGCATCAACAAGAGATCTCTCTGTGGTATGCGATGAGGAGCTGCCCGCTGCTGAGCTTGAAAAGGCTATAAAGAAGGCTGTAGGCGGTATACTGGAGAGCGTTACTCTCTTTGATGTATACAGAGGTGAGCAGATCGAGGCCGGCAAGAAGTCTGTATCCTATTCTATCTCCATGAGATCACTGGAAGGCACTCTTACCGATGATCAGGCTGATAAGGCTATGGAAAAGGCTATAAAGGAACTGGCTGCAATTGGTGCTGAGCTCAGATAAATACAAAATATTAAAAATTCGTTACTGAATTTATACAAAATTGATAAAATTTATTCAACCCCTTGTTATTTTCCAAAAAGTAGAGTATAATATTATCAAGGACAATATACAAGCACTGATGTCATGATATTAACTTTTACGGAGTGGTGCTGTATAGCAAGGAGATGAATCGTATGAATGACAGAACAATGGAATTTTCACTTCAGCGTGATAAGGAATCCGAACTTAAAAAGACATTGACGGAGGTCTATGACGCGCTTAAAGAAAAAGGCTATAATCCTGTGAATCAGATAGTAGGTTATATCCTTTCCGAGGATCCGACCTACATAACCACATACAACAATGCCAGAAGTCTGATACGTCATATCGACAGAGATGAGCTGCTTCAGGCGCTGGTAAAGAATTATCTTCAGGACTGATATGAGCTTTCAGAGGACGGGAGTATTTTCCGTCCTCTTTTTGTGTATCAAAACTTCTTTTTTGCAGATAATGTGAAAAAGGAGGAATGCAGAATGAACAAGCTTATACTGGCAAGACTTGCCGCGCTTTTCACGGCAGGAGTGCTTACAGCCTGCGGAGTGGCAGTGAAGTCGGGCAGAAAAGGTACGGCTGACCCTGTCATGCTAACAACACAGACACCAAAGGATATCTCAGCGCTTTCGACGGAGAAACACGGTTACGGACAAGGCATACAGGTGGATGAAAGAAACCGCACAACAGGTGCGCTGGATTTCAACAGGGATTACGGCAGCTTCAATGCAGCCGCCATAAATGAGGATGATGATGCCATCACACTAACTTTCGATCAGGGGTATGAAAACGGCTATACAGCAAAGATACTTGACACGCTGAAAGAGAAGGATGTAAAAGCTATATTCTTCCTGGTGCAGGACTATGCCGAGCGCAACCCTGAACTTGTGCAGCGCATGATAGATGAGGGCCATACCATAGCTAACCATTCGGTACACCACCACTCTATGCCATCCCTTGCGCCCGATGCCGCCCGAAGCGAGATAATGGGACTGCATGAGTATATAAGCAAGAATTTCGGGGTGGAGATGACAATGTTCCGTCCGCCTATGGGTGAGTTTTCAGAACAGTCCCTTGCTGTCACGCAGGACTGCGGCTATAAGACGATGCTGTGGAGCTTTGCTTATGCCGACTGGGATCCCGATGCCCAGCCAGACCCTGCAGAAGCCCTTGAAAAGCTGAAAAATGCCGCTCACCCCGGGGCGATATATCTGCTGCATTCGGTGTCAGCTACCAACGCGGAGATACTGGGTGATCTGATAGACGGTATCCGCGATAAGGGATTTGAGATAAACTGACCCGATGCGTGATACAGCAAACAAATCAAGGCCTGCCGATGCAGGTCTTTTTGCTTATTGAAACAATGTGATTTGACACGCTGAAGCTTTAAATGACCGTTAGTACGTTTTTAACAATATCATCATATTCACTTTATATGAAATGACTAAGTATAAGCGAGCCGATATATATAAATTAACGAATCGAAGTCAAAACTATGAATAACCCTTGACTTTTATTCGTGAAATGAGGTATAATAATTGAGGTAAATAAAGCCGTATAATCGGTTTTATCCAAAAAGAAATAATGCTCCGCAAAAAGCCGATATAAGGGCTTATTAAGCGGATAAATAAGGGTATGTCTGAATGTTTGAACATAAGAGATTGGTCGGGCTTGATGACTACTTCAAGGAACTTAGCGCAAGACCCGAAAAAGGAGTTTATTTTTACCGCTTCTGCGGATATAACGAGCAGGTAGCGGAATTTTTGAAAAAATATTATGAAGCCGCACGCACAGGCGGTGTCATCATCGAGGGCAGGATACCAAATCCCGATAACAAGAACCTCGCCTATTTTGAAGAAATGATGGGCATGGATTTCAAAATGGATCTGAACTTCCTGAATATGAAGCTGAAAAAATGGCTCCCCCGTATGAGCGAATACCAGCGCAGTGCCGTTGCAGGCTCTATATACAATACACTGAGTGTGCTGAGAACTCAGGGTAAAAATGATAATATGCTGAAAAACTGTTATATCAAATTCATGTGCTGGCTTTACTATAAGTTTGAACGTGTGACTTCTCAGCTTGGTGAGAGCAAGGTGCCTAAGATACTCTATGAGGGCGATATCAGCAACTATGAACTTCTGCTGATAACCGTACTTTCAAACGCAGGATGCGATGTGGTGCTTTTGCAGTATCACGGTGATGATGAATATCTGAAACTCGATCCGCAGTCAGCCGATTCCTTCAAACTGGATATCGCAGGACTGGGGGCTTTCCCCGACGGCTTCAGCCTTAACAATATGCGTCAGATGCAGCAGGCTCAGGCGAACAGGCAGAGGCTATACGGGGCTGAACCGAGGTTCACTAACTGCACAAATGCATGGCTCAGCGGAGAAGAGGATCATATATCCGATTTCAAGCGTCCAGCTAATGAGAGAGGTTCTGACCCGAAGATGTATTATAACATCTTCACAAGGATAAACGGTGTGTGGGATAAGATGACTTACCTCAATGACCTTTATCAGATGCAGCTTGAACTTAAAAAGAACGGCAGAAAAGTCGTTGTGATAGATGAGGGCATACCTCTGCCGTCACCGGACGAGATAAACGGTGTGCCGAGGAAATACTATAACCAGCCCGAACAGATGATAGCCGATCTGGCTTTGCAGATACGCTACGGCAATAACATCGAACTGCAGAGGGTAATGGCGAAAAACTTTGTGGATATCATGCTGGGCGAATGTGCGGCTGATCCGAGCAACCTCAACAGGCTGACCAACAAGGCAGTATATATGATATGCTGGCTGAAACGCTATATGGCGCAGCTTTTCACAAACTGGCGTATGCCCGAACTTGCCTGCTTCATACTCATGGGCGGCTGCAAGAACGAGCACGAAGCCATGTTCCTGAGATTTCTGGCAAGGCTGCCTGTGGATGTGCTGATACTGGTGCCCGACCTTAGCGCTGATAAGTGCTGCCTTAACGATAAACTGCTGTTCGAGCAGAACTGTGCTGAAACTCTTGATGCGAAGAAATTCCCGTCGGAGACTACTCAGCTGCAGATGCCTACCCTTGCGTACCATGCCGAGCGCGAACTGGATACACTGATGTATCAGGACTCGGGTATATACCGCAACAGGCAGTATTCCAAGGCCAATGCGGTAACACTAAAGACGATGTACGAGGAGATAGCACTGCTCTGGAAAGAGGAACTTAAATACCGTCCAAATTTCAGTACAGTTGAAGACGTGGTGAATATGCCCGTCATCTTCGCAAAGGTATCAGGCGTAAAGGACGGCGACCTTGAACAGTACTGGGGCAGTATCAAGCAGCTGTTGACCCCCGATACATTCCTTATCACACAGGCGCCGTATATAAGCTCTGACAGCTATAACGAGATGAAGAGCTACAGCACTGAGTTCCTGAAAAGGGGAGTGCTGCAAAGACAGGTGATAAAGAATCACCCCAGCTACCACTACGGTTTCCTGAGGGATGAGATACAGGATCATATACTCGATAAGCTTCAGCTGCTCATCGACAGCCGTATGATAAAGGGCACTTTTGAAAACGGCACAGAGTATACGATAGTTGCGACCATAATGAACCTGAATATGGATATGGTCAGAAAGATACAGAGTTTTGATTTTACAAAGTCAAACCCCAAGCTGGTATATGTAAATCCCGGCGAAAGGGTAATATCACTGGAGGACTCAATAATCATCGCATTCCTGAACCTTATAGGCTTCGATATAGTATTCTTCGTGCCCACAGGGTATCAGAGCGTTGAGAAATTCTTCAGCTCCACCGTTATGGAGGAGCATCAGGTAGGGCAGTACGTCTACGACCTTAACGTGCCCGACCTGAGAAGATTTGTAGTTAAAAAACAGCCAACTTCATGGCGAGAAAGAATATTTAAGAGAGGTAAATAACTATGGGACTTGATTTTTCAAAGGCTGCTCCCCAGGCCGCACCTGCAGCAGCACCGACAACAGACGCAATACCTACCGCAGCTGCTGCTCCTGTGGCACAGGAGACAGAGCTTTCAGTAGTAGAAAAGTACGATATCGTGGCTGACAGAGAGCAGATGACCACCGAGCTGGTAAATTCACCCGAGGTAGACGCTCTTGTAAGCACTATCGAGCTTGATAACCTGGATTCTATCGTTACCTTCGGCGCTGAGGCTGCCGACGAGATAGCAAAGGCTTCCGACCAGGTGCTCAACAGCATGAATATGACACAGATCGACGAGACCAGCCAGCTTATGCAGGTGCTTGCCAATATCATGTCTAAGTTCGATGTTGATGAGATAAAGGACGATCCCTCGTTCTTCAAGAAGTTCTTCAACAACGCAAGAAAGCAGCTGGATAAGATACTCGCAAAGTACCATACTATGGGTGACGAGGTGGATAAAATCTACGTTCAGCTGAGAAAATATGAGGATGAGATCAAGCAGTCCAACAGAAAGCTGAACACCATGTTCGAGGCTAATGTTAACTTCTATCACGACCTTGTAAAGTATATACTCGCAGGTGAGCAGGGCTGCCGTGAGCTGGAAGCTTACATAGCACAGAAGCAGGATGAGCTTACCAAGACAGGCGACAACTCCATACAGTTCGAACTTCAGTCCCTCAATCAGGCTCTTATGATGCTTGAACAGAGAGTACAGGACCTGAGAACAGCCGAGAACGTTGCTATGCAGTCCATACCAATGCTCAAGACCATGGAGTTCTCAAACTACAACCTGGTAAGAAAGATAAACTCCGCATTCATAATCACCCTGCCTATATTCAAGCAGGCTCTGGCACAGGCTATACTTCTGAAACGTCAGAAGATACAGGCTGAGTCTATGGCAGCACTCGATCAGAAGACAAACGAGATGCTCATAAAGAATGCACATAATACAGTTGAGCAGTCCAAGATGACCGCAAGACTTGCTTCAGGCAGCTCCATACAGATCGAAACTCTCGAGACCACATGGAAGACCATCATGAACGGTATCGAGGAAACAAGAGGTATCGAGGCTGAGGCGAAGAAGAAGCGTCAGGAAGATAAGGTAAGACTTGAAGCTATCAAGCAGGATTTCAAGGCTCACTACGATGTTCCCGACAAGAGAAAGTAAGCTGTCTGTAAATTGCAACTGCCCGTTGCGGAAGTTCCAACTTGCGTAGCTGGACAAGCAGGGTAAAATCTGCTATAATTGCAAATACAGAGAGATAAATGGGCGAAAGCCCGAAACCAAAAGAAAGGCAATAAGCCAAAATGTATTTATAAGGAGGACAATATTATGCCTATCAATCTTAGCAAAGGACAGAAAGTAAGCTTAACAAAGGGTAATCCCGGACTGAAGAATATCATGGTAGGTCTGGGCTGGGACGTAAACGCATTCGATTCAGGTTCTGATTTCGACCTGGATACAGCTGCATTCATGGTAGATGACAGCGGCAGATGCCCCACCGAGAAGGAATTCATCTTCTACGGCAACCTTGAGCACGCAAGCGGTTCTGTTAAGCACATGGGTGATAACCTGACAGGCGGCGGCGACGGCGATGACGAGCAGATCATGATCGACCTGAGCCTGATCCCTGAAAATATCTCCAAGATAGCTTTCACTGTTACTATATATGATGCTGACAACAGAAGACAGAACTTCGGTCAGGTATCCAATTCCTTCATCCGTGTTGTAGATCAGGCAACAGGTGAGGAGATCATCAGATATGATCTGGGTGAGGATTTCTCCATCGAAACTGCGATCGTTGTAGGCGAGCTTTACAGAAATAACGGCGAGTGGAAGTTCAACGCTATCGGCAGCGGCTTCCAGGGCGGTCTGGCTGCACTTTGCGGTCACTACGGCATCGACGCTGAGTAATTAAGGAGCGATCAGATCATGTCTATCAATCTGCAAAAAGGACAAAAAGTCAGCCTTTCAAAAGAGAGTGCAGGACTTTCAAAGGTAATTGTCGGTCTGGGCTGGGATGAGGCTGCGCCTGCACCCGCACAGCAGAAGCAGGGTGGATTCTTCTCCAACCTCTTCGGCGGAAACACCTCCGGAAATATGCAGAGTGTCGGCGGCGATACTATCGACTGCGATGCTTCGGCTTTCCTCCTTCAGGGCGGCAGACTCACAAACAAGAACGATATCGTATACTACGGCAATCTTCGTCATGCAACAGGTTCTGTAGTCCACATGGGCGATAACCTGACAGGTGCGGGTGACGGTGATGATGAGCAGATCGTTGTAGATCTCTCACAGGTGCCTCCGATGTATGACAGGATAGTGGTTTCTGTAAATATCTACCATGCTATGCAGAAGAACCAGCATTTCGGCATGATAAGAAATGCATTCATCAGGCTGGTGGACGGCAGGAACAACAATGAGATATGCAGGTACAATCTTACCGAGAGCTACCCCGGCATAACAGCTATGGTATTCGGTGAGATATACAGACACGGCAACGAATGGAAGTTCAATGCCATTGGTCAGGGTACCAATGACGGCAGCATAGCCGATCTCGCCAAGAGATATGCGGGTATGTGATAAAGACCCGAATCTAAACCGAGAAAACAGGAGAACTGCGGCGGCGCCGCGGTTTCTCCTTATTTTCTGACAAATATTTCTAACGTTTTTGTTGGATAAATCTGTAAGGGAGTATAATTATATGGATCTTAAAGGTTTGACCTCAAAGCAGGTCGAAGAATCACGCGCCAAAAACGGCTCCAATGCCATACCTGAGGCTGAGCCCACGACTTTCCTGAAAGAGTTTCTTGAAACCTTCGGTGACCCTATGATCAAGATACTGCTGGCTATAGCAGTACTGATGATAATAATGGCTTTCGTAGGTTATGCTGAACCTTATGAGCCTGTTGGTACCATAGTTGCTGTATTGATAGTAGCATTTGTTTCTGCAAAGACTAATGTAGCCAGCGACCAGAAGTATATCGAGCTCAAGGAAAATTCCGAAAAGGATAAGTGTAAGGCGATCCGTGACGGTGCTACCAATGTTATCGAAGTGGATGATGTCGTTCAGGGTGACCTGATACTTCTCCAGTCCGGTGACAAAATACCCGCAGACGGTGTGCTTGTACACGGCAATATCAAAGTCGATAACTCCGCACTTAACGGTGAGGCAGAGGAATGTAAAAAGACTGCTGCTGAGGCAGGCTTTGAGATGCCTACCGATATCACAGGTGATACCTTCGTTGATGAACACTCGCTGTTCAGAGGTGCTGTATGTATCGACGGTGAGGGATACCTCGATGTAAGACAGGTCGGTCTGAAGACCATGATGGGTAAGATGGCTGAGGAGATGAATGAGGAAGAACCCGATTCACCTCTGAAGGTAAAGCTTGCCAAGCTTGCTAAGCAGATCTCCGTATTCGGTTATATCTCTGCTATCGTTATAGCTATCGTTTACATGATCTATTTTATTTTCTTTGCAAATGTAACTACCGATGCCGGTGAGATACTTGGCAAGGGTCCCTCTGTTTTCTTCAATATAACAGAGAACTGGACTGTCGGTGATATCATAGGCAAGTTTGTTGAAGGTGTATCTATCGCTATCATCATAGTTGTCTGTGCAGTACCTGAAGGTCTGCCGCTGATGATTTCCCTTGTTCTTATGCAGAACACCAGCAAGATGCTCGACCATAACGTACTTGTCCGCAAGGCTGTCGGTATTGAAACAGCAGGTTCGCTGAACGTTCTGTTCTCCGATAAGACAGGTACTATCACAAAGGGTAAGCTTGAAGTTGTTGAATTCTTCACTGCTGACGGCGAAGTCGTTCCCGCAGACAAGCTTGCAAACAGCAAGAAAGTCAAAGAACTGCTGGATATCTCCATCGGTAAGAATACACAGTCACTGTTCGACGGCAACCACAATGTCATCGGCGGTAACTTCACAGATCAGGCTCTGATGCACTTCATCGGTGAGGCTGATTTCAATGCACTGAAGGATAACAAGGAATATGAAGTCACCACATATCAGGGCTTCAACTCCGCTAACAAGTTCAGCCAGTCCAGAATAGATAATCTGGGCAAGACCTTCTACAAGGGCGCTCCCGAAAGACTTCTCGCAAAGGCTACAAAGTACCTTGATGCCGACGGCAATATCAAGGATATAGATATGGACAAGCTGAACGAAAAGATCGATGCACTTGCAAACAAGGCGATGCGTGTACTGAGCTTTGGTTATTCCGAAAAGCCTATGGTAGAGAATGAGATCAATGATGATGTTGTTATCATCGGTCTTGTTGGTATACGTGATGATGTACGTGCCGAGGCTAAGGAAGCTATCCACGAGGTACAGGAGGCAGGCATCCAGGTAGTTATGATCACTGGTGACCGTCTTGAAACCGCAAAGGCTATCGCTAAGGATGCAGGTCTTATCAAGAGTGACAAGGATATAGCACTTTCTTCTGCTGAACTCAACAAGATGTCTGATGACGAAGTAAAGAAGATCGTAAGAGATATCCGTGTTATTGCAAGAGCGCTTCCTACAGATAAGTCAAGAATGGTAAGGATCTGTCAGGAAATGAACCTCGTTGTAGGTATGACAGGCGACGGCGTAAACGACAGCCCTGCGCTTAAAAAGGCTGATGTCGGCTTTGCTATGGGCAGCGGTACCGAAGCTGCCAAGGAAGCAGGCGAGATCGTTATCCTCGATGATAACTTCAAGTCCATCAAGGATGCTATCCTCTACGGCAGAACCATCTACAACAATATCCTTAAATTCTGTAAGTTCCAGCTGGTGATCAACGTTGCAGCTGTACTGGTATCCGCTTTCGGACCTTTCTTCGGTATCGAAGAACCTCTGAAGGTAACACACCTGCTGTTCGTCAACCTCGTTATGGACGGTCTTGGCGCTATCATGCTGGGTAATGAGCCCGCATTTGAGAAGTATATGCGCGAGAAGCCCAGAAGAAGAGATGAGAGCATCATCAGCAAGCCTATGGCTGTACAGATCGGTGTAATGGGCGCATGGCTGACTATCATGAGCTTCCTGTACTTCCTGATCCCTGCAGCAGGCAACAGCGTGGGCGACGTTATGAAGGATCTTTCCAAGGGTCTGCTTTGCCAGAACTTCTTCGGCGGTAATATCGAGAAACTGAAGACAGGCTACTTCGTACTGTTTATTGTCAGCGCACTTGCCAACGGCTTCAATGTTAGAGATGAAAAGTTCGGCATCTTCAAGGGTCTGAACCTTAATCCCGGTTTCCTGAAGACTATGATATCAATTATGGCTGTTCAGGCAGTGATCGTAAACTGCGCACTTATCCCCCTGGCACCTTTCCAGTGGCTGGGTAAGATGTTCAGCTGTGTACCTTTCGGTATCTCAGGCTGGATCGTAGTAGTACTCATGGCACTCACCATGATACCTGTCGATCTTATCAGAAAGGCAGTATCTGCACCTGCTAAGGCTGAATAAAACAAATATCATACTGTACACGGCTCACACGTTTTTGTGCGAGCCGTGTTTACGGTAATGACTATGTGAACGGTAAAATGTCCGTGAGGATATCACGGGCATTTTACTGAGCATATATTATTTGGACAAAGGAGATAAAATATGGAAAACCAACAGACCACGATAAAAAGATATTCCGTGGAACAGCTTATGCGTCTTGCAAAACGCTTTCACAACACAAAGCGCACCTATCTTCTGGTAGACCCACTGCAGGGCAAGCATATACCTGTCAGTCCCAAGGCATCCCTTGCTATGATGCGCGCTCTTGGCGGAGAACTGAGCAGGGAATTTCCGGGTACAAAGCTTGTGGTAGGCTTTGCCGAAACTGCTACAGCCATTGGTGCTGCCGTTGCTGAATGTATGGGCAGGGATTGTACATATATACAGACCACCCGTGAGGAAGTAACGGAGGTCAGCAGGTGGATAGAATTTCAGGAGGAACACAGCCATGCTACCGAGCAGAAGCTTTCTGCAGACGGCTTTGCTGCAGCCCTCGGCGATACCGATACTGTCATATTCGTGGACGATGAGTTCTCTACAGGCAAGACCCTTATAAATATGATAGAGCAGATGAGGGATGAATTTCCTCAGCTTTGCGACAAAAGGATAGTTGCCGCTTCGGTCATAAACCGCATGAGCGATGAGAATATCAGCCGCCTTGAAAGCCACGGCATGATCTGCAGACAGCTTTTGAAGATAGAGAATATTGACTATACAGATACAGTAAACGCATTCAATATCCGCGGTGCAGATGACCTGCCTGAAGCTGACAGTATGATAAAAGCATCATGCCTTACTGAACCTGATCCCTGCACTACACCCAGAACAGGTGTTAAGATAGGGGAGTATGCTGACAGCATCCTATCACGGCATGATATGATAGATTCAGCCGACAGCAACATGATACCCACAGGGAAAGATATAGCCGTCATCGGCACCGAGGAATGTATGTATGCAGGCCTTATCATAGCTGAAAAGCTTGAAAACAGCGGCAGATACAACAGTGTGAAGTTCCATGCCACCACCCGCAGTCCCATAGGGATATGCGAAGCCGCAGACTATCCCGTATTCAACGGATATAAGCTGCAAAGCTTCTACGAAAAAGGCAGGCAGACTTTCCTGTACGATATAGCAAAGTACGATTCTGTGCTTATCGTAACAGATTCAGCCCCCGAAAATACTGATGCCATGAATGAGCTTGCAGCACTGTTTCACCATTACGGATGTAATGAGATAATTGTTGAAAGGATATAGCAGATGTTTGGTTCATATAAAAATGAAGACGTTACGATTCTTCTCAAAGATATCACAGGTAAGGTAAAACCTCAGAGCACCGAGGAGAGAGAAAAGCTTATACAGGGCGGCAGACACTACTGTGAGATGCTGCCAATAGAGTACGAACCCTCCGAGCAGTACATGAAGTCATTCTATACAGCCCTTGACATGTACAGCGGCATCACCGCCGAGGCTGTGGGCAGGCTGGGTCAGCTGATATTTAAGGACAAGGGCGAAAACGCAGTGCTTGTTTCCCTTGCGAGGGCAGGTACTTCTATCGGTGTACTGCTGAAACACTATATGGACAGAAAGTACGGCATAAATGTCGCTCACTATACTATCTCTATAATCCGCGGCAGGGGCATAGACAAAAATGCCATGAACTATATCCTTGAAAGACACAGACCTCAGGATATCCAGTTCATCGACGGCTGGACAGGCAAAGGCGCTATCACCCGTCAGCTGGAAGAAGCTATGAAGGATTATCCCGAAGTCAGTCCCGGGCTGGGTGTTCTTTCCGACCCCGCCTTTATTTCTGAAAAATGCGGCACTCACGATGATTTTCTTATCGCCAGCAGCTGCCTTAATTCCACAGTATCGGGACTTCTCAGCAGGACTTTCCTCAGAAGCGATATCATAGGCGAAAAGGACTTTCACGGTGCGGTGTACTACAAGGAGCTTGCCCATAAGGACCTCACATATAAGTTTATAGATACAGTAGAGGAGCATTTTAGCTTTGATGACTATGACCTTAACGATAACGCTGTCGATACAGCCGAAAATACTATGGAGGAGGTAAAAGCCATCTGTCAGGAATACGGTATCGCTGATATCAATCTTGTAAAGCCCAGCATAGGCGAAGCCACAAGAGTGCTGCTGCGCCGTATGCCCTGGAAAATGCTGGTACACAGCATGGATGATAATGAGCATCTGGGACATCTTTATCAGCTTGCCGAAGAAAAGGGCTGTGAACTTGTTGAGTATCCGCTGAAACACTACCGTGCCTGCGGTCTTATCAAAGCGATGGCGGATAACTGATATGAGAAAGATACTGATTGCAAGTGACCTCGATAATACGCTGATACATTCCTATAAGCACAAGCGGGAGGGCGATATATGCGTTGAACTTCTGAACGGTGCAGAACAGGGTTTCATGAGTGCAAAAGTCTGCTCACAGCTGTCCTCTCTACCCGAAAATGTCGAACTTGTCCCGCTTACGACACGTTCAGTGGCGCAGTTTGAAAGGATACAACTGCCCGAAGGCTGTTACACCAGGGCAATAACCACCAACGGTGCTATACTGATAGAGAATGGCATTCAGAATGAAGAATGGCGCAACCGTGAAAAGCGCTATGCCGATGAACTGATGCCCCTTATGGAAAAGCTCCGTGTCGAGCTTGACGGCAACGATAAGCTGAATGTGGTGCGTATTGTCGATGAGATGTACCTTTATATATCCTGTGCAAAGCCGGAATATGTGGGCGAATTTATGGACAGATACGGAAAACTCACCGAACTTGATGTAATGCCCTCGGGCAGAAAGATATACTTCCTGCCGCCCGATATCACCAAAGGCAGAGCGCTCAAACGTCTTGCTCAGGGCGAGAGCGGTGCATTCATCATCGCCGCAGGTGACAGCACCATCGACCTGCCCATGCTTGAAGAAGCAAACCACGCCATTATCCCGGAAGTACTTGATCCGCTCCTTAAAAACCCCAACCGAAGCGTTTTTAAAGGCGATGGTGATTTTGCGGAATTTGTCGTTGATACACTTCTTGATAAATGCAAAGAATAAATACAAAGGCACTTTTGACATATATTTGTCAGAAGTGCCTTTACACATTTTTATAGTACCATTTTAAATATGAAGTCTGAATTCTCCCTCAAACTCCGCAGTCCTTTACCTGAAATACATATCCGTCTATGCTGAGTTTTCCGCATTGTCTGTTTGACATACTCAGACCTCATCTCTGTTTTGTACTAATGAATTATCACACATTCAGCTTATCCGAAGTAACAAGCTGACCTCCGCATGATGTGCAGAACTTGCCGTGGTCAAATATCTTGCCGCACTGTACGCAGTGCAGTTTTCCGTCATTGACGGGAGCTGCAGCCGAAGTCTGCGGAACGAGAGTAGCGCCGCAGGTGGTACAGAATTTGCCGCGTTCAAATGTCTTGCCGCAGGAAGGGCATACAAGACTGCTGTTTTCTGCAATAGGAGCGCTCACCGTCTGACTTTCCATAGGAACCAGCTCACCGCCGCAGGCAGTGCAGAACTTGCCTTTGTCGAGTATCTTGCCGCACACTTTGCATACCAGTTTGCCCGATGTTTCAGTGCTTGCAGGCAGTGGTGCAGATATTGGCGCTGTTGATGTATTCGGCAGGGGAGCGGATACAGGTGTAGGTATCACCGATGATACAGGTGTAACAGGGGTGGGTATAGCCGAAACCGTGTCAGCTGCCGCACTTGCAGATACAAGCTGACCTCCGCATGATGTGCAGAATTTGCCCTTGTCATGAAGCTTACCGCATACCGAACATTTCAGCCATTCCGCAACAGGAGCACTTTCAGGTGCCGCAGGGGTATCATCGGCAGGAATGAGCTGTCCTCCGCAGGCGGTGCAGAATTTGCCTTTCTCATGCGCTTTTCCGCACTCCTTGCAAACAAGCTTGCCCGCAACCTGAGTAACGGGTGCAGAAGTTTCTGCCGTTGGCGCAGATACCGGTGTTGGTATAACAGCCGGTGCAGGCTCAGGTGTCGAATCGGTCTGATTTGCAGCATTTGCGTTTATCAGCTTACCTCCGCAGGCAGTACAGAACTTGCCCTTTTCATGGGGCTTTCCGCATACTTCGCATATAAGTGAAGGCGCAGCAGTTTCTTCCTTTGCTGATGTATCAGCTGCTTCATCGGCAGTTACAAGCTCACCTCCGCAAGCGGTACAGAACTTTCCGCTGCTATGAACTTTGCCGCATTTAGCGCATTTCAGTGTTACAGCAGCTGATGCCGCAGGTGAAGGAACAGCACTTTCGTCAGATCCGCTGTCAACAGGTACAAGAGCACCTCCGCAGCTTGTGCAGAATTTTCCCTTGCTGTGAAGCTTTCCGCATACGCTACATTTAAGGCCGTTATCCTCAGATGATACTTCAGGTACAGGTGCTTCGATAGGTTCTGTTTCCTGAACGGCTTCTTCAACAGGAGTTTCGGTGACTTCCTGAACGACATCTTCGACAGGAGTTTCGGTGATTTCCTGAACGACATCTTCGACAGGAGTTTCAGTGACTTCCTGAACGACCTCTTCGACAGGAGTTTCGGTGACTTCCTGAACGACATCTTCAACAGTAGTTTCGATTAGTTCCTGTACAGGCTCAGAAACAGGAACTTCGCTTACTTCCTGCGCAGGTATCTCCTGAACAAGTGCCGAAGCGATCTCCTGATCTCCCATATCAAGCTTTGTTCCACAGAACACACAGAACTTGCCCTCTGCGAATTCCTTTCCGCACTGTGGGCATTTACCCTTTGGGGCATCATTATTTTCAGCGGTCTTCAGCGTAAAAAACTCGGTCAGCTCACCGCCGCAGTATACACAGAACTTTCCGCGTTTACCTGTCTTGCCGCAATTATTGCATATCAGCATATATCCTCCTGTCCCGACAATCCATATGGGCTTGTCGTAAATGAACTATTACCGCAGTAACATATCGGTTATTATAATTATAATATTAATTTGAATAAATGTCAAGTTAAATATGTCAATTCTTCCAAAAAAAGACTGTCCCGATAACTTGGTATCGGGGCAGTCTTTATAAAACTATACTTCGCAGATATCACTATACGATATTCTTTAAGTACTTTATAACGAGAATAGCATCCGTTACCTCAAATCTGCCGTTCTTGTCAATATCGGCTTTTTTAAGGCTTGAAGAATTCATAGCTTTTCTTGATAAGATATGTGCTGTCATGACGCTGGCATCTGTGATATTCACATTACCGTCACTGTTGATATCATATTTCTCATCTACTTTGGAGACGCTGTTACTATTGTTAGAAGTATTGGTATTGTTATTGGTATTGTCTTTCTTAACGGTCTTGCCGCTGTTCTTTACAGGTATCTCGTCCTCACCGAGAACAGTGCCGGGTTTCAGACAGCGAGTTTCTGGCATATTATCGTATACGGGTATCTTGAATTCCATAGCAGAAGCAAGCACATCATCGCTGTAAGCGTTCAGCAGGCTGACAGCTTCGTTAGCCTGTCCGAATACACAGGTCATGTACTGGTGAGCGTAGTAGCCGTTACCGCCGTCGACCATATCGAATTTCTGAAGATACAGGGTATCCTGCTCTCTGTTGATATAGCCGTTGCCAAGGAATATGGAGCCGCCGACAATTGATTTGTACTGGTTTGTCCATGGTAAAAGATAATCAGGATCATAGTTTGTCGCATATCTTGCAGCCATTTCGCCTGCTGTCAGTGAAGCCGTAGCGTATGCGCCTACATCAAAGAAATTGAAATAATTCTCATATCCCCATATAGTACCGAGAGACTGCGGAGCACCGTATACACCCTGCTCGTTGCGGCATCTCGATGCCAGATGATAGGGTGATACTCCTGATATTTCTGCTGCTTCCATAAAGGTATCAGCATAGGTGAACCACTCCCATGTATCAGGACAGGTATAGCCGCCGTCCATGAATGTGCCGCTGAGGATAGCCTCAACACCGTCACGGGTGTGTACAGCAGGATCATAGGACAGGTTCTCAAACATGAATACGTAGTTCTCGCTCAGGAAATTTCTGGGATCAAGATAATACTTTATTATTTCATCAGATGCTGCTACCCAGCCTGTATCCAGCTGATACCATGTGCCTGTATTAGCATCGTAAGCGCCCCTTGCCTTAGATTTCCATGACTCGGGAGCACCGTTGTGAACAAGGTTCCTGCCGACAACGGTTTCTGCATTAACCGCATTGTTCCAGTCTATATCCAGATGCTGAGCTTTGAATATCCAGCTGGGGTGCTGCTCATGGAGCTTTCTGAGGTATATCCTGTAGCTCTCGGGGAAGCCCTGAGATTCCATATAGCTCTCAAAATCACCACTATAGTCTGCAGGCTGATAGCCCTTGCCGTTTTCACTTATGGAAGCTGCGGGAACATAGCCTATAAGAAGTTCATATTGTATCTTATACCACAGTTCTCCGTTGCTGTCATATTTTTCACCGAGGATGCTTACCGCATCTCCGCCGTCGAGCCAGCCTGCCTTGCTTGCGTAAGCATCAGCGTCTGTCTTGACGTCGATGTAAGTATATGTACAAATTCCGTTTCTGCTTTTAGCTGCGGAAGCTGTTATGGCATTACCGCCTGTTACAGCTGTTGTACCGAGCATCATTGCAGCTGCCATAAGAGCTGCCGCTGTTTTTTTAATATTCAACGAACTCACCTCCGGGTGAACAAAAAGAACATAATTTTATGACTGTTCTTTACTCGTACTGTTTGTTTTGTTGTATTCCTATTATATATGAAAATACTAGCATTGTCAACCATTGATATTATTAACGAAACGCCTTTTAAGTTAAATTTAATTATCTTATTCACTGGTTACAAAATAATTACAACAAATCTAGTGGTTAAAATTATACAACATACAACATATAGTATAGAAACAAATGTGCGGGTGTGATTGTGGGTAATTTTCACGAAATTTTAAGGTTAGTTTTGACATTCTGAACATCTTAGCGTCAGAAATTTATATCCCGTTACCGTAATGTTAAAATTGTTACAACGATTGTAACCGGATTTGCCTGTTTTTCCGAGAAAACCGAATGTTAAATGAATTTATCATAATCGCAATATTATGTTTGGTTAAAAGATAGTACGAAGATATGAAACTCGCGGCTTGACCGACGATTTTTTAGAAAACGTTTTAGAAGCATTTATTTGTCGAATTTACACGGTTTGGAAATAATTAAATGATAAAACATGAAAGATTTTTAGCCCTCTCTCCGCGCCTTTTCTTGCCTCGCGTACAACTTAACGTACAAAAGCCTTCATAAATGCATTTCGGATCGTTCTCTCATGCTCATATAGCATGGTTTTCAATTAGTTTATTATAAAAAAGCTGCTGTCCGGCACAGCAGCTGCAGCACCGGACAGCAGTATATCAATTGAGGTGATATGTGCATTTTGAGAGGTTATTTGTGCATTATGACTATTTACTGCTCGATTATCTCAACATCGTTGCTGCCAAGCTTTTCAGCTTCCTCTGCTGCAACTCTCTGGATAGCCTCCTCACGGGACTTCTCCAGAGCATCCTTCATGTCCTTGCCAAGGAACTCGGGCAGTGACATACCAGCCTGCTCGAACAGATCGTTCAGAGGAGGTACGCTCTTCATCAGACCGCTGAGGAAGTTAGCGGTAGAGCCGCCGCCCTGTCCGCCGTTAGCGCCGCTGTCCCAAACAGTGATCTTGTCGATCTTGATGTTCTTGATAGCCTCTACCTGAATAGCTATCAGCTGCTCCATCTTGTCAGCGATGATAAGTCTTACAGCCGCATCAGCATCACCGCCTGCAGCAGCAACTATCTGCTTCAGACCTTCTGCCTGCTTGGTGAGTATCTCCTGATTACCCTTAGCCTCAGCTTCCATCTTAGCGAAGATAGCGTCAGCTTCACCCTTTGCCTTGCGTCTTGTAACTTCAGCCTGTGCCTCAGCCTGGATCTCAGCCTGCTGCTTGCTGATCTCAGCCTTAACGATAACGTCAGCCTTCTGTGTAGCCTTTTCCAGCTCTGCTCTTGTAAGCTCTGCTTCCTGCTGAGCGATGTAAGCTTCCTGCTTAGCCTTTGCAGCCTGAACTGCCTCGGCAGCGGTAGCCTTACGCAGAGATTCTGCTTCTCTTTCTCTTCTCTCAGCCTCGGACTGTGCAACAGCTACCTTAGCATCGTTCTCACCCTTGATAGCGTCAGCGTTTGCAGCAGCAACTTCGATCCTCTGCTCTTTCTGTGCGTGCGACTGACCGATCTCACCGTCTCTGTGCTTCTCTGCAACGCTCTTCTTAGCGTCGTTGATAGCCTTTGCAGCAGCCTCTTTACCGAGAGCTTCCAGATATCCGGACTCGTCTGTGATATCGGTAACGTTAACGTTTATCAGTTTCAGACCGATCTTTTTCAGCTCGATCTCAACGTTGTTGGATACTGCCAGCAGGAACTTGTCTCTGTCGGAGTTGATCTCTTCGATATCCATTGTAGCGATGATAAGTCTCAGCTGACCGAAGATGATATCCTTGGCCAGTTCCTGTATCTCCATCAGCTTCAGACCGAGAAGTCTTTCAGCGGCGTTCTGCATGATGCCGGGTTCGGTAGAGATACCTACTGTGAATCTTGAAGGAACATCGATACGGATATTCTGCTTTGAAAGCGCATTTTTCAGGTCAACGTTTATGGATATAGGTGTCAGGTCCATGTACTCATAGGACTGTATTACAGGCATGATGAATGCCGCACCGCCGTGGATACATCTTGCACTCCTTGCCTGTCCGTTCTTGTCGGTACCAACTTTACCGTAGATTACCAGCACCTTGTCCGAAGGGCATTTTCTGTATCTTGAAAGTATAGCCATAAGTGCTGCGAAAAGTACCGCAACTATAACGCAAATAATAATGATCGACTCGGTTCCCATAGTTATTCTCCTTTATCTGTCAAAGAATTTGTTTTGTGTGAGATGTTGTCTTTTTTCTTTGTTCTGATATTCTTTATCTTTCTTTCGGGAATTGGCGTTAACATCGGTATGTTCCCGTGAACTGCTTGCCGTCCGATTCATATCGGTATACGGACTTCTGAAGTATGTTTTTCATGTTCTTCTCCTTTATCTGTCGGATATGTCATATCCGGCTTTTTCAGCTATCATATCTTTGAACTTTTTATCTGTATCGTCGTCATTGGGATCAAAGTCAACTTTTTCTCCGTTTATGACGTATACTGCGGTCTGATCAATCACCTCAAAACCTTTATCCTCGCCGCTCAATGTACGCACCTTGCATACATAATTTCCGCCGAAGTCCGAAGCTGCTGCGTATTCATTGCAGAGTTCCTCTGCCTTTTCAAGATATTCATCCATCATATCATATTTGCTCTCATCATTGATATCAACAGTGATGCGAAGAACATAGGTCTTGATATCCGCAGCTGAATCCATATCGGCTTCCGATAGTATCGGGCAGTTTTCAGGTGACAGGTATTCGGTTATTTTATCATCATTACTGTAATTATCTGTGATATAACCGGCACAGAAATCAAAAGGTGATATATTGATGGAATATCCGTCGCCTGTGACCTCGGACGGATGGTCTTTTTCACGTTCTGCATCAAAATACTTTGGCAGTATATTGTCGATCATATCATTTCTTACGATGTCATGCATCTGCAATATGAAAACCGCCATCAGGTCTCTGTCAGCTTTGATGTTTCTGTTTTTTATGTACTCAGACACGGTCTCATCTTTAGAATTACTGTGTAAGTAACCCATTCCGTTTGAAAGTTCAAGATGTCTTTCGCTGCCGTTTTTATCTTTATACTCAATATCATATTCTTTGTATAATACAGGCAGCTTCAAAGGTGCCTCATCATCGATCAGTAACCCGGTGTAAGTAACTGTTGTCTTGTAATCCCCCTTGAAAGTCTTGTCAAACAGCTTTTTGTATCTTCTCTCATAATTTATTCCGCTGCACCACGAAAACCATATCCCACCTGCAACACCCACAATGGCTGCTGCGGATATCAGTGCGGCTTTGGTTTTTGTTTTCATTCAAATTACCTCTTCTCTCTTTTTTGCCTTATCAAAAGCAGTCTTGTTGTCTGCCTTCTTTTGTCCTACACATAAGTTATTGTCTCTCTTTTTGGTCTCTTTCTTTTGTTTTTATACGTCTTGTTGTCTTCCTTCTTTTGTCCTACACATAAGTTATTGTCTCTTTTTTATGTCTCTTTCTTTTGTTTTTTATACGTCCTGTTGTCTTCTTTCTTCTGTTCTACACATGGATATTTTTGTCTCTTTTATTCTTTGTGTCTCTTCTTTTGTCTTATAGTTTTTTCTTTATTTCCCGTGTCATTTTGACTTTTTTTCTATCTTTACCGCGGAGATAACTGCGTATATCACAGCACCCGCTATCAGAGGTATCTCGATAAGTTCGAGCTTTGTATCCTCAAATAAAACCGCCAGTCCCAGCACCATGAATACCGCGCTCATCAGTAAAAATACAACTGCGGACTGTCTGTAATACGGCTTTTTGTCCATTGAATCCCGTTCTGTTTTCGGTGCGAATATATACGCATTGTTTAGTAAGTATCCCCGTTCGAGAAAATGCCTTATGCTGGATCCGGCGAGCAGTGCGCTTATCACGAATAGTATTATCGAAGTAATTGTCCGCGTCATATCCCACACCTCCCGGATCTGTCAAGCGTCTTTTTCTACTATCACATCGTCACCGCGGACATCTACCACAACTACCTTTGTACCGGTTTTCAGCATTTCATCGCCCTCATTGAAAGCGCCAAGCTCCATCATCTGACCCTGCAGCGTCATGGTTATCTTTCCCATTCCCTGATTTTTTGCGGGGCAGGGGATATATACCGTTGCGCTCTCGCCAATTGCGTTTCTCAGGTCAACTGTTCCGTTCTCTGCAAGTCTCATGGAAAACTGTACCATCTTTGCTACCAGTGCCATCGTGCCGATGCCAAGTATCGAACCAACTGCAAGTGCCGCTATCTTTGGTACGCTTGACCCCACCAGAACTATCGACGACCAGCTGAACACTGTAAGGAATGCAACTATCGTCTGTAAAGTGAAGAAGTGCATCGAGGTGTCCGTAACGTTGTCGTTGATAGAATGATCGTGGAAGTCGCCGTTGTGGTGTGCATCGATATCGTGGTGGATATCAAATCCGTGATGACCGCCTATGTCATGTCCGATATCGAAATCGTGTCCGCCCACATCCGTGTGCATATCCAGTCCCGAGGTATCGCTGATATCATGTGCACCGTGGTGCATACCGAACATTGCCATAAGGGTCTGAAATATAAGCAGCATAGTTGAAGGAAAGGCGATGCAGTAAAGCACCTTCAGCAGTCCGCTGAGTCCGTCCCACCAAATATCAAATCTTTCCATCATATTTACCGCCTCCTTTACTTGGTAAACTGAACTTGTAAATTTAATTTACCTTATTATACATCAAACGATTTACTTTGTCAAGAGGTTTTTCAAAAAAATTTTTACAGAATCGCAGTATTATAATATATAATACCTTTATAATATGGCAAGAAGTTTTCTTTTTACCTTTTTGGTAAATCACACATCCATGCAAAGTAAATGCAAATGTTAAATTTCTGTAAAACGCTTGCAATTGTGCGGAAAGTGTGTTATATTATATGTAAATGAAATTGACACGTAAAAAGGAGGCTAACAAATGGATGCAAAAAATATCGGACGTATTATAAAGGAAGCACGCCTCGCTAAAAAGATGACACAGAATGAGGTGGTTGGCGATTTCATAACCAGAAATATGCTCAGCCAGATAGAGAGCGGCAGTGCCATGCCCTCGGTGAAGACCCTTGAATATCTCTGCAAAGTGCTTGATATACAGCTTGAAGCCTATGATACCTCACCTGCCGCAGATACAGGTATGGTAAGTTATATCGAACTTCGCAATCTCTATGCCGCAGGCGTTTATGAGGAGATAGTCAAGGCGGAGCCGCCACATGGATATATCGACGAATTTACCGCGCTGAAAGCCCGTGCTTGTCTGCACCTTGCGGAACAGCTTACAGAAAATGAGGATATAGCAGCATTCCAGCGTGCAGTAGAACTTGCAAAGCAGGCACAGACACTTTCCACTCAGGGCATTTTTGCAGATATAAACGCTCACGATAAGGCTGAACAGCTCATAAAAAAAGCCGCTGCAAAGCTGAGCGCTTATTACAGCAGCCTGATATAAATATCAAAGGAGGACAGCATTATGGATATCATCATAGATATAGCTGAAGAGGTATTAAGCGGTTTTCTGAACAGCAGATTTGTACCCCGTTCTGTAAGAGTTATCCTCCGTGCAGGATTTTTCATCCTCTGCATGGCGGTAAGTATCTTAGTGACAGCCGCAGGCATATATGTCCTCGGAAATTCCATAACCTTAGGTTCGGTATGTGCAGTTATGGGCGTGACAATTCTGATACGTTCAGCAAAAATGTTCGCAGGCGCATTCCGCAGGATATGACGCTATTAACTTCTGCTGATTATTTCTTTTGTACCACTTGCAATATTTATATAAATGTGTTATAATATGGTATAATTAATTACAACGGAGGTGCAGCTTTGAAAATACAGGAATCTGCCGAGAATTATCTTGAAAGCATACTCATGATCAGTGAGCGCAAAGGCGATGTCAGAAGCATCGACATAGTTAACGAACTTGAATTTTCCAAGCCCAGCGTCAGCATAGCCATGAAGAATCTTCGTGAGAACGGATATATCCTCGTTGATAAGGATGGCTACATCACACTTACAGATAAAGGTATGGAGATAGCTGCAAAAATGTATGAGCGTCATAAGCTGTTTTCCAAGCTGTTCGTATCATTGGGCGTAAGCGAAGCTACTGCTTCCAAGGATGCCTGCCGTGTTGAACATATCCTCAGCGATGAGACATATGCGGCTATCAAGAAGGTTTTGAAAGAAAAAGGTCTTATTGAATAATTTCAGAAAAAAATCAACGGCGGAGCGTGTAGCTCCGCCGTTTTTATTTTCCGAGTTTATCCAGTGTTTCGTCAAGTATCACTTTTCGCAGTTCTGTCAGCCATTCCGAGAAAGCCACTGTATCTGTACCGTAAGTCAGATTTAACTCACGTTCATTTTCAGACCATGTATCCAGCGGTGATTCATTGTGCTGTATCAGGGCTTCAAGCTTGTCAAGTGCCTTGAACAGTTTTGCTTCTATCGTTTTCTGTTCTTCCATCTCCCGATACAGTGCCTTGAAATAAGAAGAAATTTCCGCGGGCAGAGAACCTACCCATTCATTCAGAAGTCTGTCTTCGGTCTCACGGTCTTTGTCAGTCTTGCTGAATGTGGGTATGTCACCTGTGAAACATTCCCCAAGGTCGTGTATCACACACATGGCAGTCAGCTTGTTTATATCGGCTTCGGGAAATTCTCCGCGAAGGAGTATCGCCATCAGCGCCAGCCGCCAGCTGTGTTCTGCCACACTTTCGGTACGTCTTTTGGAGGTCGTACAGTGCCTTGTGGTGTCTTTCAACTTTTCTGCGGTGTGCAGTATTTCCAGATATTCTTTCGGTGTCATGCTTCCTCCGTATATCATGGCGCTATCTCAGCCATTATCTTCAGTGCCGTGTTCAGTCCGTCCACTGCCGCGCTCATTATTCCTCCCGCATAGCCCGCACCCTCACCGCAGGGGTAAAGATTATCGCAGGAAAGGGAAGTCATTCTGTCCTTGTCCCTTGTTATCCTCACGGGTGAACTCGTCCTCGTTTCGGGTGCACAGAGAAGTGCTTTTCCGTCCCCGAAGCATTTCATCTTACGTGAAAAAACTTTCAGCCCTGTGCGCATCATTTCTGTCACCTGCTTAGGGAAAATTTTCTCGTAATCCACTGCTGTCACTCCGAGAGAATAGCTTGGTTCTATGTCTGTATCAAGGTCAGCTTTGCCGGCAAGAAATCCCTTTACGCTTGAAGCACAAGCCTTGTAACTGCCCGCAGCCTTGTAGGCTTTCCGCTCTATCTCCCGCGCAAAGTACATACCGTCAAGGGGCTTGCTGCCGAAATCTTCAGGACTTACCGATACCACCAGCGCCGAATTCGCATTTACACCGTCACGTGCGAATACACTCATACCGTTCGTTACAGTGCCGCCTGTCTCCGAAGCCGCAGGTACTACCGTACCGCCCGGACACATACAGAAGGTGTAAGCCGCACGTCCGCTGCCCTCACGGTAGGAAAGCTGATATTCTCCCTTTGGCAGCATGGGACTTCCTGCGTACTCCCCGTAAAGACTTCTGTCGACCTCCGTCTGCCTGTGTTCTATCCTCGCCCCTACGGAGAATGGTTTTGCTTCAAGGAATATGCCCTTTCTGTGGAGCATCTCGAAAGTATCCCTCGCTGAATGTCCTATCGCCAGCACCACCGCAGATACTTCCTCTTTGCCCCCGGTGAAGCTTACAGCGCGGGCGTGTCTGCCGTCAAGTTCGATATCCTCAAGCTGAGTGCAGAACCTTATCTCGCCGCCAAGTTCGATTATCCTCTCTCTTATGCCTTTTACCACGCCCCTCAGCTTGTCTGTACCTATATGGGGCTTTGCCTTTGTGAGTATCTCCTCGGGTGCACCGAAGGCGGTCATTCTTTCCAGCACATATCTGCAAAGGGGATCCTTTATCCTCGTTGTAAGCTTTCCGTCCGAGAATGTTCCTGCACCGCCCTCACCGAACTGTATGTTAGATTTCTCGTTGAGTATGCCCGTTCCCATGAATCGTTCCACTGAAGCCACACGCTCATCCATGCTTTCGCCGCGTTCAAGCACCAGCGGACGATATCCCTGCTCTGCCAGTGCCAGCGCACAGAACATTCCGGCAGGACCGAAACCTGCGATAACAACACGGCCGTCCGCATGGTCATTTGATATCACAGGTCTGAACTCAGCAGGTGCGGCATAGGTGAATAAAGCATCCCTGTCTGATATACGTATCTCCTCGTCAGTGCTGTTCAGTGTGAATATTACCGAGTGTACATAGTGTATGTTCTCGCGTTTGCGCGCATCCAGTGAGGTCTTGTATATATGTGCACCGCGGATGCTTGCAGGTGATATCCCCAGTTTTTTTCTTGCTGTTTCAATTATGCTCTTTTCATCCGTCCCCGGCGCCGAGCTTATCTGGTTTACAATTACAGGCATTTTATTTTCCTCCAAAAAAGCGGCTCGACAGCTTACGCGCCGAACCGCCTGTTTCTTTTATGATCACTTATGATATATCGCTTTCACTGCTCTCGTTGATCCTTGGCTTGGATACAGTTATCTGTACCTCGTTGCTTCCGAAGCACCATACGTTTTTCCTGTCCTTGGCGTATATCATTAATTCCTTGGTGTATGAGCCTGATTCCTTGATATCACTGAGGGATACCCTGGCATATATATCCTCGTCAGTCAGTGTTGATATGACATCTTCCGGACCATATAACACCACATTAGGTATCTTCTCGTTGTCTATCTCGCTCTCAAAATCCGAAGGTGTACCAATAAGCTCTATGTTATCCGCATAAAGGGTGAATGAAGCCGATGTGTAGCCCTTCTTGTCAAAGCTTACTGCTATGGAATCATTTCCGCTCATATTGACTTCGCCTGTGTTCAGGGGGATCTTGAAATTAAACACCCTTTTCAGATCTATGCTTGAAAGCGGTATTGTACCAAGACTTATGTCCTCCTCATCGGGCTCGTCCAGATGCGGAGTTATTACCGATATCTTATCCTGCGACAGCTTGATGGGTATCGACGATTTATCGAATCCATCGGGCGTGCTTCCGATATCTACCGAAAGGTTCAGCACTTTCTTCTTGTATATTACGAAGTTCACATTGAATTCCGAAGCCTTGCTGAAAGTGAATTTTGAGCTGTCCAGCTTGTTGCCGTCGGCATCGTAGAATATCAGATCCTCAGCCTGCATCGGAGTATCCTCAGAAAGCTTTTTAGATTTGGATATACGTGCAGACACCTTTTCGATCTTATCAAGTTCGTTTTTGGGACCGCCTATGGATATCTCCTTTGGTGATACCGATGTTTCCTTGAGGGTATATCCTTCCTCCGCAGAGATAAGCGGAGCCTCGGGGGTCACATCAATGGTCTTCTGTGTGATCCTGTCAAATTCCACCTCTATGCTCTCGGGCAATACGGATACTATCGTGCATCTGTCCGTAGTGTGACTGCTCTTGACGTCTATATCCAGCTTGTACGTGCCTTCCTTTGTAACATTGTCAAGATTCACCGTAGCGATAAGGTCGTTTTCTGTGTACGTACCTATCTCATAGTTCATGCCCTTTATCTCAACATCGACCGTAAGATCCTTGTAGTTCAGAGCCGCCAGCCCCTTATCCTCAGCAATAGTGCCGTTCATATTGAAATCAACATGAACGCCTGTTATGGTCTTGTTTATGGTAGGGAACTGTGTTATGGACATTATGAACCAGGCTATCACCGCGATTATAAAAGCCAGTATCCTCAGTGACAGGTCAGTGCCCTTATTCTTGATGTTTCTGATCTTTTTTGATATACCGGTGTTCCTGACGTTTTCTTTTACTTCTTCCATCTTGAGAACACCCTTCCTGCAAATGATCTTTCTTTTGCCGATCCGCTATCCTTATCTGTTATAAGCGAGGAGGTCAGCAGCTTCTTCAGGGACTCCTTGGTATATCCTCTTGTAAGCTCACCGTTCTCCGCTACGGATATAGCACCTGTTTCCTCGGATACAACGACTACCAGCGCATCTGAGTTCTCGCTCATACCTATTGCTGCCCTGTGTCTTGATCCGAGCTGCTTGTTTATCAGTTCATCCTTCTGGGGTCTTGGCAGAAAACATCCTGCCGCCAGTATCACACCGTCCCTTACTATCACCGCGCCGTCATGCAGGGGAGTATTCGGGTAGAATATATTACCGAACACCGCTACAGAGGGTGTACAGTTCAGTACTGTACCCGTAGCTATCTGTTCGCCCAGCTTGGTCTTGCGCTCGCATATTATCAGCGCACCTGTTTTGCTGGATGAAAGATTCTGAGCCGCATCGCATATAGCGTCTATCGCACTGCTCCACTTCATCTCATCCGAGGTCGCATCCTGTGGATTAAGAAAACTCAGCTCCGCTATCCTTGTTCTGCCGACTTTTTCCAGCATACGCCGAAGCTCAGGCTGGAAAAGTATGATAAGCGCAAGAAAGCCCCACTGAAAGCACAGCTTCAGCAAAAAGCGCATGGTATTGAGATTGAACAGATAAGCTATGGCATAACAGGCAAGCAGCACCGCGATACCCTTTGTCAGCTGCTGAGCTCTGGTCTCACGTATCAGCTTTATGCCGTTGTATATAAGAAAATAAAGTATGATTATGTCAACAATATCGTTAAGACGTATATTGAGAAACACGCCCCATACAGAATTCAAGGTCTCTTGTATTGTTTGAAGCATATTCCACACCCTTTGCAAATTAATAAAATGAATACTATATTCTATATTATTATAGCATAATCAATAAAAAAGTACAATAGCATTCTCCAAATTTTTTTATACAAATTGTAACGAATCTGGCAATAATTTTGCATAGGTTTCACAAAGCCGTGAACAAGTGTCCAACAATTTACCCTGCTGTATAATGATATGCAGCACATCCGTTAATAATACCCTTGACATATAAGGCACTGAGTAATAAATTATCATCTCTGCAGCCGTTCATAAACTGTTATCGGTCATTCTTCATCGCAACACTTGATACTTCGGTTATGCGGATGAAAAAAAGACCCCGGAGTTTATTTCACTCAGGGGTCAGAATATTTTAGATTATCAGTCTACCTTAACGGTCCAGCCGAAGGTATCGGGGATCTTGCCCCACTGGATACCTGTCATGGTATCATACAGCATCTGGGAGATCTTGCCTATCTTGTTGTCGTTGATAGTCATTACCTTGTCGCCCCACTTCAGGTGACCAACAGGGGAGATAACAGCAGCAGTACCTGTACCGAATACCTCGTCCAGCTTGCCCTCATCGTAAGCCTTGGCAACTTCCTCTATGGTGATACGTCTTTCAGAACATGGGATGCCCTTGCTCTTACATACTTCCAGTGCGCTCTTTCTTGTGATACCGGGCAGAACGGAGCCTGTCAGCTTAGGTGTAACTACCTCGCCGTCGATAACGAAGAATATGTTCATCGAACCAACTTCCTCGATGTACTTCTGCTCAACGCCGTCCAGCCAAAGTACCTGCTCATAATCCTGGTTGTGAGCTTCGTCCTGACCCTTCAGGGATATAGCGTAGTTAGCAGCAGTCTTAGCAAAGCCTGTACCGCCTCTTACGGCTCTTACGTAGTTCTGCTCAACATAGATCTTAACAGGGTTAAGACCTGTGGAGTAGTAAGCACCGGAAGGAGAAAGGATTATCAGGAACAGATAGTGATCTGCAGGTCTTACACCAACGAAAGGATCGGTAGCGAAGATAAAGGGTCTGATGTACAGTGCAGCACCGTCAGTGTGAGGTACCCAGTCCTTCTCGATCTCTACCAGCTTCTTGGTAGCTTCTACCATGAACTCCTCATCTATCTGAGGTATTACCATTCTCTCAGCAGATACGTTCATTCTCTTGTAGTTCTCATCGGGTCTGAACAGCTGAACAGTGCCGTCAGCAGTTCTGTAAGCTTTAAGACCCTCAAATATTTCCTGACCGTAGTGCAGGCACATAGCAGCAGGGGAGAGTGTAACGTTGTCAAAGGGAACGATACGAGCATCGTGCCAACCCTTGCCTGTGTCATAGTTCATAGCAAACATATGATCGGTGAATACGTGACCGAAACCAAGCTTAGTCTCATCAGTAGGCTTAGCCTTGGGAGTTTTGGTCAGTTCGATTTTGATTTCCATAGTGATCCTTCTTTCTTAAAATTTGATCTGCTATTATTATAATACACTTTCTCCGATTTTTCAAGGGGTAAAATCACATTTCTTGAAATATTTCTGATTTTTTCCTGCAAAATCACGATCTTACTGTTGAAAAAACGGGGCAGCAGCTGTCTGTCTTGAATTTTTTTAGTTCTTTCTCCGCAAATCAGCGCTTATGTCATCACAGCAGATGACTTGCATTTTTTGTCAGGACTTGACAAATTGACGAAAAAGCTGTATATTAGGTAGTATGATTTTAGCCAGACTATCAATGAGTATTGAATGGAGTGAACTTTATGAGTATAAAAACACGCGCAGCAGCGTTGTTGATCGCAGCGATGACTGTCGGCAGCGGTATATCGGCTCTGCCTGTATCCGCCTCGGTACAGGATGCTGTATATGCATCATCGTCGGTTTATGCCAAAGCGCCCTCTGCCATGATGACTTATTCTTCTACCGATAAGAATATCACTATCGGCTGGAATAAGGTCAGCGGCGCATCAGGGTACTATGTGTACAGGTGGTCATCATCTGCACCTGCATGGGTAAGGGTAGGCACTTTACCCGCAGTGGCTTCTACTTATACTGACAGCAAGGTGACATCGGGAACATCGTACAAGTATTATATCGTGGCATACAAGAGATCAGGCAGCAAGCGCATACTGAGCAGCAGGAGCAGTGAGATATCCGCCTGCACCAAGCCGTCAGCGCCTGTTATATCCAATACTTCAGCCGATATCTGCAGTATCAGCGTACACTGGAATAAGATCAGGTGCGCAGGTTATGAAGTTACCTATAAGAACAGCAGCGGCAGCTGGAGTGCTCCGAAGAAGATCACTTCTTCCGCTACTACCTCCCTTGACATCACCGATCTTAATGCCAATACCAAGTATTCCGTCAGGGTCAGGGCTTTTGTAAAGGCGGATAACGGAAGTACTGTATACAGTGATTATTCTTCTGCCGTCAATATCAATACCAAATCCGCTCCCGCGCCCGAAGCCGATTTCGGTTACAAGAGGAGCAGTCAGTACCTTATCGACAGGCTGGATAAGGCCAAGCGTTCATCCTCGATGAACACCTACTACGAGTGCAACCGTCAGGGCAGCACCGAAACAAAGACCCTCATCACCCTCAGTGATGCAGATGTTGCAACAGTAAAGCGCTTTGTGGATACCCACTATACGTCTGATATGTCAGTGGGAGAATTCCTTGACTACACTGTTCAGTGGCTGAACAAGAAGATATCCTATGCCGACGGCTACCACGGCCCCGCATACAGCACTATATGGAACAGGAGCCATGTTGATAACTGCTTCAACTACAAGGTAGGTCAGTGCATACAGTATAACTCGGCAATATGCGCCGTGATGAGATATCTCGGCTACGATGCAAGAGTTGTACAGGGCTGGCGCGGTTCATCTCTCGGCAACAAGTGGCAGCACTTCTGGTGTGAGGTAACTATAAACGGCACAGATTACGTCATGGATTCCTACAACTACGGCACCGACGGCGACTGGTATTTCGTATGCGCAACCTACGGCGAGACCAGACCCTACTCCTACAATTCACATTATATTATGAATAATAAGCTGATGTGATCCGCCGCGGTGTTCAGATAATATCCGTGAATCCGTATCCGTTTTACGTCAGGTGAAATACAATAACTGAAATAAGATCGCCCGCAGAGGATCATCCCTCCGCGGGCGTTTTTAACGCATAAAATTCCTTCAATGATATTAATATCATTTCAGAAATTATTTTTTCTGATATTTCAGCAGCTTCCACGCACTGAAAATACCGATGATATCTGCCAGGAAAAGTCCTCCCAGCATGGCAGTCCACGGTATGACCTGCGCCTGTACGAATGCTTTCTGATCTGTACCGACGATCTTTTCGGTTATCTCATTTTTACCGAATACCGAAAATACCAGCGAAAGGGCAAACCTAAGATTTATCAGACATACTATCACCTCAAAGAAGTAGATGATACCCTTGCCCAGTGCGCTCATGCTGTCCTCGTACTTATAAGCCGCAAACCCCTTGTACAGACAGATGCCGCATATCACCGTAAACAGCAGATACCCTGCCACCACAGCGCAGGTCATCACTTTGCTGCCATTAGTTACTATACTTCTCAGCATAGTTAATATCTCCACTGTGAACAGGAACGATATCACAGTGCATATCAGCGTGCTTACACAAAAGCTCTTTTCACGAGGTTTCATCTCGGGGTGTTTTATCCTTACAGGCATTTACTCATCCTCCGTTAAAGTTATTTTTACCCGACCTATCTTCTGATCGTCCTGCATATGTATCTCCATTTCAAAGGGGGGCGAGAATATCCGCTCTCCCTCCTCGGGTATCCTGTCCAGAAGCTCCATTATCCAGCCGCCGACGGAATGTCTTTCCGTTTCTATGGCGTTCTCATCAAGCTCCCATCTCTCCAGAAAATCCGATATGGAAAGTTCAGCAGATACCTCGCAGGAATTGTCGGAAAGCTTCACGAATGAGGTGTCTTCCTCGTCGCTCTCGTCGTATATCTCCCCGACGAGTTCCTCGATGATATCCTCCAGCGTGCATATCCCCGCAGTACCGCCGTACTGATCCAGCACCACTGCCATGTGCACCTTTTCCTTCTGCATCAGTTTCAGCGTTTCAGATATTTTCCTGCTCTCCGTGATGTATATAGGTTCTCCGAGTATTCGGGATATGTCCTTCTTGCCCTTTGATACATACATCTCAAAGAAATCCGCCTGATGTATCACACCTGTTATATGGTCTATGTCCTTTTCGTATACAGGCAGACGGGAGTATTTTGTTTTCAGGAACAGATCCTTTATATCCTCGATATCATCCTCAAGCTCCACCGCCGCTATGCTCACCCTGGGCACGAATATACTGCTTATGGTGATCTCATCGAAGTCAAGGGCAGAACGTACCAGATCGGATTCCTGTTCCTCCAGCACTCCTTCGTCCTCTATCTCCTCGATGATGTATTTGAGCTCCTCCTCCGTCACCGAAGGTGTTTCATCTGCCGAGCCCACCAGCTTCACCACGCCTTTTTTTATACCCGTGAAAAGCCATATCAGCGGTGTTATAACAAACATGAAAGCCGCCAGAGGTGCCGCCATAAGTATCGAGAAACTCTCAGCATTCTCCTTAGCCAGACTTTTCGGAAGTATCTCACCGAATATGAGCACCAGCACCGTCATTACCGCCGTAGCGATACCCACGCTACCCGAACCGAATCTCTCTGTGAAAAATACTGTTGCAATAGCCGATGATGCGATGTTTACCACGTTATTGCCGATAAGTATGGCAGTAAGAGCCTTATCGAAATTTTCGCATATATCAAGTGCCTTAGCAGCGCTCCTGCTGCCGCTGTCAGCCATTTTTTTCAGCCTTATCCTGTTGCATGATGAAAAGGCTGTTTCTGTAGCCGAGCATACTGCCGAGAGTATCAGCAGCAGTGCTATCAAAGCTATATCCATAAAAGAAAAGTTCATCCTTTCGATTAGAATTGATCATTTTATATAATAACATAAATCTTTGCAAAAGTAAAGTCCTTGCGCGCTATGTTAATAATATATAGTATCAGTCCGTGTATGCTGTGCAGTATTATTTATAATTCGTTCAACTATAATAGCTTTGTTTTTGACTTTATTAACATTTTATTTACGCAGGGACTCGGATTTCTTGACATATTTATACTGATATGATATAATACTTAGGTCTTATTGTTACAGATGTTAATTTACATATATTATTAATGTTATATTCTATTATCTGATTATCCCGTTTACACACCAATTGATTTGGTGTAACATCAACACGATGATCCATTGTTATATAGCACTTTGTAATGGTGTATTAAAGGGATAACCATATTCTATTATGTGGATACCAATATCTTCAACGGGATAATGGTCATCCCACAGGGAGGGATCAACTATGTTTTGTTCAAATTGCGGTCAGCAGATAGGTGAGGGTCTCAGCTTCTGCCCTAACTGCGGAACTAAAGTAGGCGGCACTGCAAATGCTCAGCCTGTACCAACTATACAGGATGCACCCATACAGCAGGCTCCGATCACGGAGGCGCCAATACAGGCAGCAACCATGGAGCAGGGAACTATCCCTCAGCCTGCAGCGGCAGCAGCAAAAAAGCCTCTTGATAAAAAGAAGCTTAAAAAAGTCGGCATACTTGCAGGCACGGCAGTCGTTGCGGCAGTTGCCGTCATCGGTGTTGTATCGCTTATATCATCGTGTGGTTCGCACAAAAAGACCCTTTTCCATGATGGTCTTGTACCATTCCAAAGCGATGGTAAATACGGCTACATCAATGAAAAGGGCGAGATAGCTATTGCTCCCCTGTATGACCGTGCCCATGGATTCTCCGAAGGTCTTGCCTGTGTCAGCGTAGTAAAAAAGGGTGATGATCTTTCAGGCTACATCAACAAAAAGGGCGATGTCGTCATAGATATGCAGTACGACAGAGCTACAGATTTCAAAGACGGCATGGCAGAAGTTTTAGTAGACGGTCGCATAGGCTACATCAACAAAAAGGGCAAGTATATCATCAACCCCCAGTATAATGACGATTCTGTCTACTATATCGGATATGATATGTTCCTTATAAAAGATATCGGCGGCGATTTCTGGACGCTGTGCAATAAAAAGGGCAAGAGTATCAACGATACAAGATTTGATTATCCCATTAATTTTGAAACTATCTGCCCTTTCTACAATGAAGAATGGGGCAGCGATAAGAATAAGGTGGATTGGAAGACTATCCCCCTGAAGACCATAACAGGGAATTACATATACATAAACAGCAGGGGCAAGACAGTTATCGAAACTCAGTACGACGAAGCAGATCAATTCACTGACGGTATGGCGGCAGTAGGTTTCGATGAGAAGTACGGCTACATCAACAAGAAGGGCGAATCTGTCATTAATCCTCAGTTTGACAAAGCGGGTGCCTTTGCTGAAGGTCTTGCACCAGTGGGTGTAGAAGGCAAAAATTCCACATTTTACGGATATATCAACAAAAAGGGCGAATACGTAATATCTCCTCAGTACGATTCTGCAAGCAGCTTCCATAACGGTGTTGCTATCGTCAGCACATATTCTAAAAGTAATGATTATGGGATTTACGGCGTCATCAATAAAAAGGGCAAGACCATCATTGAACCCCAGTATGACAAGTTAAAGTTCGGTGAAGATAATAAGCATCTGGTATACGAACTAAACCGTAACTACGGTTACATAAATTATAAGGGCGAGGCAGATATCACCGGCATCTACGAGTATGCAACACCATTCTATTCAGATGGCTACGCTGTCGTACAGATCTCTTCGGATAAATATGCAGTGATCGACAGCAAGGGCGAACAGATATGCAACAATATGTTTGACTTCATATACCCTCCTGAAAGAATAGCTATTAATTATTGAATATCGAATATCGACAAAAGCGACCGACAATCCAGTGTCGGTCGCTTTTCCTTATGTAAACAAAAAAGCCGACAGCATACGGCGGGAACCCATGGAGAATATTTATGGTAACTACTGGAGGAAACCTTTCTGAAGAAAGGTTTCCTCCAGACCTCTTTCCAAAGACTTCTATTTCTATTTGGCAGGGGCAGCTATACTTTTATAGCATAGCAAAAGGCAGACATTTTCAGTTCTT
>ODAI014509682.1_pt1 | contig 76344 bp, 61 predicted proteins | sample 1539321 | NCBI WGS metagenome assembly ODAI01 (sample SAMN02144231, study PRJEB22623) | gut metagenome | biome: sheep rumen | host: Ovis aries | place: New Zealand | reverse complement strand
ATCTTCAACGACTAAAAAAAAATCGAGTAGGAGTCACTACACTCATTTATTTTATGCGCTGAACCTACATCATTAATCAATACAATCATTATAAAAATAATTTTGCACACCTACTTATACATAAAATAGGGTATTAATAGTATCTCTAACTATCTGAACAAAAGTATGGCATTTGACTACAACAATTTCAGAAATACGCAAGCTCGTGGCAACAGAGGCGAAGAACCTGAAAAGCCATGGGTGAGATGGACAAAGTTCACAGTTGTAACGGTATTGTATCTCCTTTTCCTCATCTGGGTGGAGTCATGGTTAGGACTTATCGTCCTTCCATTCATCTTCGACGTTTATATTACTCGGAAGATACGTTGGTCATGGTGGAAAGACTTGGAGAGCGATGTCAGCCGTACCATAATGTCGTGGGTTGATGCCATAGTGTTTGCGCTTGTGGCGGTATATTTCTTCAATCAGTTCTTTTTTCAGAACTATCAGATTCCAAGTTCGTCTTTGGAAAAGAGCCTTATGACTGGCGACTACCTACTCGTCAGCAAGATTAGCTACGGCCCTCGTATTCCTCAGACACCTCTCACTATGCCACTTACTCAGCATACAATGCCTTTGTTCGGATGCAAGAGCTATATCGAGTGGCCACAATGGAAGTACCGCAGAGTCAAGGGGCTTGGTAAGGTTGAACAGGGAGATATCGTCGTGTTCAACTTCCCTGGTGGTGATACTGTTGCAATTGAGAATCCAACAACATTCTACAACATCTGTTTGAACTTGGATGCTGCTTACAGGAATGAGAATGGTCTTGATGTCCCAGACTTCAGGAAGCTGTCAGTTCAAGAGCAGCGTGAGGCTTACGAGCGAATGTATATGGAAGGTAAAGCCATGGTTGCTGCAAATTCCGCATACTACGGTGAGATAGTCGTACGTCCAACCGACCGTCGTGAGAACTATGTGAAGCGTTGTGTCGGTCTTCCTGGTCAGAAGTTTGAGATTAAGAACAAGGTCATCTATACTGATGGTAAGCCTATGGCTCAACCTGAGAACGTTCAGTTCAATTACATAGTTTATTTCAAGAACGGTATGTATCTTACCGATGACCTCTGCAATGAGCTTGGCATAAGTGACGAAGACAGACAAATGCGTTCTGTGGGTTACATGCCGCTTACAAAGAAGGCTCTTGAGGGACTGGAGAAGTCTGGTCTTACAGATAGCATCGTGCCTGTTATTGATAACAACTTCACTAATGATGCAAATCCTGTATGTCATATAGGTAACATGGTTTACCCTCTTAATCATGACTACGGATGGACTTGCGACAACTATGGCCCGATCATTATCCCTGCAAAGGGCATGACACTCAAGCTTGATGCAGAGAACATAGCCATCTATGAACGTCCAATCCGCACGTACGAGGGTAACGACCTCCGTGTAGATGGTGACAAGATTTATATCAATGGAGAACTTGCCACAAGCTACACATTCAAGATGGATTACTACTGGATGATGGGTGACAACCGTCATAACTCAGCCGACAGTCGTTACTGGGGATTCGTGCCAGAAGACCATATCGTAGGTAAGCCTCTCTTTATCTGGCTCAGTTTAAGCCCAGATGCAAACCCAAGCAGTCGTGTCCGCTGGAACAGAATATTCAAGTGGGTGGCTGACATTAAGTAAGTGAAAAGTGAAGAGTGAAAGTGAAAAATATATTTTACTTTATAGGATTATGAGTTCGTCGGTTTTGGGATTTTCGCGAAAGATAATTTCTCAAGAATAAACAACGAACAATCATTCGTCCTTTTACTCCTTCCTAATACTTTTTACTCCTATTTACTACTATAGAAATAAATATGATACTTACTACATCATATCTACCTCCAATAAGTTGGTTCGCTCCTATTGCTAAGGGCGAACCAATTTGTATTGAACAATGGGAGAACTTTCACAAGCAAACCATAAGGAACAGATGCACAATCGACTCGCCAAATGGTGCTCTCAACCTCACCATACCTGTGGATAAGGAAAACTTTGGTGCTGGAGGTAAATGTCTGATGAAGGACGTCATGATTTCATATCACCTCGATTGGCAACATCAGCATTGGAGTGCACTCGAGACAACGTACTTCAACAGCCCTTTCTTTGAATACTTACAAGATGATTTTCGCCCTTTCTATGAAAGGAAATGGAAGTATCTAATGGATTTCAACGAGGCACTCATCCTCAAGTGCTGCGAACTTATGGACATCGATGCAAAGATAAACCGTACGGAAGAGTTCCTGATAAATACGGAAAAGGGCTCGCCTGTCCAGCACTCTGAAGCCCACTTCCCCGACTACTATCAGGTCTTTGCCCATAAGCATGGCTTTGTGCCTAACCTAAGCATTATTGACCTCATATTTAACATGGGACCTGAAAGTGTGCTTTACCTTGAGAAGGTAAAACAATAATGTGACACGGACATAATGTTTGGTGCAAGTCGTGAACACCGTAAAAAATGTCACAATATATTTTGTGGACAAAGCAAATAGCTATTTTTGCTCGCTTGTAAAAGCCAAAATTGCACATACGATATAAAAGATGGGCAAAAATGTTTGTATTTCAAAAAAGAAATGCTAAGTTTGCACTTGTTTTTATTGCAAATAGAAATAAATCACTTTAAATGGTAGAAGATATAATAGCGCCGATACCTAAGGAGGTCATCAAGGCAGAATTAACAGAAGAGAAACGTCTTCGTTTCACTAACAGAAGCAACAACGAGATTTATATATGTACTTGGCAGGACTCTCCAAACATCCTTCGTGAGATTGGACGTCTGCGTGAGATTGCATTCCGTGCTGCCGGAGGTGGAACGGGCAAATCACTTGACCTTGATGAGTTCGATACGATGGACGAACCATATAAGCAGCTTATTGTATGGAATCCAGAAGCAGAAGATATCATTGGCGGATATCGTTATATCTTGGGTCCAGACATTAAGTTTGATAAGGATGGGCAACCTATCCTTGCAACATCCCATATGTTCAAGTTCTCTGACAAGTTCATTAAGGAATATCTTCCTTACACCATTGAACTTGGACGTTCATTCGTGACACTCGAATATCAATCAACACGTGCTGGAAGCAAGGCTATCTTTGCGCTTGATAACCTGTGGGATGGTCTTGGAGCACTCACCGTCATCATGCCTAACTGTAAATACTACTTCGGCAAGATGACCATGTATCCATCCTTCCACCGCAAGAGTCGTGATATGATTCTCTACTTCCTTCAGAAACACTTTGGTGACAAGGAGAACCTTGTTATTCCTATGTGTCCACTTAAACTTGACCATCCAGAGGAAGAACTTGCTAAGATATTTACCGAAGACGAACTTAAAAAGGATTTTAAGATTCTTAACCGAGAAGTACGTTCGTTCGGCTTCAATATTCCTCCACTCGTCAATGCGTACATGGGACTCTCTCCTACAATGAAGATGTTTGGAACTGCCATCAACGATGGTTTCGGAGATGTTGAGGAGACGGGTATCCTTATTGCTGTTAACGAGATTCTCGAAGAGAAGCGCGTGAGACACATTGACACGTTTGCTAAGGAACATCCAGAGCTTATCAAGTTCACGAGTGGTGCTAACAAGGTTGTCTATACTCCATCTGACAAGAGTGAGCTTGAGGTTGACATTGACTTTGACGAAGTAAAATAGAAACACGATATGGCATTTACAAGAATTACGGCAGCAGAAGCAGCTGCACTTATCAAGAATGGTGATAATATCGGACTCTCAGGATTTACTCCTGCCGGTACACCAAAGGCTACAACAGCGGAAATCGCAAAGATTGCTCATGCCGAGCATGAGGCAGGTCGTCCTTATCAGATTGGCATCTTCACTGGAGCATCAACTGGAATGTCATGTGATGGCATGCTTGCAGAAGAGAAGGCAATCAGATATCGTGCTCCTTACACTACTAACGCAGTATTCCGCAGCAAGGTTAATGCAGGTGAGATTGCTTACAACGATATCCACCTTAGCCAGATGGCTCAGGAACTCCGCTATGGTTTCCTTGGCGAAGTGGATTGGGCAATTCTTGAGGTCTGTGCCATAGATAATGATGGTAAGGTTTATCTTACTGCAGCTGGTGGTATTGCTCCTACTGTTGCACGTCTTGCAAAGAAGGGTATCATCCTTGAGCTTAACTCATTCCATAGTCCTAAGTCAATAGGTATTCATGACGTGTATGAACCAAAGGACCCACCTATGCGTGAACCTATCTTGATATCAAAGGTTACTGATCGTATCGGTACTCCATATCTCCAGATTGACCCAAACAAAGTTGTTGGAGTTGTCGAGTGCAATATTCCAGACGAGGCACGTGCTTTCAAGGATGCTGACCCTGTGACAGACAAGATTGGTGAGAACGTGGCTAACTTCCTTATGGGTGAACATAAGAAGGGAATCATTCCTCCTGGCTTCCTCCCATTCCAGAGTGGTGTGGGTACTACAGCCAACGCTATCCTTGGTGCTCTCGGTAGCAATCCAGATATGCCAGCGTTCGAGGTATATACAGAGGTTCTCCAGAATGCAATTGTTGACTTGATGTACAAGGAGCGTGTCAAGTGTGCTTCTACTTGTTCGCTTACTGTGACAAACGATGTCCTAACGGATATGTACGACAACATGGATTTCTTCCGCGACAAGCTTGTCCTTCGTCAGTCAGAGATTTCAAACAGCCCAGAGGTTATCCGCCGTCTCGGACTTATTGCAATCAATACTGCCATCGAGTGTGACCTCTACGGTCATGCCAACTCTACCCAGATTTGCGGTACAAAGATGATGAACGGTATTGGCGGTTCGGGTGACTTTGAGCGTAATGCGTTCCTCTCTATCTTCACTTGCTCATCAGTGGCAAAGGGTGGTTGTATTTCTGCTATCGTTCCATTCTGCTCACATGTTGACCATACAGAGCATGATGTAAACATCATCGTGACAGAGCAGGGCGTTGCTGACCTTCGTGGTAAGAGCCCAATCCAGCGTGCTCACGCTATCATTGAGAATTGTGCTCATCCGGATTACAAGCAGCTTCTCTGGGATTACCTCAAGATAAGCCAGAAGGGTCAGTCTTGGCATAATCTTGGTGCGGCTCTCTCTCTCCACGAGGCATTTGTCAAGGAAGGCGATATGCGTAAGGTTGACTTCTCTATATTTGCATAACAGAATCTTCTTTTCACAATGATAAAAGTTTTGGAGTGCCCCTTTGGGGTGCTCTTTTTTTGTTCGAAAAGTTATGCTATATTTACAGCCACTATTTATAGCCTTTTGAATAACGGCTTTTGTCTCTCCTTCCTCCTCAAAGAGTCCTCATTGTTCTTAAAATTCCCCTGCTAATGCTTACTGTTCCAAGATACCCAATGGTCCTTGCATGAAAAAGAGGCGAACCATTTGGCCCGCCTCTTTTTTTCTTTGTAAAGAAGGTTTTAGTTGATTGCGTTGTCGATGTCTGCACCAGCCTTGAACTTAGCAATCTTCTTAGCAGGGATAGTGATTGTCTGCTTAGTAGCAGGGTTGATACCCTTACGCTCTGGACGCTCAGAAACTGAGAATGTACCAAAGCCAACAAGGGCGATCTTGTCACCAGCCTTAAGAGCGTCTGTGATAGCCTCGAGCACTCCGTCAAGGGCCTTCTTTGAATCTGACTTGCTCAATCCTGATTTTTCAGCGATTGCGCTTACGAGTTCACTTTTATTCATAGAAAACGTTTTTAAAGGAATTGTAATTAATATTAGTTATTTGTTTTTAATAAGATTTCTGCTGTTAATCAGTTTGTATTCATGGTAACTGCTTGTCTTATCGATGCAAATATATATGTATTTTTTCGCTACGCAAATAAAAAAAACAAAAAAAAACACAAAAAGCATTAAAAATATTTGCTTTTGCGCACATTTTGCTCCTAAACAATCGAAAAAAGCACTAATTTTGCACTCGAAAATTATCACAGATATGAATATACCACCAGTTGTTAAAGGATTACTTATCCTGAACATTGCAGCATACATCGTCGCAGAACTCATGGGAGTACAATACAGTGGTATGCTGAGTCTTTATTATTATAAGATGCCATTTTTCCATATCTGGCAACCTGTCACATATATGTTCATGCATGGTGGCATAATGCACCTCCTGTTCAATATGTTTGCGTTGTGGATGTTTGGTCGTATCATGGAGCAGGTGTGGGGACCGCAGAGGTTCCTCCTCTACTACTTCGTGTGTGGAATCGGTGCAGCCGTGGTTCAGGAGGTTTGTCAGGAGATAGGTTTGTTGCATCCTTATGTGAGTACGGTTGGAGCTTCAGGAGCTGTGTATGGTATTCTTCTCGCATTCGGAATGACTTTCCCTGATGAGAAGATATTTATCATACCTATTCCTTTCCCTATAAAGGCAAAGTACTTCATCGGGTTCTATGTGGTGCTTGAATTGCTTGAGGGTTTGGGAGCAAGGGATGGGGTGGCTCACTTTGCCCACCTCGGAGGAATGTTGTTTGGCGCAGTATTCATCTTGCTCTGGAAGGGTCTTGCAGACAAACGCAGAAGGGCTTACAGCCAAGGCTATTGGACGCAGACCTCAACAAGTGGTTATGACAAGGGGGAAGACAGTTTTATAGATAAGCTGTCAGGCGTATTCCAAAGCAAGAATAAAGCTCCTAAGATGACAATCACATACGGAGAACGTAATCAGGATTACAACTACAATGCTCAGAAGAAGCAGGACAGCGAAGAGATTGACCGCATACTTGACAAGGTAAGGAGTGGCGGCTACTCCAACCTCACCAAGGAAGAGAAGGAAACTCTCTTCAAGGCAAGCCAGAAGTGAGCTAACAAATGTAAACCAAATGAAGAAAAGGATAAAGTACACATTTATATTCACGTTCATTGCCATCAATCTCATGATGATAATGGCAATGATTTTTTGTGCGTATAGTAGTTACATAAGTCCTCACACTCACCCCAACGTCTCATACTTTGGCATGATGTTCCCAGGAGTGCTTGTGCTCAATGTGCTTTTCATCCCTTTTTGGCTTATCGTCAAGAAGCGATTTGCATGCATTCCTATCGTTGGATTGCTCACCTGTGCGAGTGCAATAAGGGCTTACTGCCCTATAAACTTCTTTGTTGATGAGGAAGGAGCGGATCTTAAAATTGTTTCGTACAACGTAATGGCAATGGGCGACTCCACTAAGCATAACAAACCTGGTGAGAATCCTATTGTCCTTTACCTGTTGGAACAGGATGCAGACATTGTCTGTACTCAGGAATCATGGAATCTTAACCATGGTACAAATTTTGATACTCTCAGAACCGTATATCCTTATATCGATTTGACGACAACCCACAAGAACGTCATGGGTATTCTGTCAAAGCATCCTATCCTTGACATCACAAGCCTTGACAAAGAAGAAGATGTACGCATGCGCACGATTGCCTACCACATCAAGGTAGGTGAGGATACGGTGCTTGTACTCAACAACCACTTTGAGTCGTTCAAGTTGCATGATGACGAAAAAGAAAACTACGAGGAGATAATCTATCATCCTGACAACGGAGATAACGAGCAGAAGATTGACAGTCTCCTCCGCAAGGTGGTGGGTGCAAACAGTGTACGTGCCCTGCAGGTCGATTGGCTTGCAAACTATGTGAACAATAGCAAGGAGAAGTACATCATCCTCTGTGGTGACTTCAACGACAACCCCATCTCGTACACTCATATCAGGATGACAGAACGCTTGAATGATGCATATACGAGAGGAGGAAATGGTCCTGGATGGTCGTACAATCGCAACCACATGTATTTTCGTATTGACAACATACTCGTCAGTGAAAACATTGAAGCTTGTAAGGCAAAAGTGGATGATTCGATAAGCGCAAGCGACCATTATCCCATCATTTCATGGTTAAAACTCAATAAATAAGATGTTAAAAGTAACTTTTTTTGTGTCAAGAGTACAATATTAAGCAAATTTTAGTAATTTTGCGCACGAAATAAATCTGAATATCTTAACAAACTAAATATTCACTAAAATGCAAAACAAAGGATTTATCAAGTTTTTGGCTGTAGCATTGACGCTCATCTGCTGCTTCTACCTCAGCTTCTCCTTCGTAACTTCTTACGTGGAGGATAAGGCAGAGAAGATGGATGAGAAGGAGGCAGAGCTTTATTTGGATTCTCTGAATACAACTAAGTTCTACCTTGGTAACTACACTCTCAAGGACTGTCGTGAGACTGGTGTCGGCCTTGGTCTTGACCTTAAGGGCGGTATGAACGTTATCCTTGAAGTAAGCGTTCCAGAAGTAATCAAGACGCTTGCAGACCACAAAACAGATCCTGCTTTCGTAAAGGCTGTGGCAGATGCTAAGGCTGAGACAAAGGAGGATCAGAGTGATTTCATCAACGTATTTGTCCGTAAGTATAAAGAGAACGCAGGTGACAAGCCACTTGCTACTATCTTTGCTACACAGCAGCTTAAGGGCAAGGTTAGTACTAACTCAAGTGATGCAGAGGTTATCTCTGTTCTTCGCACTGCTGTAAATGAGGCTGTTGACAACTCTTTCAACGTGCTCCGTACACGTATCGACCGTTTCGGTGTTGTTCAGCCAAACATTCAGAAGATTGAGGGACAGAGTGGACGTATCATGGTAGAGCTCCCTGGTATCAAGGAGCCAGAGCGTGTCCGTAAACTTCTTCAGGGCTCAGCAAACCTCGAGTTCTGGGAGACTTATGATGCTCAGAAGATTGTCCCACTCCTCTCACAGGTAAACAATGCCCTCCGCAACAACGGAACATCTGCTGCCAATGACTCTGTAAGCGCAGAGGCAACAGATTCGACAGCTGTTGCTGCTGACACTACAGCTGCAAAGAGCGAAGCTACTTCACTCCTCGCACAGGTAAAGTCAGACGACAAGCAGGCTGCAAGCAACGCTGCTACTGAGGCAATGAAGAAAGAGAACCCACTATTCTCAGTTCTTCAGCCAGTACAGGGTAATGGTGGTTGTATGGTAGGTTATGCTTTGGCATCTGATACTGCCGAAGTTAACGCTCTCATTAACTCAGAAGTTGCTAAGCGCATCTTCCCAACTGACCTCTCACTTAAGTGGAGTGTCAAGTCAATGGACAAGGCTGGTAAGGTATTTGAACTCTTCGCTATCCGTACTACTGGTAAGGGCGGTCGCGCTCCACTCGAGGGTGACGTCGTAACTGAGGCTAAGAATGACTTCAACCAGTTCGGTAACCCTGTGGTTTCAATGAAGATGAACTCAGAGGGTGCTCGTCGTTGGTCACAGCTCACAGAGGCAAACATCGGTCACGCAATTGCTATTGTACTTGACAACTACGTTTATTCTGCTCCTAACGTAAATGGTAAGATTGACGGTGGTAGCTCTGAGATTTCTGGTAACTTCACTATCGAGGATACTAAGGACCTTGCAAACGTACTTCAGTCAGGTAAGATGCCAGCTCCTGCAACAATCGTTCAGGAAGACATCGTTGGTCCAACACTCGGACAGCAGTCAATTGAGGCTGGTATCTGGTCATGTCTCATTGCATTCGTACTCCTCATGGGTTACATGATTGCAATGTACGGATTCCGTGCAGGTATGATTGCTAACTGCGCTCTTATCCTCAACTTCTTCTTCTCATTCGGTATCCTTACTTCACTTGGTGCCGCACTTACTATGTCTGGTATTGCAGGTATGGTATTGACACTCGGTATGGCTGTGGATGCTAACGTGCTTATCTATGAGCGTACAAAGGAAGAGATGCGTGCAGGTAAGAACCTCAAGAATGCTATTGACGCTGGTTATAGCAACGCATTCTCAGCAATCTTCGACTCTAACGTAACAACTGTCCTCACTGGTATCATCCTCTTCAACTTCGGTACAGGACCTATCAAGGGATTCGCAACTACACTTATCATTGGTATCATCTGCTCATTCTTTACTGCAGTATGGCTTACTCGTATCGCTTATGAGCACTTCGTACACAAGGGCAAGTGGACAAACCTTACATTCTCTACACCTATCTCTAAGAACATGATGCAGGGTACTAAGGTTAACTTTATGGGTAAGTATAAGACTTCATTCGCAATCTTCGGAATCCTTATCCTTGGATGTGTTGTTTCATTCTTTACTCGTGGTCTTAGCCAGTCAATCGACTTCACAGGAGGTCGTAACTATAAGGTTGAGTTCGTACAGGATGTTCAGCCAGAGGCACTCAAAGAGGCTATCGTTAAGCAATTTGAAGCTAATAAGACATCTGATGAGGCAGTAACAGTATCTGTAATCTCAGTCGTAGGTGCAGATGGTAAAACAGGTAACACAGTTCGTGTTTCTACTAACTACCGCATCGATGAGGATGGCGCAAATGTTGATGCTGAAATCGAGAATACTCTCTACAGCGCATTTGTTGCCGCAGGAGTAGTTGACAAGTCAGTTACTGTTGATCAGTTCCTTGACCGCGACAACCGTGAGGGTGGTTCTATCATCTCTTCACAGAAGGTAGGTCCATCAATCGCTGAAGATATTACTTGGGGCGCAGTTTATTCAGTATTGCTCGCTATCCTTGCAATCTTCATCTACATCCTCGTTCGTTTCCGCAACGTAGCTTACTCTGTAGGTTCAATCGCTGCACTCGTTGTCGATACTACTCTCGTTATCGGTGCGTTCTCAGCACTCTATGGAATACTTCCATTCTCTCTCGAGATTGACCAGACATTCATCGGTGCTATCCTTACGGTAATCGGTTACTCAATCAACGATAAGGTGGTTGTATTCGACCGTATTCGTGAGAACTTCCAGCTCTATCCAAAGCGTGATCGTCAGCGTCTCTTCAATGAGGCACTCAACTCATGTCTCGCTCGTACAGTCAACACATCAGTTTCTACATTCGTAGTGCTCCTCGCAATCATCACTCTTGGTGGTGAAAGCATTCGTGGATTCGCATTCGCTATGATTCTTGGTGTTGTTATCGGTACAATCTCTTCTCTCTTCATTGCTGCTCCTGTTGCTTACCTCGTAATGGGTGCACGCATCAAGGAGGAAGGTGAGGAAACTGCTGAACCTGCAAAGTAATGAATGTATAAGATAGAAATATCATTACTAAATATCAAAAAGAGACTTTTCTTAACGGAAAGGTCTCTTTTTTTTATTATTCAGCTATCGAGTATAGACATATTAAATAAAAATCCATAACTTTGCCGACATTATGAAGAAAGTGGTTTATAGTATTTGTGCAGTAGTGGCAGTACTTATACTCTTTGCAGCTTATTCTGCCTACTCACTGTTTTCATCGCCATTCAATATCAGCGAAAAGACTTACGTCTATATTGACAATGACGACGACATGGATTCTGTTCGTTCCAAGATAGAGACTGCAGGTAATGCAAGTAACATGTTCGGCTTTACGCTTACAGCCAAGTTGAAAGGTTTTGACACACCTAAGACAGGCAGGTTTGCCATAACTCCGGGCGAGGATATGTTCACATTTACACGCCATATGGCTAATGGTATGCAGGAGCCTATCCGCCTTACTGTACCAGAGGTACGTACCGTGGAGGATATGGAAGAACGTCTCTCACGTCTCCTTATGATGAGTAGCGATGAACTTGCTGAGGTGCTCAATGATACTGTCTTCATGAAGGAACTTGGCTACACAAAGGAGAACATTCCTTGTGTGTTCATTCCTAATACATACGAAGTGTATTGGAACATAACTCCACAGAAGCTTGTGGAAAAGCTCCATAAGGAGAAAGAACGTTTCTGGAACGATGAACGTCGTGCCAAGGCTAAGGATATTGGTTTTACTATTGAAGAAGTTACAACACTCGCCTCTATCGTGGAGAGCGAGACAAGTTACAACCCAGAGAAGGCAACTATTGCAGGATTGTACATTAACCGCTTGAAGTCGGAGATGCCACTTCAGAGTGATCCTACAGTCATCTTTGCCATTCATGACTTCAATATTCATCGTGTGACACTTGAGCAACTCAAGTACGAGTCACCATACAATACGTATGTGAACCTCGGTCTTCCTCCAGGTCCAATCCGTATTCCTTCCATCCGTGGCATAGATGCTGTGCTCAACTATGATCACAACAACTATCTCTACATGTGTGCAAAGGAAGACTTTTCAGGAAGTCATAACTTCACAAATAACTATAACGAGCATCTTGCAAATGCACGCAAGTATCAGAAGGCACTCAATGAGAGAAATATTATGAAGTGAGGCCCCCTCCCGACATCTCCCTTGTGCTTAACGTCTGCTGATTCGGCTTCCTTCGTTGCCTCTCACCAGTCGAGCACTATGCCCCAAGCTTTCAGAAAAGATATTCAATCTTTTCTTTGGCTTGTCCCCGTTGGGGAGGAGAAGGCGGATTGTAATAATTTTTCAACTTCTGAACAACACAATTATGAATTGTGAATTATGAATTCTGAATTAACTAAAAGGCAAACACTAACAATAATAATTTATGACAAAGATTAAGGTAGCCATCATCGGTTATGGCAACATCGGAAAGTATGCGCTTGATGCAATTCAGGCATCAAAGGACATGGAATGTGTAGGCGTAGTTCGCCGTAATGGTGCAGAGAACGCACCAGCAGAACTCGCAGGTATTCCAATCGTAAAGAATATCAAGGAACTCAAGGGTGTTCAGGTGGCAATCCTCGCAACTCCTACACGTAAGGTAGAGGAGTATGCTAAGGAATGTCTCGCACTCGGTATCAATACTGTCGATTCATTCGATATCCATACACAGATTGTTGACCTTCGTCGTTCACTCGATGCAGTGGCAAAGGCAAACAATGCTGTAAGTATCATCTCAGCAGGATGGGATCCAGGTTCTGACTCTATCGTTCGTACTCTCATGGAGAGCCTTGCACCAAAGGGTGTTTCTTACACTAACTTCGGCCCGGGTCGTTCAATGGGTCACTCTGTTGCCGTTCGTGCCATTGCCGGTGTAAAGGATGCACTCTCTATGACTATTCCTGTTGGTACAGGTATCCACCGTCGTATGGTCTATGTGGAACTTGAAGATGGTGCTGACTTCAAGGCTGTTGAGGCAGCTATCAAGGCAGACCCATACTTTGTGAACGATGAGACACATGTACAGCAGGTACCATGCGTTGATGACCTTAACGATGTTGGTCATGGTGTAAACCTCGTTCGTAAGGGAGTAAGTGGTAAGACTCACAACCAGCTCTTCGAGTTCAATATGAAGATAAACAATCCTGCACTTACTGCTCAGGTGCTCGTTAATGTTGCACGTGCTTCTGTTAAGCAGCAGCCAGGTGCATACACTATGGTTGAGATTCCAGTTATCGACATGCTCTATGGCGACAAGGAAGAACTCATCCGTCACCTCGTGTAATATTATACAAGCCATAAAAGAGCCGTTCGGACAAATCGTTCGAACGGCTTTTTCATGCACATGTTTTTGCATTATTTTTTATTGAAAAGTGTTGAAACATTCTAAAATGCTTTGATAAATGTGATAGAATATATAATTTTGTGACAACAAAGTGCTTTAGATATTATGATACAAAAAAATATATCTTTCCTTGATCTTAAATCTGTCACAGATTTGCATGGTGACGATATTAAAAATGCGATAAATAGGGTGGTTGAATCTGGATGGTATCTTCATGGAGAGAGTACTCGCCTATTCGAAGAACACTATGCCCGATACATCGGTACAAAATATTGTGTAGGTGTGGGTAACGGACTTGAAGCGCTCTCACTCATACTACGTGCCTATAAGGAGATGGGCAAACTGAAGGATGGTGACGAGGTTATCGTTCCAGCCAACACGTTTATAGCTTCAGTACTTGCTATTACTGAAAATAGTCTTGTTCCTGTGTTTGCGGAGCCACGACTTGATTCGCTTGTTATTGACGACTTATGTATCGAAGCACTCATTACGGAACGTACTCGTGCCATAATGATTGTTCATCTATATGGTAGATGTTCATTTACGGATAAGATTGGTGAGATATGCCGTAAACATAAATTATTACTCTTGGAGGATAATGCACAGGCACATGGTTGCCGTTGTAATTCTTCACTTCATCACACATCGTCTGAGAATGGCCCTACATTTTATCGAACAGGTTCACTTGGCCATGCAGCTGGTCATTCTTTTTATCCGGGTAAAAATTTAGGTGCTTTGGGTGATGGAGGTGCTGTAACTACAGATGATGCTGAACTTGCTGAAACTATTCGTTCGTTAGGAAACTATGGCTCTTCTGCAAAGTATACGTATGGGTATAAAGGAGAAAACTCCCGCTTGGATGAGTTGCAGGCTGCTGTTCTTGACGTGAAACTAAAGTATCTTGATGGGGATAATGCACATCGTCAGGCAGTAGCGAAATACTATTATGACAACATACATAATTCACTTGTCACCCTTCCAGTTCGCTTGCCTGATGCAAACAACGTGTATCATATTTTCCCTGTTCTTTGTGAACGACGTGATGAACTCCAGTCATTCCTCAAGGAACATGGGGTACAGACGCTAATACATTATCCTGTAGCGCCTCATAAGCAGGAGTGCTATGCGGAATATTCGCACCTTTCACTTCCTGTAACAGAACAGATACATCGTCAAGAACTAAGCCTTCCAATGAGTCCTACACTTACCCAAGAACAGGTGAGGTTTGTTGTCGATTGTATTAATGCTTTTTGCTGAATGAAGTAAAAATGGACACCGAATGTGTTTCTGGCTACCCTTTAGTCGCAAAGTATTTCCATAGTGGTGCACACATGAGTGAATGGATAAATTCGCCATTCAGAAGCATCTGATATACTTCGTCCTTACTACGAAGAAATACTTTTATATCTTCCGTTTCGTCAAGGTGCTGGCCACTTACCTTTTTGACACCTTCGGCAAGGAAGCAATGGCAGATGTTATCCATCGATGTGCCGTTAGGCGCAATAGTCATGAGTTCCGTCCATGTTCCACCTGAATATCCTGTTTCCTCTGCAAGTTCACGTTTTGCAGCTGTAAGTGGGTCTTCACCGTCCTCGGCACATCCAGCACAAATCTCTGTGCATACCTTTGCAATTGCATGGCGATACTGACGTTCGAGTATGAACTCTCCACTTTCTGTTATGGCAATTACGTTAACCCATGTAGGATAGTGCAGAACATAGAAATCGTCGTAAACCTTACCGTTGGGAAGCTCGACGGAATCTTGCCTTATATTGAGCCATGGACGTTGGAAGATATATTCGCTCTTCCTTACCTTCCATAGCATATTGTTGTCGTTGTAGTCGCTCATATAGTGTGCGATGTTAGGGCGTCATTTTTGTCTTTTACTTCATCCTTCTCTATGTATCACGCTTCCGCTGCCTTGATGTGTGGCGAGGATGAGAACTTCAGCAATCTGTACATGCTTAGGTGCTGAGGCTGCATAGAAAGCGACATCTGCTATGTCGTCACCAGTGAGTGGCTTGATACCTTTATATACGTTGGCTGCACGCTCTGTGTCACCATGAAAACGTATGTTGCTGAAGTTGGTCTCAACTAATCCTGGCTTTAGGTTTGTTACTCTCACGGCTGACTCTGCCACGTCAATGCGTAAGCCGTCGGATATTGCCTTTACGGCTGCCTTTGTAGCGCAATATACGTTACCGTTTGCGTATGCAGCATCACCAGCCACGCTTCCCACATTGATAATGTGTCCTTCATTGCGTTTAATCATATCTGGCACAATGAGGCGTGTCATGGTGAGAAGTCCTTTAATGTTGGTGTCTATCATTGTGTTCCAGTCGTCAAGGCTTCCCTCGTATTCCTTCTCAAGACCAAGTGCAAGACCAGCATTGTTGATGAGTACGTCAATTATTTTCCACTCTCCTTCAAGGCTTTCTATGGCAGATTTAGCAGCACCTGCATCACGTACGTCGAACACAAGTGTCTTTACCTTACGTCCTTGAGACTCAATTTCTGATTTGAGAGTGTTAAGTTTCTCTTTGTTCCTACCTGTGACTATGAGGTCGTAGCCTCCCTTTGCAAATCGTCTTGCACAAGCTTCTCCTATTCCACTTGTTGCGCCTGTAATCAAAGCTATCATGAGTTTTTGAGTTTGTAAGTTTTTGAGTTTTTAAGTTTTTGAGTTTGTGAGTTTTTAGGCTTTTAAGTTCTTGAGTTTGTAAGTTTTTATGTTCTTGCAAACGTGAGTTTTTTAGAGTTTGTAAGTTCCCACGGAAATTTTTCCGAGACAAAGGTCACAGAGTTTTTCTCTGAGAGGCTCTCTGAGTCCTCTGTGCTCTATGTGTTTCTGAAGCAATAGTAAACAAAGTAAAATATATTTTTCACTATTCACTTTTCACTCAAAACTATCCAGAGCCTCGTTTATATCATCCATCTCAAAGCCGCGGGAAAGAGCAAATCGAATGAGTTTGCATTTTATTTCGTATTCCGACTTACCTTTCACGCTCTTACGTTTAGATGCGATAAGCGAGCGAAGGGTGTCGATGCTGTCATCTTTAGGTATCTCCTCAAGAGCGTCCTCGATTGTGAACTTAGCAATACCTTTGTGTTTTAGTTCAAGGCTTATGCGTACACGTCCCCATCTGTTGAAACGGAACTTTTCACGCACAAAGGCTCTTGCAAAGCGTTCCTCGTCAATGAAACGTTCCTTAACGAGTTGCTCAATCACTTTGTCCGCTGCTCCTTCTGGCATATCCCATTTGTCCATTTTCTTCCGCAGGTCGTACTCGCAGTATTCTGCACTCGCGCATAATGCAGACAGCTTTAGGTATGCCTCGTCCTTTGATACCTTCTTCTTGGGGGGATTGTTGTACATGCTTCTTGAAATTCTTATTACCTCGAACTTATCTCATTCGCAAATTCCTTACTGATAGAGTTGTGAAGGCTCTGGCATACGTTGGCAGCAAGCGTCTGTCCCATATTGACAATCTTAGTCCATGTAGCTTCGTCAAGTTTTGCTATGTCGTCCTTTCTTACCCTATTGCTCATAAGTGCATACACCACACCGGCGTTGAAGTTGTCGCCGGCACCGATGGTACTCACCGTGTCAATCTTCTTTACTGCAAATGTCTTGTTACATGTAGGAGTGATGAGGCGTATGTCGCCATCGGCATCCGTACATAGCATTGTCTTGCAATGGAATGACACCTTGCTGTCGTAAGCTTCTTGTGCATCGGATATCTCAAACATATTGAAGAAATCCTCGGTTGAGCCGCGCACGATGTCTGCGTATTCAAAGTTCTCAAGGATGGTAGGGTAGAGCTTTATTGCCTCATTCTTATGGCTTGAACGGAAGTTGATGTCGTAATATACGAGTGCTCCGCGTTCCTTGGCATATTCAAGGAAATTCTTTACTTTATCCCTCAATACAGGATTGAGGACGAAGTATGAACCCATCATGATTATGTCGTCAGGATTTATCTCAGGCCACTCCACATCAAGACGTGCCTTAGGATAGTCCTTATAGAAAGAATACTCTGCATCGTTCTTGTCGTTCAGATAGGCAAGCGATATGGCGGTTCTTCCATCCTCATATACGCACACGCTATCAGTGTTGATGCCGTTGTCTATCATGAACTCCTTGATTTGCATTCCTACCTTGTCGTTGCCTGTTTCCGTAATCATTGTTACGTTCTGACCAAGGCGTCCTAAGGATATAAGTCCGTTGAATACAGAACCTCCAGGAACGGCAGCTGTTGGCTGTCCATTCTTAAAGATTATGTCCATTATAGTCTCTCCTATACCTATTATCTTGCGCATAAAAACATTTACAATTTACTAGTTCATTCTTTTGTCTTGTCGAATCAGGAATTTATTCCTCATTCTAATTCCAGATACTTTATTCTTGATTGTTGATTGCTTCAATCACCTCCTCGAAAGTGTTTACACAAACAATCATATCCTCAAAAGGCTTGTTTACTACGTTTTTTTCGAGCAAACCATTGAAGAATTGTAGGAGTCCATCCCAGAACCCGTTTATGTTCCAAAGGATTACCTTTTTGTTGTGTATGCCGATGGTGTTTGAAGCCATTACAGTAAACATCTCGTCAAGCGTACCTATACTTCCCGGAAGAACGATGATAACCTCCGATTCATTCTCAAGGAACACTTTCCTATCCGTCAAGTCTTCGCAATGAAAATGTATGTCAATGTAATCGCTTACCCTGTCTCTTTCAACAAGTATTTTTGGAATTACTCCAAAGACAGTTCCTCCATTCTCGTGAACTGCCTTTGCCAATGTCTCCATCAACCCGCAGTTGGCACCACCATATACAAGCGTTTTCTTGTTCATGCCCATCCATGTTCCAAGCCTTTCAGCCTCCTTATAATATATAGAGTCCATTCTGTTGGACGATGAGCAAAATATACCTATTCTGTCCATAGTAGATTTTATTTTATGCAAATATCCGAAACTTTTGCGAAAGTAGCAAATAATTGCATCTATAATCATTGTTGATGCATGAAATGTTAATAAGTACAAATTAACCTATGTGTGGGTGCACAATTTGCTAAAATTACCGTGTGTTCCCACACAAAACTTGATATTTGTCATTAAAACGCACTTTTTATGCATTTTTCTTTGCAATTCTTTTGTCGGTCTCTGAAATCGCCGTACCTTTGCAATGTCAAAAGGAAATAACAATCCAAATGGCAAAACAATAGTATTAGTTTAAGGTAAGAAAAAAGATTGTTTAAGGACCCTCAATAGGTAAAGGTAAAGATTGTTAAAGAAAAAGTAAAATAGGTTGATATAAGGTTTAGTTTTTGGTATTAAAGATTATTCAGGTTAGATTCAATAGTTTTAGTTTTTTCAACGGTAAAAAAGATTTGTTTTTCAAGGGTGATAATAAAACGTGACTTTGGTCACTCAACATAGATAATCAGTTGAATAGTTTTATAGTTTAGTAAACATCAGATTGCAAATATTTAGGTTAAGGGTTTTAAGGTATTAGATTTGGTTTTTTTCATAGGTTTGGTTAAGGTATTAGGTTTGTTTTCTTGGTTAACAAAGAGTCTTAGACTCAAATACTAAAGTTAAAGCTATTCTAACTTCATAATGACAGCAGTCGCAGAGACTCCTGTCTTTTTTGTTTTTAAAAGAATTAGTATAATTTAGTGATTATATTAATAACGTTATGTCTTTTGTTATATTCCTTTCGAGGAAAAATCATTTATGCTATGATAGCAAATTATCCACATAATAAGGAAAAAATCAATATTGGAAACTTCGCATGTATTAGTTCTTCTTCCAGAAACTGCGGGTGAAGAGGATTATTATTGGGAATATCTCAAGACGACCGATGAGCATTAGGAAAGAACATACCCACTTGGCAAAAGGATTAAGAATCATCCATGTGTGGGCAGGACCATAATAACCCATACCAGGACCTACGTTGCTGATGCTTGACATGGCAATACCGAAGGCTTCGTAATAGTCGAAGTTTGGATGCACATCATTTGGATCAACACCAAATAGGGCAAGTACAAATGCTCCTCCGAACAAACCGAGCACAAAGAGGGTGATAAAACATATAAGCGTCTGTACTACTGACTGAGGAACGACTCCGTTGTTCAGTCGTACGGGAACGACGGCACGTGGATGAAGAATACGTGTGAACTCGTTCTTGAGTACACGGTAGATGATGCTCAGACGAATACACTTGAAACCTCCGCTTGTACTTCCTGAACATGCTCCGGCAAACATGACGAAGAGTAATATCGGCATGAGTTGTACAGGCCACAAGGTATAGTCGCAGGTGGCAAGTCCTGTAGTCGTCTGGAGTGAGACTACCGTGAAGATGGATTCGCGGAATGCAAGTTCTACGTCATGTACAGGATTATCAATAGCAAGGAATACCGTACATACAAGGGTTGCTCCAAGTACGATAAGATAGAAACATCTTACCTCAGCATCACGCAGGAACTGCTTTATCTTTCCTTTGAGGATAGTGTAGTATATGAGTGTATAGTTGATGCCTGATACGAACATGAAGAACGTAAGGACATACTCAATCATAGGTGAGTTGAACACCTCGTGCAACATGGCAGAATGTGTGCCGTAACCTCCTGTTGCTGTTGTACACATGGCATAGTTTATGGCATCGAACGTGCCCATGCCGCAAAGCATGAGTGAGATGATGCACAATATGGTGAGTACAACATATACCGAACCTATCCACTTGGCTGCCACGCTTATGCGTGGATGCACCTTGTCGTGAAGAGGTCCTGTTGACTCAGCAGCAAAGAGCTTGACTTCTCCCACTCCGAATGCTGGCAGGATAGCTATGGTGAAGAACACTATTCCGATACCTCCAATCCATTGTGTAAGGCTTCGCCAGAAGAGAAGGCAGCGAGGCATTGCATCTATGTTATCTATTATTGTTGCACCCGTAGAGGTGAATCCTGACATCGTCTCGAAGAATGCGCTTGCCACATCAGGTACGCTTCCGTCAATAAGGAAAGGAAGCATACCTATGATTGTGAATACTACCCATGTGGCAGATACAACGATATATCCGTCTTTTCGTCCCATCGTTTTGCCAGAATTACGTCCTATGAGTATGCATATCACACCTGTTACGCATGCTATGAGTATAGGCAAGGAGAAAGACTTTACGCCTTCACCATATATAAATGCGACTATTTGGCAAAGAGCCATCAGTCCTGCCTCAATATGAAGCAGAATACCAATAATCTTTAATATGAGTCGCCAATTTATCATAGAAAGGCCCCCCGACCCCCGAAGGGGGCGTCCATCCGGACAAGGGGATTTTTTTTATTGTCTATTAATGAATGAAAAATATAATCTAAAAAGACATTTCTCTAATGGAGATGCGTCTCTTAGTTAAACCACTTGTCAAGTTTCTTGAGTGTGTTGCCTATGCAGAAGACCACGACTTTGTCGCCAGCCTGAAGCTGTGTGAGTCCTTGTACAAGCATACTCTTGCCGTCACGAATCATACCTCCGATGTTTACTCCGTGAGGCATTCCAAGATCCATAATTGTTTTCTTTGTCACACGTGAACCTTCCTTCACCACAAACTCTGCCACGTCGGCATCTGCCACGGTAAGCATCTTGACATTATCCACATCACCTTGCAGGAGCATACGGTAGATGTGACTTGCAGCAATGACCTTCTTGTTGATTATAGTACCCACATCGAGGTCTTCTGCCATGTCGAAATATCCTATGTTCTCAACCTGTGCAATCGTCTTACGAACGCCCCTACGACGAGCGGCTACACAGGCGAGAATATTCTGTTCGTCATTATCCGTGAGTGCAAAGAATGCTTCCTGATTACTGAATCCTTCATCGTTGAGGAGTTCCATGTCGTAACCCTCACCGTTGATGATAAGTGTACGTTGCTTGGTAAGAGACCCCAACTGCATACAACGCTCCTGATTTGGTTCTATAATCTTTACCGTATATGAATCAGGCAAAGCCCAGTCAGCACGTACGGCAAGCTTGCTACCACCTATGATTACCGTGTGGTTCACATTAGGATAGTCATCCTTACCAGAGAGGTGACGTATGGTGTTTATGCCTTCACGAGTGGTCATGAAGAACACAAGGTCGCGAGGAAGAATCTTTTCGTCTCCGTAAGGTACGACCGTCTCACCTCCACGCTTGATTGCCACCACATGGAAGTCGTGACCATAGTTCACACCAATCTGTTTGAGAGTGTGCCCTACGAGTTGGTTGTTCTCGTTACAGATACCCTTGCCGTTGATGATGTTGGTGTCGTGCATCATGACACTAAGGAGTAGCATGTCGCCATTATTGAACTCCCACAACTGGCGCACCCAACTGTAACGGGCAGATGCTGCGATATCGTATGAGGCAAGAAGTTCCGGATAAACGAGAGACTCAACACCCATATTGCGGAATATGGCAAGATTCTCTGGCTTCATGTATTCATAGTTGTCCACACGAGCCACCGTTCTTTGTGCTCCCAACTGCTTGGCAAGCATACAACAGGATATATTCTCACTCTCATGTGGAGTGACTGCAATGAAGAGGTCAGCACCATCCACATCTGCATCCTTCAACCCTTTGATTGAGGATGGCGACTTAGGCAGGGTCATGATGTCCAAGTCGGAATTGACCTTGCTAAGCTTTTCTACGTCGCTGTCCATAAGGACTACGTTCATATTGTCCTTAGACAGCAAGCGAGCCAAATGTGTGCCGACCGCACCGGCACCGGCAATGACTATTTTCATAACACTCTTTATAATGTCAAATCTATAATCTCAAATCTATGCCTTCGGCAGATATCGGAAGTCACGTCTGTGCCTTTTGCTTTACAAAGCATTGTGGAGGCATAGATTATACATTTTTGACTTGAAATTTCAATATTTCGTTTGCTATGCTCTCGGCATCCATGCCTACAATCTGGTAGAGTTCAGATACTTTGCCGTGTTCCACAAATATATCTGGAATACCAATACGCTTGACATTTACATCATAGCCATTGTCAGACATGAACTCAAGTACAGCACTTCCGAGTCCTCCCTTTATCACACCATCCTCCACGGTTATGATGTGTTTGAAATGAGACCCCACCTCGTGGAGTATCTCCTCATCGATAGGCTTGAGGAATCGCATATCGTAATGTGCAACAGATAGTTTACCACCTTGTGCTGAAGCGTCAGGATTGTCAAACTTCTCGTTAGCACTCTTCATCTCGGCAATCATGATAGCCTTGCTTACCTCTGTTCCTATAGGTCCGAGAGAGAGGATGGCTACATCCTTTCCGTCGCGAAGCTTGCGACCCTTGCCAACTGTAATTTCCTCAAAGTCACAATGCCAGTCAACCTGTGAGCCTCTGCCACGAGGATAGCGAATTACGAATGGTCCATGTCCCTTAATCTGAGCCGTAAACATGAGTTTACGAAGCTCACGTTCATCAAGAGGAGATGCTATCGTAAGATTAGGAATTGGTCTCAAGAAGGCAAGGTCGAACGCACCATGATGTGTAGGACCGTCTTCGCCTACAATACCTGCACGATCAAGACAGAGAACCATGTCAAGATTCATGAGAGCCACGTCGTGGATGATGTTGTCGTATGCTCTCTGCATGAACGAAGAGTAGATGTTGCAGAAAGGCAGAAGTCCGTCCTTTGCCATTCCTCCTGAGAATGTAACGGCATGACCTTCCGCGATACCCACGTCGAATGTGCGGTTAGGCATAGCCTTCATCATTATGTTCATGGAGCATCCTGTTGGCATGGCTGGAGTTACTCCCACAATCTTAGGATTCATTTCAGCAAGTTCGAGGAGTGTCTTGCCGAACACATCTTGGAACTTTGGAGGCTGTGGCGTTTCACATTCTGCTTCAAGGCGTTCGCCAGATTCAAAGTCGAACTTACCAGGAGCGTGCCATACGGTAGCGTTCTTCTCGGCAGGAGCATAGCCCTTGCCCTTTTTGGTGTGGATGTGAAGAATCTTAGGACCCTTCATCTCCTTTATGATACGGAGGATGCGGACAAGTTCCACCACGTCATGTCCGTTTGTAGGACCAAAATAGCGGATGTCCATACCCTCGAATATGTTGCGCTGGCGCGTGAGAACCGACTTGACGCTATTGTTGAAGCGTATGATTCCCTTGCGTCTGCTCTCGTTGAGTACACCCCATGATGTGAGTTTCTCAGCGACCTTGTATCTTATCGTATTGTATGTGTCGTTGGTTGTGAGTTGAAGGAGGTACTTACGCATTCCTCCCACACTCTTGTCAATCGACATGTGGTTGTCATTTAGGATGATAAGCATGTCGTTTGGCGTACTCGATACGTTGTTTATTCCTTCGAAAGCAAGTCCTCCGCTCATTGAACCATCACCAATTACCGCCACCACCTTGCGTTTCTCCTTGTGGAGCTTGGCGGCAACAGCCATTCCGAGTGCTGCTGATATGGAGTTGGAGGCATGACCACAGCAGAATGTGTCATACTCACTCTCGTCTGGATGAGGAAACGGTTTCAAACCGTGAAGTTTACGGTTGGTGCAGAACTTGTCACGCCTTCCGGTGAGAATCTTGTGTCCGTAAGCCTGATGTCCGACATCCCACACGATACGGTCGTATGGTGTGTCAAACACATAGTGCAGAGCTACCGTAAGTTCCACAACTCCGAGGCTTGACGCAAGGTGCCCGGGATTGACAGACAGTTCCTTTATGATATCCTTTCTCAGTTCTTCACAAACAACAGGCAGTTGTTCGACCTGTAGGGTGCGAAGGTCGGAGGGGTAGTCAATCTTAGTTAATAAATTATATTCGTTATTATCTCCCATTTCTATAGTTAATCGGGCAGTCTTGCCCATTTTAAACGCAAAGGTAATCAAAACCACAGAAAGCACAAAATAAATCCGTCTTTTTCGCTACTCAATCATCTGTAATCGTGTGTTTGACTTCTCGTAAAATGTAAGAATTGGCAGGCTAATTCATAATTCTTGATTCGCAATTCATAATTGGCTTGTTTGGGTAGAGACAAAGTACTGACTAAGTACTGACTCACATGAGACTAAGTACTGACTCTTGTGAGTCCTGAATTTTGATGTAAATTATGCATAAATCTCATACGAAGGGTTCACGAAGGGTTCACGAAGGATTGGTCCTGAAAAATCGTGTCTCGACATAAAGGCAACATAAAGCAAGCATAAAGGAAAAATGTTGATGCTAAACGCAAACATCAACCATAATTTATGCTAAAAAAATCGTGCATTATAAAGTGTACGATGTTCCAAAAAAGCCATAATCATGAAGAAGAAAATACGAAATAAGGCAAGTTTGTACAATCGAAAGACAAATGTTTTGTATTCTACGGAAAAAATATTTAATTTTGCCGTATGAAAGAGAGAAATCATGCATTCGATTTTTTGTGTGGAATATGTATCATAAGGATGATTACGCTTCATACCATCACTTTCTGCGGACATCAGAATGATGCCTGGTGGAAGGAAGTAATGGCATGGTCATTTTTCTTCATGTGTTTCTTCTTCTTCAAAGCTGGTTACTTCAACAAGACAGTAAGCGGAAATTCGAAGGAATACATCAAGGACAAGGCAAAGCGTCTGCTCACTCCTTACGTCACATGGGGTACGATAGGATTCCTCGTATATTGCTTCTATTTGCCATTCGAGATTGACCGTTATCACAATCCGATTGAGCCTATGTCGTGGGATCACCTCTGGCGCACAAGCAGTTTCTGGGGTAATGAGCCTGTGTGGTTTCTATGCTCATTCTTCTCGGCATACGTGCTCGTACACTTCATGAAGAAGATACAGATTGTCAAGCCAATATCCGTATTCCAGACGGTTGTGCTTGCTACATTCCCGTTCATCAGCTACTGGCTGTGGAAGAACGATAATCCTATATGGCTGTCGCTCAATAACGTATTTATGGGAGCGTTCTTTTTCTACCTCGGACGTGGATGGCGATTCTTCATCGACCATATTGAGCGCAAGTACATACTCATGCTCTCGTGCGTGTTTATTGTGGCATTCATTATCAGCAACTTCGTGTGGCATGGCGAGTACATCATGTCTGCCAACAAGTTTGAGGGAGACCCGTTTGCAGCATTCGTCAATACGATTATCATACTACTCGGACTTTCGGGATTTTTACTTAAGTTACCACTCAAGCGTGTACCAGTAATCAATTACATAGGTCAGCATAGCATGGTATATTTTGTGTGCCACTATCCAATCCTTCAGTTCTACAGGTTCACTCACATCTGTTTCGGACGAAGCATCTACGGACGTTGGGATGACTTCATCATCCTTCTCGTCTTTGTGTTCTGCATCTGCACATGGCTTGTGCCTTACGTTGAGGGTAATCCATACCTCTCAGGAAGGTTCAAGAAGAGTCCTCAAACTCCAAAGGGTGAGGCAACTGGTACGGAAGTAAAGAAACTGGAGGAAGCTGTAAAACCAATAGAAGCAGTCAATTCTGCACAATCTAACGAATAAATAAAGCATTAACAATAACGACAGACATACCTGCCTCCCAATGTGTGGAGAAGGGCAGGGCATAGGGTCTGCTACTATAAATGACCATAGCATATCTAATTTCGGCTCATACTGATGCGCCACAACTGAAGAGACTCATTGAAGCCCTTCATCCAGATGCGCATTATTTCATTCATATCGACAAGAAGTCGGACATCAATCAGTTCACTTCTATCATCAAGGGCATCAATATCCATTTCATAGAAGACAGGGTGGATGTCCGTTGGGGCACTATACTTGAGGTGGAATACCAGATGAATCTCATCAAGGCAGCTGTAGAGTTCCCAACATACTTCGAACGTATATTCTTCCTCAGCGGCCTTGACTATCCTCTATGGAGCAACGACCGCATCACGGATTGGCTTGACCATCACCGTGACAAAGAAATAATACAAGGCATACAGATGAACACGGAGGACATCTCTGACGAGCAGAAGATTATGTACACAACACCACGTCCGTTCTTTGCTTACGAGAAACTGAACAACAAATGGAACATGCGTCTTGGTGTGCTTGCAAGAAAATACAACAAACTGAAAGGAGTGACTAAGCCACTCAGTTTCATGTGTACAAATCCAGTCGGGCTTAATCCGAGCTTCTTGCCTATGCCGGAGATGTGGTCACTATACAAAGGCTCTGCATGGTGGTGCATCTCGCAAGACCTCGCACAACATGTGTATGAGTCGTACAAGAGATGTCCTGAGATACGTAAATATTTCCTCGATTCATTCGGTCAGGCAGAGACGGTCATCCAGACAATCGTGTTCAACAATTACGACTTGGCAAAGAAATGTATCCACACAAGAGGCAAGTATCCGGGGCTTGTTGCTCTCACGCCTCTTCACCATATCGTATATGACCCTGTGATAAAGGTTATGGACGAGACTGATTATGATACGTTGATGGCGAGCGGAAAGATGTTTACACGTAAGGTCGTCAGCGGAAAGAGTGACAAACTTGTAGAAATGATTGATAATGGCAGAAAGTAAGAGAATGGAATGGCTTGATGCCATGCGTGGATTCACGATGATACTTGTAGTGTCATATCATGTGGCTCAGTTCAGCTTCCTACAGTCTGAGAAGGAGTCAGCCTCCCTTCCTTTCCTTGTACTGTTCCGTATGCCTTTGTTCTTCTTCGTGAGCGGATTTCTTGCTTACAAGAGTAGGTTTGTGTGGACAGCGGAGTCTTTCTTTTTGCTCACATGGAAGAAGATAAAGATACAGGTATTGCCAGCGTTTGTGTTCCTGTGCCTGTTCCTCATATTTCGTAAGAATGGCGATTTCTTCTACACTTTGATAGCAAGCCTCAAGTCTCCCACAAAGAGTGGATACTGGTTCACGTGGGTACTCCTGCAGATGTTCATCGTGTATTATCTCGTAGCATCATTTGCTCAGAAAATGAAGTCGCACATACCAATCATCATCCTTTGGCTCTTGGCATTAGGAATGTACGCAAGCCTATATATGCCAATAGAGTTCGGCAAGTATTGGAAGACACATTTCCTTATGTACTCAAGCATATTTGAGACAATGAAGTTCTTCCATTTCTTTCTGCTTGGCAATATCGTCCACCGATACTGGGACAAGGTGCAGAAACTGTTCGACTCTTCGTGGTTTTTTCCTTTGGTTGTCACAATTTCCGTCTCATGCTGTACTGACATTTTCCGCAGTCACATAATGACAGGTGAATTGACTAATTTGCCACGTACGTTGGCGATGTATTCCCTGATGCTGATTGTGATAATGTTCTTCCGTTATTACAAGGATAGTTTCACACATGATAAGGTCATAGGTTGGGGATTGCAATACATAGGGGTAAGGACACTCGACATCTACCTCCTTCACTTCATCCTTTTGCCAAAGATTCCACAGGTGGGAGCATACCTTGATGCAAACAGCCCTAATTTCGTGCTCGACATAGCTTTGGCTGTTCCCGTAGCACTCGTGGTAATACTCTTCTGTTGTCTCACAAGCAACATTCTCAGAGTAAGTCCCGTGTTCAAGAAATATCTGTTTGGAAGATGATAGGAATTAAGAGTTAAGAATTATGAATTAAGATTTAATAAACTTAGTTCGGCAAAATTATATAAGAGTTAAGAAACAATATATACTCATGAATATAGCTGTCATTTTTGCAGGAGGTTCAGGTTCAAGAATGCACACAAAGTCAAGACCAAAGCAGTTTCTTGAATACAATGGTAAACCGATTATTATCTATACATTGGAATTGTTTGACAACCATCCAATGATAGATGGCATTGTTGTGGCATGTATTGAATCATGGATTCCTTTTCTTGAAAAGCAGATTCGTAAGTTCGAGATAAACAAAGTCGTTAGGATTGTTCCTGGTGGACAAAACGGACAGGAATCTATATTCAACGGTTTGGTGGCAGCAGAAGAATTTGCAGACGGAAAGCCTTCTACCGTCTTAATTCATGATGGAGTACGTCCACTCATTACAGAGGAGACAATCACGGACAACATCAAGAAGGTGGAAGAGGTTGGCTCTTGCATCACTTGTGTGCCTGCTCATGAAACTGTTGTCGTGAAAAATGAAGACGGCACGCTCAACATTCCTTCACGAAAGGACTCGCTAATAGCAAGAGCTCCACAGAGCTTTAGGTTGAACGAGATATTGGGAGCGCACAGAAAAGCCATATCCGAGGGAATGACGGATTTCATAGATTCATGTTCCATGATGAGTCATTACGGTTATCAACTTGGAACGATTTTTGGTCCTATGGAGAATATTAAGATTACAACTCCTACGGATTATTTCGTGTTCAAGGCTATGGTTGAGGTTCACGAGAATCAACAGATTTTCGGTTTCTAAAAGCATTATGAGTGATGACAAGTAAAGAATTGGTAAAAGAAGATGCAAGAGGCTTTGCCGAAACATTTGCTTTGGCGAATGAGCTATACGGTAAGCATTTCTGTATAACAGGCGGTACAGGACTTATAGGAAGCACCTTGGCAAGATGTCTTTTGACATTATCTGACGACATACAGATTACCTTACCTGTTCGTAATCAAGAAAAGGCACAGCAGATGTTTGGTACGGATAGCGCAAGACTCAACCTCGTACAGGCAGAAGACCTTGTGGAATGGACAAAATGTATGAACGTGAACTTTGATTTCATCATCCATTGTGCAAGTCCTACAGCAGGTTCTTTCATGTGTGAGCATCCACTTGAGACATACAATTTCACATACCAATCAACACTTAATTTGTTGGAGTACGCCCACAAGCATCATGCGAAAGGATTTGTATATGTGTCTTCACTTGAATACTATGGTCAGATATTTAATGATGACAAGATAACTGAGGACACACAAGGATATATTGATGCATCAAGCCCTCGTTCCTCTTATCCTTTGGCAAAGAGAGCCGCAGAGTACCTTTGTACGGCTTTTGCAAAAGAATATGGAGTGCCGGCTAAGATTGCGAGGCTCACACAGACATTTGGAGCAGGGGTGGCTAAGGATGACAATAGGGTATTTGCTCAATTTGCCCGAAGTATAATATCCAAGAGTGATATAATTCTTCATACCAATGGCGAATCCTCAAAACCATATTGTTATACGACAGATGCTGTGTCCGCAATTCTTTACATACTCCTCTGTGGTAAGGATGGCGAAGCCTATAATGTTGCCAACGAGAACACGTACATCTCCATACGTGACATGGCTCAGTTCCTTTGTGACAACTTCAATCCATCCGTAAATGTGCGTATCGAGGAACATCCCGAAATGGGGTATGCCCCCGTCACGAAACTTAACCTCTCAACCGCAAAGTTAAGAGAACTCGGCTGGACACCAAGGTATGACTTAAAGGAGATGTTCGACGTTTTAATTAAGAGTTTGTAATAGGGCAATTTCAAAACTTGAAGATTCAGTTGTAAGTATATGACAATCGATGATATTAAACGATTGATAGCTCCTGACGAACATAGGACTCTGGAACTAAAGAAGAGTACCGGCGAATTGAAAGACGGTATGCATTCTGCATGTGCTTTTCTGAATACAGATGGAGGATGGTTGATTTTTGGTATCGCTCCTGTCACGCTAAAAATAGTCGGTCAACAAGTGACAGATAATACCCAACGTGAAATCGCACAAGCTCTTAGTCATATTTATCCTGCTGTAGATTGTCGTGTCGAATATGTGGATGTTCCTGGACAGAATAACTTTAAGGTGATAGCCATGCATTTTGATTGCTGGGCATGGGGTAAAGAGCCATATACATATCATGGATGTCCTTATTACAGAGTGGAGAGTACAACAAAAGAAATGCCAAGACCTATGTATGACGAAAGGCTGAAAGCGGCTCAACCTCATAAGTTTGGTTGGGAAAAATTGTTTGCAGATGGCTTTTCTGCAGATGATATAGACCGAAGTCGTTTAATGTCAGCAGTCAGAATGGGTGTGGATGCAGGACGAATATCTCCTACTGCAATTGGAGCAGATGTGAATTCTATTCTTGGAAACTTTAACCTGATAAAGGATGACAAAATAAAGAATGCTGCCATCATGTTGTTTGGTAAGAATACAAATGAATATCCACAACTGTTATTACGTTTGGCACGGTTCAAGGGAATTGACAAAAATGAGTTTTTGGATAACAAACGTGTTTATGGAAATTTCTTTGATTTGATAGATGCAGGTATGGAATTTGCTTATAATCACCTTAAAATAAGTGGTAAGGTGATAGGACTACATAGAGAAGATAAGCTTGAAATTCCTGTTACGGCTCTTCGTGAGGCACTTGTTAATGCATTTTGTCATCGTATATATGATTTTCCAAGTCAAAGTGTTGGTCTTTCGATATATGATGATAGAGTTGAAATTGAGAACCCTGGACGTTTTCCTCAAGGATTGACTGCTGAAAATATAAAAAGTTCACACAAGTCACAGCCGTATAATCAGTTGATTGCAGAAGTTCTGTATAAGACCTCGTGGCTTGAAAGTTGGGGCACAGGTGTAAGTCGAATGATAAATGCTTGTAAGGAACAAAATGTTCCAGAACCTTATTATACAACTGAGCAGGGATATATTACGGTTGTTTTTCCAAAGAGCACTCTCGCAAAGAAAGATTGCGGTATTGAATGCGGCATTCAATTGACGGAAAGACAAAGGAATATACTTGAAGAAATCGAAAAGGATGGGCGCAATACCGCAAAGGATATTGCGGGATTGGTAGGAATTGGATTAAGAAGTGCAGAAGGCGAATTATCGTTCCTACGTAAGCATGGTTTTATTGAGAAAGAGACAAAGGACAATCGAAGTCCTTGGGTGGTATTGAAAAAAGAATGATAATAATGTACAATGTTAATAGACATAAATAGTTTTATTTGTATAATGTTTTGTCTTTTTGACTAATGTACATTAAATGATAAATAGATAAATGACTCGAGATACTCAACTCCATACATATATGCAACAGGAACTGCGTGCGGTTCAGTTGCAGGAATTCAAGATATTGTGTGCCATACGCGATGTGTGTGAGCATAACAACATAGATTATTGGCTGGATGGTGGAACGCTCCTTGGTGCGGTACGCCATAAAGGATTCATACCATGGGATGATGATATTGACATCGCCATGTTCAAGAAGGATTTTCCAAGGTTCCTTGAAGCAGCAAAGAAGGAACTTCCTGATGAGTTCTTTGTACAGACACCAGAGACAGATCCAAGTTGCAGGTTTGAGATTAACAAGGTACGTCTCAATAACTCTATAATAGTAGAGGATGGCGACGACTTCTCACGCCCTTACCACAAGGGATTGTATGTGGATATCTTCCTTCAGATTCCTTATCCAAGCCTTTCGTTCAAGAGGATAAAGAAGATTGTGAAGGAGTATTGTCGTTGTAATAATATTCTTCGTCAGCAGCACGTCTATTCATGGAAGTCGGTTGCAGAACTCTTCTGGTTTGGTGGTAAGAGATTGTGGCTTCGCTCTATATGGTCACTCGCTAATCTGTTCTGCTCAAAGGATAAGATTACTGGTAACGTGATTTCTACCAACGGCTTTGGTGTAAGCTTTAAGAAAGAAGATGTCGCTCCAACATCATTTGTCGAATTTGAAGGAGAGACATTCCGTGCTCCTGCCAATCCTGACCAGTATCTTCGTAATATCTATGGCGACTATATGAAGTTGCCTCCTGAAGATAAACGCAAAGGGCATGCCGCATTCTTTGCAAGCAGATTGATAAAGTGAGAAACAAAATGGGAGAGCCTTTTCCGCCCTCCCATTTTTGTTTTAGTAAGAATAAACGATTCGTAATCCACAGAACTCGTATGGATCTCCAGCTTCCTGAACCTGTTCAGCAATACGACGTCCATCGTTTGTTCTGTATGACACGAGGAACCACAAGTCCTTGTCACCTTGCCTGAACTTTGTCAAATCCAAAGAATATGATGGAACGTAGCTAAGCCATCCTGTATCATAAAGTCGTATGGATGATTCTGTAAACAAGTTGAGACCGAAGTCAAAGTTTCTGTTTTTCTTGTCGTCAAAATAGCAAGTTACCTTTTTCGCATCCTCAGGTACATACATGAATGTGTACTTGTCATCTGCTGTTTCTTCACCATACGTAGGCGTTTGTGTTCCAAAGTATGTGAAAGGATGCTCAGATTCTTCTGTTCGCATTACAACTCTTGCTCGAGTGGTTGAATTGTTTGAAACGACAAGTCGTACTCCTGTATTCTCAAAGTAAGTGCTAATACCGATGATAATAACAGGCGTTCCTTCAGATATGGAACCTCTAAACTTATATCCATAACCTGCGGTCATGTTCTTGCCAATAAGGTAAGTGTAGTATTCCTTACCTGACTTTGTTGTGATTGTTGCTTTTATCAACTTATCCAATAAATTGGCAGGAGGACACATGAGCCACACTTTTAACGCATTTCCTTTCTCGACGTAGATATCATCCAGGTCAACAGTCATATTCTTTGACCATTTTATTGGAGTTATTTCACCCGTTGAAATGTCAACCGTACCCTCTGTGGCAAATAGTGGTTCGTCCATTGAGAGAGTCAGTTTTGAATATGTGCCGGATTGTAACACGTCAATATCAACAAGCATTACGCTACTTGCGTGTGAGAAGTTGAATGTGATTTCGTCATTTACAGGATATTCCGAAGTCGCATACATAAAGTCGTATGCTCCAAGGTGTGCAGTCGAATTGTTGCCGCTTTGCTTCTGTCCTTCGTAACTTACGGGAACGGCATAGTAAGGAACATCGTTTGCTGTGTTAGATATGGAGTATGGATAATAAGCCTGATATGTGTGTTCTTGACTCATAGACCATCCACCTCCGTCAAAATGTGCCTTTGATGTTCCGTTGCTCTTGCCTAACTTGAATCTCATCTGTTCTCCTTCGTCAGGATAAATGCCGATGATGTCATTATCCGACCAACTGAAAGCCAAGCTTGAAGATTCATATACTAATGATGTCCTTGTATCGGCACTTGTTTCAAATTCGTATTTGAAATCCTTTACATTGCATGAAATCTTTGGCTGCTCCTTGTTTTCATTTTCTTGTAAGAGGATTTCGTCTTTTGAGGTACAAGCTGCTAATGCAAGCGTACTCAATAGGAAAGATAAATAATGTTTCATGCTATTAATCCATTGAGTCGAAGTCTGTCTTTCTTTCCCTTGCTGGTTGCATAGGGATATTGCTTCCGTTGAAATCTACGCTTTTTACACTACCAGCAAGAATACTTGCACGAATCTTTGCGTTCCTTACAACAGTTGAAGGAAACTCGTAATTTGATTTTTTCATCTTTAGAAGTTTTGTTTTTTATAAATTAAGGTTGTTTTCAATATGTTTTTTGAAGCATTCCTTAAATTGGTTATTATTCAATACTGCAAAGGTATGGTTTTTTGACTTTTTCTCCAAAAATATAGCGCTATTCTTCCTTTCGTGTTTTTAACTTACTATACTTTTAACAAGTGACCACATTTTGTGCATAGTGAATTTTAACAATTTCTTGATTTTTCTTATTTTCTATTAGTCAATAATAAAAATTATATTGTATCTTTGCGCTAAACATTATAAACATATAAAATTCTAAACAATTATGGCAGATTTCAAGTACGCTCCTATGTTCCAAGTAGGAAAGGACGACACAGAATACCGTCTTCTCACCAAGGAAGGCGTTACTGTAACAGAATTTGAAGGTCATGAAATCGTAAAGGTTTCTAAGGAAGCACTTACATTGCTTGCACAGCAGGCTTTCCACGATGTTGAGTTTACACTCCGTCGTGAGCACAACCTTCAGGTTGCTAAGATTCTCAAGGACCCAGAGGCTTCAGAGAACGACAAGTATGTTGCACTACAGTTCCTTCGTAATGCTGACACAGCAGCAAAGGGTATTCTTCCATTCTGCCAGGATACAGGTACTGCCATCATTCATGGTGAGAAGGGACAGCAGATTTGGACAGGATTTGAGGACGAAGAGGCTCTCAGCCGTGGTGTGTTCAACACATTCACACAGGATAACCTCCGTTACTCTCAGAATGCTCCTCTCAACATGTATGATGAGGTGAACACTAAGTGCAACCTCCCAGCACAGATTGACATCGAGGCTGTAGAGGGTGCTGAGTACAAGTTCGTTATGGTTGCTAAGGGTGGTGGTTCTGCCAACAAGACTTACTTCTACCCAATGACAAAGGCAACAATCCAAAACGAGGGTACTCTTCTTCCATTCCTCGTAGAGGAGATGAAACACCTCGGTACTGCTGCTTGTCCTCCTTACCACATCGCATTCGTAATCGGTGGTACTTCTGCTGAGAAGAACCTCCTCACAGTTAAGCTTGCTTCTATCAAGTATTACGATAACCTCCCAACAACAGGCGACGAGACAGGTCGTGCATTCCGTGATGTTGACCTTGAGCAGAAGCTTCTCAAGGAAGCATACAAGATTGGTCTTGGAGCACAGTTCGGTGGTAAGTATCTTGCACACGATATCCGCGTTATCCGCCTCCCACGTCACGGAGCATCTTGTCCAATCGGTATGGGTGTAAGCTGTTCAGCAGACCGTAACATCAAGGCAAAGATTAACAAGGATGGTATCTGGATTGAGAAGATGGACACAAACCCATTTGAACTTATCCCAGAGGAGTACCGTCGTCCAGGAGAAGGTGCCAAGGGCATCGAGATTGACCTCGACAAGGGTATGGATGCTGTACGCAAAGAACTCTCTAAGTACCCAGTATCTACACGTGTCAACCTCAAGGGTACAATCATCGTAGCACGCGATATTGCTCACGCTAAGCTCAAGGCTCGTCTTGATGCTGGTGAGGGACTTCCACAGTACTTCAAGGACTATCCAGTTCTCTATGCTGGTCCTGCAAAGACTCCAGAGGGTTATCCATGTGGTTCAATGGGACCTACAACTGCTAACCGTATGGACCCATACGTTGACGAGTTCCAGGCAAACGGTGCAAGCCTCGTAATGATTGCAAAGGGTAACCGTACACAGCAGGTTACAGACGCATGTAAGAAGCATGGCGGATTCTACCTCGGTACTATCGGTGGTGTAGCTGCCGTACTCTCACAGAGCAGCATCAAGAGCATCGAGTGCGTTGAGTACCCAGAGCTCGGAATGGAAGCTGTATGGAAGATTAAGGTTGAGGACTTCCCAGCATTCATCCTCGTTGATGACAAGGGCAATGACTTCTTCAAGCAGTTGAAGCCTTGCACAGGATGTACAATCATGTAAAAATGAAGAATGAAGAGTGAAGAATGAAGAATCTTCTTTAACAGATAGAATTCTTTTTTCACATCTATTCTTCTAATTAAAAGGAATTATTAACTCAAAAACAAGAAGGATAAAGGGAAGGATGAGGTATGCCCATCATCCGAATGGACATTCTTCATTCTTCGTTCTTCATTCTTCATTCAAGAAAATATGGAAGACGTAAAAGTTTATATCAGCGCAGCTGAAGAGGCAATGGAGATGGCAACACTCCACCTTGAGGAAGCATTCAGCCGCATCCGTGCAGGACGCGCAAACGTACATATCCTCGATGAGATTCGCGTTGAGTCATACGGACAGAATGTGCCACTTGCCAACGTAGCAAGCCTCAATACACCTGATGCACGTACCATCACCATCAAGCCATGGGAGAAGGCTATGCTCAAGGTTATTGAGAAGGCTATCATCGACTCGTCAGTAGGTATCATGCCTGAGAACAACGGTGAGATTATCCGTCTCGGTATTCCTGCTCTCACGGAGGAGCGCCGTAAGGATCTCACAAAGCAGTGTTCAAAGGAGGCAGAGACTGCCAAGGTAAGTGTACGTAACGCACGTCGTGACGCTATCGACAAGCTCAAGAAGTCTGTCAAGAATGGCGTGGCAGAAGATGTCGAGAAGGATGCAGAGGATAAGGTTCAGAAGATTCACGACAAGTACGTGAAGAAGATTGAATCTATGCTCGAGGAGAAGAACAAGGAAATCATGACTGTGTAATGTTAATGAGTTATTAGTAATGGGTAATGAGTAATGCAGACATCGCTATTGCCTGAATTGCGACAACTCATTGCTAATCTTTAATAACTCATTATAATATGCACATTTATAAAAAATGGAAGAAGCCGTTTGAACAATGCGTTCAAACGGCTTCTTCTGTTTTTTGGAAGAACCCATTCTTCATTATCCGAATGGCCATTCCTAAATTCTCATTAAAAGTGGTTATTTCTTATTCTTCTCGTAGTACTCGATTGCAGATGCAATGTTCTTCTGTACTGCATTGGTACTAAAAGTGGCACCTGTGCAACCATCAACCATAGGAAGTTTTGTCTGCTTCTTTGCCTTTGACACCTTGATGCCTTCATACATAGGTATGAGATTCTGAGCAACCTTTGCGAAGTAGTTCTTTGACTCCTTGTTGCGGAGAGCCTCAACCTTTACAACCTTATCCTTCTTGAAATATACATTCAGAGGTGTGCAATCTCTGTAGCCACGTTCAGAACAGAGTGTAGTTGTGTTAATCACAACCGTACCGTCACTATTCTTCTTCATGACTTCGCTATCCTGAGCGCTTACTGACACTGTGCAAAGTAATATTGCGAATGATAATAGATACTTCATATTCTTGTATTTGTTATTTATTCGTACTTGTTCTTATTCCCTTTTGGTTTTATTAGAACGCAATTATTCCAAATGGTTTAATTTTTGCATTTGGAGCATAACTTTTCTTAATTCGGGTGCACAAAAATAGGTAAAAAACATCATACGACAAATAATATTCGTGATTACTTGCGTTTTATCATTGTTTTTACTCATACTTGATGATTTCCTTCCGCCATAATTGTATCATAAGTGTGTCGTGTCATCGTCTTGTCTTCGTTGTTGGTTCGCTGTGTCTTTGTTGTGACTTCGGAGTATGTATCATTAAATGACGATTATTCACCCATTGATGTCCCATTTAAAATGGGAGGTTAATGGGACTTTAATGGGAGGTTAATGGGACTTACTCCGAAGGAAGAACGGAATCATAGCTAAGGTGTGACGTTGTCATAGCGATGGGGGAGTAAGGGGAATGTTGTGAAATGATCTTGTCGGATATTTCTCGTTTGCGTGGAAAAATTCATATATTTGCAAAAAAATATTGGTGTAAGGGTTAGTCTTTTGTGCCTCTTATTGGTATTAGGAAAAACAAATGATGGAAAAAGCTGAAGTACAACGACTGTTTAAGCAGTATTATGCAAGGATGTACAGGGTGGCGCGCACCATTCTGTATGATGAGCAGGAGAGTGAGGATGTCGTGAGCGATGTCTTCGAGAATCTGCTCTGTGGCAAGGCTGTGCTTATACGTGAAACGGAGGAGCGTTACTTGATGACGAGTGTGCGTAATCAATGCCTGAAGCGTCTGCACCATGAGGAGATAAGGAGGGAGGCTGTGGAGGCTATCTCTTATGAGGATATGGTGGAAGATGTTGAGGATGATTGCATTGGCGATGTGCTTGAAGTCGTGATTGGAAGTCTGTCGGAACAGAACGAACGTATCTTTAACCTTCGATTTGTAGATGGTTGCAGCTATGAGGAGATTGCCAAGAGTGAGGGTATAAGTAAGGTGGCTGTATGGAAGCATCTATCGCATTTGTTGAAACAGATTAAGAACCAATTAAACACAAAGGACTATGACGAAGTACGTGAACAATACTTATAGGGACATGATGGAACATCCAGACAATTATTCTGACGAGCAGATTGAGGCTATGACGAATGATATTGACAGGGACGTGGATGTGGATGCCAAGTGGAAGGAGTTTGAGGCTAAGCATCGTAAGGTTACCCGTAAGTCTATGAAGCATGTAAGGCTATGGAGGAATGTGGCAGCCGTGGTAGTAGGTGCCATGTTGTTTGGTGCTGGTATGTTTGCTAATAGCAATGGGGTGAAAAAAGTCTTCGTGAATAAGAATGTGCCAGAGATTGCTCCGTATGAGGTTCGTAATTTTCCTAAAATAACAGCAGAGCAATATAATTATGCTGATTCCTTGGAAGGAGAGTTGGTTGAGTTGTATGACAAGAAATATCCTACACTTCATGAGATGTACGGTCGTTCGTGCAGCTGGTATTGTGGTGAGCGTATTTTGGGAGTGACTGCTTCAAGTCAGTTGCCAAGTGAGGGTAAATTTGATTATGTGGCAAAGAAGGCAGAAGACTTTGACCTTAATACGGCTTGGGTTGAGGGTGCTGATGGCTATGGAGAGGGTGAGTATCTTGAATTCTCCTTTGACCCACAATGCTGGAAGTTTGACGAGATACATATCATTAATGGTTATGCTAAGACTCAGAAGGCTTGGGATGAGAACTCTCGTGTAAAGAAACTAAAGGTTTACTATAATGATAATCCAATTGCTGTGCTTAATCTTGATGATGTTCGTGGAGAACAGCTGTTTAAGGTCGATCTGGTGGGACCAAAGAATCCAAAGAATGGCGTTAATTGGAGAGTCAGGTTTGAGATTCTTGAGGTTTATCCTGGAACAAAATATGAAGATACTGCCATGACTGAGATTCTGTTTAGCGGTCCTGTTATGCACTAATTTAATAACTATACTACTCGTATGAAAATTAAATATTTATTTTTCGTGTCACTTGTATGTGTGACAGTTTCTTGTTATGGAAATAAGAAACAAAATGGAAGTGAAGAAAAGCAATCTGCTGAATTATCGGCTTTTTGTGGTACTAAAGGTGATGAATATTATACAAAGTTTGTCGAAATACTAAATAAGCAAGATACAGCGGAGCTTGCATCGTATATCAAGAAATGGGAAAAAGCCAAGGGGAAAACTGCAGATATCTACGTTGCGTGGTTTAACTATTATTTGTTGAAGAAGAATTATGATCCAATATCTATTTCAACAGACGTTCCTGAAGGAAAAGGCTTTGCTCTCCGAGATTCTGTGGGAAAAACAGTTGGCTATATAAGTGAGTCAGGAATGTCAACAAGTGAAAACTTGAATATGGCAATCAAAACCCTTGGTGAAGGAATTAAGAATTTTCCAGACCGTATTGATATGGCTTTTGGATTGATTCATACATTATTATCATATAGTCAATATGACCTTGCCATGAAGGAAGTTCATAGGGTGTTAGAGCGTTCTTTGGTTAATAAAAATATTTGGAAATGGTCAAGTGACACTCCTGCACAGGGAAAAGAGGATTTTTTGATTGAATGTTTACATGATTATTTCACACAACTATATGAGGTACAACAGGACTCTTTAGCAATGGTTCTTGTAGATGATGTGCTTGCTCATTATCCGGACAACGTGTATTTTTTGAATAATAAGGGCGCATTACTTGCTAATAATGGAAAGGAGAAGGAGGCGCTTGCTGTATTCATGAAAATCCATAAGATAAATCCGACGGATGATATTGTCACAAGTAACATCGCCTATATCAATATGCAACTCGGAAATAAAGGTGAGGCAAGGAAGTATTACAAGTTGCTCCTTAATAGTGAAGATGAAGGCATTCGAGCAGATGCCAATGCATTCCTGAAAGAGTTAGGAGAATAAACATTTGACCATCATCTGTTAAAAACACAAGATATTATTGTCTTTGCATCCGTGATTGTTGGAAAAATGTGTAACTTTGCAGCGTAAACGGCAAAAGAGATGGTCGTTTACCTTTTTGTTCGGAAAATAAACATAAATAACTATATAGAATAATTATGGCAAATACGCTCGACAAAATTTTTGCTGCAAAGCTTCTTGAAATCAAGGCTATCAAGCTTCAGCCAGAGAATCCTTTCACTTGGGCTTCAGGATGGAAGTCACCAATGTACTGTGACAACCGTAAGGTAAATGCTTACCCTGAGGTACGTAACATCGTTAAGCTTGAACTTACACGTCTCATTCTTGAGAACTTCCCAGAGGCAGAGGCTGTGGCTGGTGTGGCTACTGGTGCAATCGCTCAGGGTGCTCTCGTTTCAGACATCCTCGGTAAGCCTTATTCATACGTTCGTAGCAAACCAAAGGATCATGGCATGGGTAACCTCATCGAAGGTGAGATTAAGCCAGGTTCAAAGGTTGTCGTAGTAGAGGACCTTATCTCTACAGGTGGTTCTTCGCTCAAGGCTGTTGAGGCTCTCCGTCAGGCAGGATGCGAGGTTGTAGGTATGGTGGCAAGCTTCACATACGGTTTCCCTGTAGCAGAGAAGGCATTTGCAGATGCAGGTGTTAAGCTCGTGACTATCTCTAACTACGAGGCTCTTACAGCCATCGCTCTTGAGACAGGTTACATTAAGGAAGAGCAGGTTCCAACACTCAAGGAGTGGCGTGCTAATCCATCAGAGTGGAGAAACGATTTGAAGAATTAATAATTAAGATTTAAGAATTAAGATTTAGTGAGAGCATCGTCAATGGACATTTCTTCATCTAAATCTTAATTCTTATATCTTATATCTTAATTGTTTACGATGGCAAAATACGAAAGTTCAGTAAAACAATTATACTATCCACAGTCTGCAGTATATGCAAAGCTGTCAGACCTCAGCAATCTTGAGACGATACGTGACCGATTCAACGACCCTGCTGTTCAGCAGCAGTTGGTGGCATCGGGTCAGGTTCCTGCCGATAAGATAGAGCAGATTAAGGAGAAGCTTCAGACGGCTCAGTTCACTACGGATTCTGTGTCTATCACAGTGGACATGATTGGCGAGATAGCAATACAGATTGTTGACCGTGAGCCAGAGAAGTGTGTGAAGTATCAGGCTTCAAAGTCGCCAGTACCTGTCACTCTATGGATTCAGGTTCTTCCAACATCAGACACGACAAGCAAGATGCGTGTAACACTCGAAGCCGAGCTTAACTTCTTCATCAAGCAGATGATTGGAAACAAGCTCAAGGATGGCATCGAGAAGTTTGCCGACATGCTTGCAATGATACCATATAATTAAGTGAAAAGTGAAAAGTGAAAAGTGAAAAATTTATTTTACTACTCTTTACTTCGAAAGCGAAATATTTGCAAAACATGAGCCTGGTAATATGTATTTTTCACTTTTCACTTTTCACTTTTCACTCTTAACTTACTTCAAATGGCAGATAAACTCTGGACAAAGAATGTCCAAATGACAGAAGAAATAGAGAAGTTCACTGTGGGACATGACCGCGAGATGGACCTCTACCTTGCTAAGTATGATGTGCTCGGCAGTATGGCGCACATCACAATGCTTCAGTCTATTGACCTTCTCACAAAGGATGAACTTGACGTACTCCTCAAGGAACTGCGCAACATCTATGACATGGTGGAGCGTGGCGAGTTCGTGATAGAGGAAGGCGTGGAGGATGTACACTCTCAGGTGGAACTTATGCTTACACGCAAGCTTGGTGACGTCGGCAAGAAGATTCACTCTGGTCGTTCACGCAATGACCAAGTACTCGTTGACCTAAAGCTCTTCATCCGTGAACAGATTAAGGAGATAGCAGGTCTCGTACAGAACCTATTCGACGAGCTTATACAGCAGTCAGAGCGTTACAAGAATGTGCTCATGCCTGGTTATACTCATCTTCAGGTAGCAATGCCTTCAAGTTTCGGTCTCTGGTTCGGAGCATACGCTGAGGGACTTGTTGACGACATGCAGTACCTTCAGGCAGCATGGAAGATTACCAACCGTAATCCTCTCGGTTCGGCAGCTGGCTATGGTTCAAGTTTCCCTCTCAACCGTCAGATGACAACTGACCTCCTCGGTTTCGACTCCATGGACTATAATGTTGTCTATGCACAGATGGGACGTGGTAAGACAGAACGCAACGTAGCTTTCTCTATGGCAAGCATAGCTGGTACTCTTGCAAAGCTCGCCTTTGATGCCTGTATGTTCAACTCACAGAACTTCTCATTCGTTAAGCTTCCTGCCGACTGTACAACGGGTTCAAGCATCATGCCACACAAGAAGAACCCTGATGTATTTGAGCTTACACGTGCTAAGTGTAACAAGCTTCAGGCTCTTCCTGTCACAGTCACAATGATTATGAACAACCTGCCTGTAGGATATTTCCGCGACCTTCAGATTATCAAGGAAGCATTCCTTCCTGCATTCGACGAGCTCAAGGACTGCCTCCAGATGGTTGCATATATCATCAACAAGATGGAGGTGAAGGAACACATACTCGACAATCCGATGTATGATCCAATATTCTCTGTTGAGGAGGTTAACCGCCTTGCACGTGAAGGTATGCCTTTCCGTGATGCCTACAAGAAGGTAGGTCTTGACATTGAGGCTGGAAAGTTCACTCCAAACAAGGATATCCACCACACTCACGAAGGTTCAATTGGCAATCTCTGTAATGACCGCATCAAGGCTCTCATGGACGAGGTAGTCGCAGGCTTCAAGTTCGAGAAGATGGAGAAAGCGGTGGAGAAGTTGCTCGCATCTGCAGAGACAAAGTGAAAAATTAAAGTTTATGAGTTTGTAAGTTTGTGAGTTTTCAAGGAAAGAGATATTCCCAAGGACTCTGGAACATAAAAACTCAAAAACTTAAAAACTTAAGAATCTCAACTTCGGATGAAGTATTTTAGAAACATACTCAGAAATATTACTGACAAGGCAGGGGTACGTATCCAGCCTTTGTCTGTTGTCTTTCTATTTTTGATGGCTGTCACTTCGTGTGAGGAGATGACTGACGTGTATTCCAACCGTGAGTTTGTGCGATGCAACTTCATCGTGTCAAGTTACACGGAGCTGTTTGGGGTTATGGGTAACTACGGACAGTTTGCTTCCATCCGTCAGGCTGGTAATGGCAAGTTGAGGATGACTTCGGGAGCTACAGGAAAATATACAGACTATACTCCCGACAAGATTCAGCAGTATTTCTCTTACGGTCTTGGCGGACTCATCATCGGTACTAACTATAATGGTGAAGACCTATGCTACGACCTTGCATGTCCACAGTGTGATGCTTCGTCCATTCGTCTTAACTTAACGGACAATGGATTTGCAAAGTGTCCTAAGTGCAACGTAACCTTCGACCTAAACAACTATGGTGTAATCAATTCCATTGACTCAACGAAGACATACAATAATCTCCGTGGTCTGTATCGCTATCATATCGTGTTTGATGGTACGAACGTGAGTATGTATAATTAATGAGGAATGGGTAATGAGTAATAACATTTGAGTTCATAAGGTTTATGAGTAAATTTAAATCCCACCCCTCGGGGAGGTTAGGATGATGCCTATGGATAATCTAAAAGACAAGACAGCCAAGGGATTTGCGTGGGGAGCCATCAACAACGGTGCTACCCAACTGCTTAATGCTGTGTTTGGCATAATCCTTGCTCGCAAACTGACGGAAGATGACTATGGTATCATCGGTCTTCTTGGCATTTTTGCTCTTGTGGCTTCGTCGCTGCAAGACAGTGGCTTTGTCACAGCTCTCACAAACAAGAAAGATGCCACTCACAGGGACTATAATTCAGTCTTCTGGTTCAATGTGTGCGTGAGTGCCATGCTCTATGTTATTCTTTTCCTTTGTGCTCCGCTTATTGCAGATTTCTATGAAGAGCCTGTACTCGTTGATATTTCTCGATACTATTTCTTGGCAATCTTCGTTGCCAGCTTCTCTATCGTTCCAAGAGCCATTCTCTTCCGTCAGCTGAAGCAGAAAGAACTCGCAGTCATGGGACTTGCCTCGCTCATCGTATCTGGTTGTGTAGGTGTTGTTATGGCAATGAATGGTATGGCTTATTGGGGACTTGCAACTCAGCTTATTACGTTCAATCTGTGCGTGGTAATATTCAGTTGGCTACTCTCGCATTGGCATCCTACGTTTGATATAACTTTTCAGCCAGTACGTGAGATGTTTGGGTTCTCCAGCAAGATGTTGCTCACAAACATCTTCAATCAAATAAACAATAACATCTTCTCCGTTGTCCTTGGTAAATTCTATCAAGCGGGTGACGTTGGATTCTATAATCAGGCAAACAAATGGAACACGATGGGTGCGAACACCATCACTGGTATGGTACAGGGAGTGGCACAGCCAACATTCGTACAAGTGGGTGATGACAAGACTCGCCTCTGTCGTACATTCCGTAAGATGTTGCGTTTTACTTGCTTTGTCAGTTTCCCAGCTATGTTTGGTCTGTCGCTCATTGCGCCTGAGTTTATTGTGATACTTATTACAGATAAATGGCTTCCTTCAGCCAATCTTATGCGAATCTTGTGTGTTGGCGGAGCATTCCTACCGATTGCCACGCTTTACTTCAATCTCATCATCTCGCGCGGAAAGTCGGATGTGTATATGTATAATATCATTAGTCAGGGTGTAACCATCCTTTCTTCCATCATTTGTATATACTACATCTTTGGCAATACAGAGAATGTGACGGCATACATCCTTACGTTCCATCTGTCATTAAGTAAGATTGACCTTATGGTTCTCTCTTATGTCTGCATTGTTGTCCTTTGGATAGGTATATGGCACACTTTCCTCAGACGTGAGATAGGTCTCTCCTTCCGTCATGCTCTGAAAGATATACTACCATTCCTTATTATCGCAACAGCTACAATGGTCGTGTCATACGCCATCACTAAGCCAATAACCAATATCTATTTGCTTCTTGTTTCTCGTATCATCATTGCTGCCATCATCTATGTCGGTTCTCTCTGGCTACTCGGCGCAAAGATACTACGTGAATGTGTGAGGTATATTATGCCTCGTTTCCCATTCCTTTCCCGTTGGATTGGGTAACAAATGCAATGACTTAACCACTAATCAAAACAATACCATTATGAGAAAACTATGTTATTTGGCATCCATACTCTTGCTTTCCTCCTTGTTCGTATGTTGTTCCAATATGGAGGAAAAGAATGTGACGGTATCATTCAGAGAATCCGTTAAGGATAGTGTGTTTAAGATGAGCCAATTGTTTGAGGAAAAGTACGATAGTTTCTATATTCTACGTCCTTATTCCTGTATGGACTCATTGAATCATCTTGAGATGAGTAACAAACTAAAGAAATTATGTGTTGATAGATTAAAGTTGAGTGACGACGTTTTTATCATTTTGTTATCGGAGAATAATGCTATAAAAGCTTACTCTAAAATTTGCAGAAATGATGTTGCATATTTTATGCTACCATATTACAAAGGCATTTCTATGGACGCACCATTATCAGTTGTTCCAGACTCTACCCATACTCACTTCTCAGTGAAGTTAAAGAAAGAATGATAAGTAGGTGTTATCTAAAGTCTACGCATTTGCCCAAATGGTGAAGTCTCAGAAAAGGTGCAATCTTCCACGAACAAAAAACATCTTACAAATGTAACTTATTTATGCTTTTAACTTTTTTGCACGTTGATTGATTAATAGTATCTTACAAGTCTCCACCTATTTCTCAATGCAGAGACTATAGTCTCCTGCCCAAGAAACTATAGTCTATTAGGCATGGGACTACAGTCTCTTGGGCAAGAAACTTCAGTTTCTCCTACTGGAGACTTTCAGATACTCGGCGCATAGCACTTTCTTGACAAGTAATATACATCTTTTACATCGCAATCACTTACATCGCAATCACTCAAAACATAACCAACAACGATGCTGATAAATATAAGTCGATTACCAAATGAAGCACACATATTAAACATCCATTAAACAAGTATTAAACATATGCTTAACAGGAGAACTCCATTGGTATGCATTATTCATTCTTCAGTTGAGTAATCTATTCCACAATCTTGATTGCAACAGAGTGAATCTGTTGCCAGCCTGCATTGTCCGTGAGGCGTATCATGAAGTGATAGTCACCAGTATCAATATCGGCAGGAATCGGAATATCAAACTTGGCTTCGTATGAGCGTAGTCCTGACGGAATGGCGTAATCCTGATTATAGACCCAAGGGTGCTGTGGTGTCTTCTTGGCATCCAACTCACAGTCAATGGCTGTGGTGCTGTGGGTGTGGTGGTCAAAGTTATTATGTATCTCGATGTTGTAAGAGCCCAGTTCGATGTCGTCTGTCAGGAGGTAATGGAACAGTATGGACTCGCCACGGTGATACACCTGACAGTCTATTGGGTTGGCAACGATGCCTTGCTCACTGATGGCAGGCTTTTGCATATCCTTTGACTCGTCGCCGTCGGAGTCACCACAGGACAGCATGCTAAGTGTGGATGCTGTTATAAGAGCCATCATGAGGCTCATGGTTCTTTTATTCTTCATTGTTTTGTATTTATAAGGGGGGTGCGCCGAATTCGGCGCACCCTGTAGTTGTTAATCCTCTTCGTCATGGTCATCTTCATCGCCCTCGATGAGTTCGATGTGGTCTTCAACTGTTGTCTGCTGTCCGTGCTTGTCAGTCACAGTGAAATGAATGTGGTACTCACCGAGTGGAGCGTCGGCAGGGATGTCGATATGCTCGTGGAACTCGGCATTGCGAACACCGATGTACTTACCTGTGGTATATGACTGTTCCACAATCTTGTTGGCACCACCTTCTTGATGTATCTCGATGTCAATACGCTTGATGAGACCTTCGGCAAGCATATCAGCTTCGAGGTGAAGGTCATGACCAGGATGAGCATGCTTGCCATTGTCGTGACCAACCTCTGTAAGTGTGATGGATGGCTTTGCAGGCAATACATCATCGTCATCGTTGCCGCAAGATGTGAAACTAAGTGTAACCATTGTGATGAGAGCCATCATGAGGCTCATATTGATAATCTTTTTCATTGTTTTTTGTTTTTTAGGGGTGCGCTAAGTGTGGTGCACCGGATTGTTAAAAATCCAGTCTTACCTTTATAGATACATTGCGTCCTGGTTCAGGTACGTCAATGAGACGGTAGTAACTGGTGTGGTCGTAGTAATGGCGGTTAAGCAGATTGTCCGCATGCACGGCAATATTGATTTTGCTGTTATGCACATCTATCTGCTTGCCAGCCGACAGGTTCAAGGTCCAATAGCCATCGGTAGGATTCTCCGGTGGCACAATCTCATGTTGTGCACCAACGAAGTGGGCATTCATACCCACGAACGTATTGCCGTGCCATTGGAACGAATACTTGACACCTGCATCAACAGACCAAGGAGTGCTGAATGGCAATGTGTAGCCTTTCTTTTGTCCCGATTTCTGACGGGCATAAAGATACTCACCTTTCAGTTCCGCCTCCCAGTGCTTGTTGATTACATACGACACTTGTGCCTCCACACCATAGCGAAGAACCTTTGCCTGGGTGTAGTGGTACAACTGAAGTCCTTCCACATATTGTGCTGTCGGATTCAGGTAGATGTAGTTGGGGAAGTAGTTCAAGTATGGATCCACCTGTATGAACACAACATCATTATCCCAATGGATACCCATGTCCAACTGGTAGCTTTCCTCAGGGTCGAGGTCAGCATTACCACGCTCATAACGGAAGATATGGTAGTTCACACCATCTGCTCCAAGTTCCTTAGGAATAGGCATACGAAAGCTCTTGCCCACGTTTGCCTTTAATACCCAGTGACCAGTAGCGTAGTTGATTCCTGTTGACCATGTGAAGCTTGTAAACCTACGGTCAGCATTGGCTGAACGTTCCATATATACAGAGTCACCAGCGGATGTTGGTGTCATGTACCAGTCGTGATAATTACTGATAGTGGTATTGGCATGGTCTATGCGAACACCTGCATTCAGCTTGAGATTATCATTGACACTGTAACTATCCATGGCATATAGTCCGACAGAAGATGACTCGAAGTCAGGAATGATGAAGCCCCAACCACTACGACGGTTATGCTGATACTCACCATTCACACCTGTCCTCAGTTCGTGACATTCGCCTAAGTTGATACTCAAGCCCATGTTGGCAGTCAAGGTGTTCTTGACAAAACGACGTTCAAGCGAACCATCAGGTTGTGGCATGTAGCCATGACTCACAGGTTCACTCAGTTCCTCGCGAATATTGTTCTGCCACGCAAGGTTGAAGTCCATGCGCACATTGTCGCTCTGCCATGATGTATGACTGAGTACCTTTAGATGGTTGACCCACTGATAAGGCAGGTCAACATCACGACGTGAGTGGTCATAATCGATATCTGACAGACGCACCTCCATTCCGTGTGCGTTGGCAAAGAAACCGCTCTTCGCATAACTGTCACTTATGCGTATGTCGGCATGAAACCTATAGCCGGCATAGCCAAACATAAGGTTACCGTCACGCTCACATCCTGCGGTGTTACGCAGACGGTGATTCTTCAGACGAATCCAATATGAATAATACTGAATGCTGTCGGTCGGTACGCTATAGTCTGCATAGTCTATGACTGTTGCACCTGCACGATAGAACCATCTGCCACTTCGTCCTCCCAGTCGCGCAGACAGTCCGAGCTGCTCGTTGTTTGAACGGCCAAATACTTGTACATTACCGCTCAACGATTCTGTCGGAACATGGTTGGTGTAAAGACTGAGCACTCCGCCGATGGCATCCGAGCCGTACAGAAGTGCGGCAGGACCCTTTATTATCTCGACGCGGTCAATGGCGAACTGGTCAATCTCCAGTCCGTGGTCGTTTCCCCATTGTTGCCCCTCGTGCTTTATACCATCTTCGCTCACAACCATGCGGTTATATCCCAATCCACGTATTGTAGGCTTTGATTGTCCTGAGCCAATTGCCATTGCCTTGACACCCGGGATGCCCTCAAGAGTCTGTGACAATGAGCCTGCGAAGTTCTGTTGCAGATATTCCTTACTTACTTGTACAGCAGACTGTGACATACGCATCTGAAAATCGCGTTGATGCTGTCCGCTTACGGTTACGTCGTGAAGCACGATGACAGAATCATCGTGTTCCACATGACCACCAGCCACGCACGCAGCAAGCATGGTGGCAATGATAGATGTTGTCATTTATGATTTTTCCATTTTTGTCTTTGTAGCCCATAGGTATCACAAAGACCATAATAAACTACTACTGTCATCCTTGTATGGATGGCAGTACCCCTTAATACGTTAAATGGAGAAAACAGGGGGAGCACGAAGTCCGACGATGCCCTTATGTGCAATGCTAACATTGTGGCGGCGGGCATCAATTCTGACGTTAAGAAGCTTGTTGTACCTTACAAGCAATACCGTCGTAGCAGCAATGAACGTCAGAGTAAGAAATTGACAAAGTACACAATGGTCTATTGATGTTGACAACTGACTGATGTGGCCGTAACAATGATGGTGTACACATTCGTTGCATACCTCCTCCATTGTTTCGTCCTGCTCATGTACGTGGAGTGATGAAATCACGAGCATTGGCACAAATACTGCCAATAGCATCCACGAAGCAATATGTCTCTTTGTTGTCAACTTCACGGCTGCAAAGGTACAAAGATATTTCTTACGATGAACATGTTACAGAAGAAATGTGGTAAAAATGAAAAAAAGGAAGAAAATAGACGACTGAACTATTGTCTTTTTACTTCCCTTTCTCCCTTTAACTTCTATTTGCTACTTGACTAATTCGTTTACCGCTTCCTCCAACTGCTTTAGGGCTTGTGCAAGGACACTGCGCTGTGTGCCCACGTTGAGACGCATATAGCCCGCACCTTCCTTGCCGAATATCTCACCATCATTGAGAGCAAGATGTGCCTTATTGACGAAGAGGTCAACAAGTGCTCTGTGGTCAAGTCCCAAAGCACGGCAATCGAGCCATACGAGATAGGATGCCTGTGGACGACGTGGCTTGATTTGCGGAATGTGCGCCTCACAGTAGTCGATGAGGGAATCAACATTGCCTTCGATGTAGCGTAGCATCTGCCGTCTCCATTCCTCACCATTCTTCAGAGCAGCAATAGTTGCAATAGGTGCAAACATATTTGGCTCATTGAATTCATTCGCTACCATCCATTCATAGAAAGGTTTGCGAAGCTTGTCATTAGGAATGATGCACCATGAACTGACTATGCCGGCAAGGTTGAATGTCTTGGTTGGTGCACTGAACGTGATGCCTACCTCGGCAGCCTCGTCGCTTACCGTGACAAATGGTATGTGCTTGTTGCCATAGAGAGCAAGGTCGCAGTGTATCTCGTCGCTTATGACAATGAGGTTATGCTCCTTGGCAAACTGTGCCACACGCTGGAGTGTCTCTCTGTCCCACACGATACCCATAGGATTGTGAGGGTTGGCAAGCATGAGCAGGCGGCACTTGTCGTCACACACCTTTTCGAGATTATCAAAGTCTATCTTATCACCCTTTAACGGACTCCACACCACTTCACGCTTGTTGCCCTGCGGAGTGAGATAGAACGGATGATATATAGGAGGCATGACAATGACCTTCTCATCAGGTTTGAGAAAGAAGTTGATGACCATACCCACACCCTTCATCACGCCTGGTATGTAAGATAGCCACTCGCGTTCCACACGCCACTGATGATGATTCCATATCCACTCCTGCACCGTAGGCCAATAGTCCTCCGGTTCTACGGTGTAGCCAAACAGCGAGTGTTCGAGACGTGCCTTCAATGCGTCAGTTATGAACTGTGGCGTTTCCCAGTCCATATCTGCTACCCATAGTGGCAGAAGGTCTGCACGTCCGTATCTTTCCTTTAGTGCATCAGTCTTGAGTGCACCAGTTCCTCTGCGTTCAACAGGTTTGTCAAAATCGTATGTCATAGTATAAAAAATTGTGACCATCCCCCGACCCCGTTCCTCCGTCGAGCAGGGGGAATGTCTTTTATTTAGCAGCCTGCACAATATCCTCGAATATGTCGTTCACGTCTTCCAGTCCAACGGAGATGCGGATGGTAGTGTCTTTAACATCCATCTCTCGTTTCTCATCATCAGTAAAGTTACCGAAGATGGTGCTGTACGGATGGATGGCAAGCGTCTTGTTGTCGAAGAGATTTGTGGCACGACGGATAAGCTTCAGGTTGTCGATAAAGCGGAAACAAGCCTCTTGGTCGGCAAGGTCAATGGTGAGCATTGCACCTGCCGTCTTGCCAAACTGACGCTGAGCAAGAGCGTAGAAAGGATTATCTTCAAGTCCTATATAATTGATACGTATGCCCTTTACTGTCTGCAACTTCCTTGCAAGTTCAAGAGCATTGTCCGACTGCATCTTGTATCGTGCCTCAAGTGTCTCCAGTCCGAGTGACTGCATATATGCTGCATGAGGCGACATGTAACTGCCGATGTTGAAGAGCAATTCAAAACGGATGCGCTTATTCACCTCTGGGAATGTGCCATAGTCGATGACAAGTCCACCGAGTGATGTTGCACCACCAGAGATGTACTTAGTGGATGACAACACTTCGATATCTACGCCAAGTGCCTTTGCGCTGAATTGTGTAAAAGGTATGACTGTGGTATCAGCAATGAGAGGAATACCATTCTCATGTGCAATCTTAGCCAATGCTGGTATATCGGCAACCTCTAACTGAGGATTAGTCACAATCTCAAGATATATGCACGCCGTGTTCTTGTCTATTGACTTGCGTACAGCATCAAGGTCGAGTAAATCGACCTGACGTGTCTCTACGCCAAAGCGTGCAAATGTCTTGGTGATAAGAGCCACGGTGTTGCCAAACAAGTGACGTGATGTAACGATGTTCTTGCCAGACTCGATGACTGTGAGGAATGCGTTGGTGATGGCTGCCATGCCAGAGCAAAATGCAAACACGTTGTCGGCACCAGTTAGAGACTTCACCTGATCTTCAAAGTGCATGACTGTTGGGTTCATCACTCGTGAATAGTCAGGTGCGAGTACCCTTCCACAGAAGGCATCAGCCATATCCTTGGCAGTTTCAAACTCATAGGCAGCAGTGTGATACACAGGCATTGCTATTGAGCCGTATGCATCCTGCCTTGGCAGTTTCGTGTCTATTGCTATTGTTGATTTATCCATTTTTTATCCTGAGATTAAACTTTAAGAAGTAAAAAGGAGTAAAGAGAAGTAAAATGAAGTAAAGAGACGATTGTTGTATGTAATCTGTGTATTCCGTCCTGAATCAAAGGTGTAAATCTGACGTTATGCTATCGTCTTTTTACTCCTTTTTACTTCCTTTAACTACCTTTTATTACAAAAGATTGCAAAACCTAAATATAGTATTCTACCATTTCCACGAGTCCTGCACGGAGTGCGTATTTGGTAGCTTCATACACTGTATTGACATGAATCTTGCGGAAGATATTCTTCTTATGTGTTGTGATGGTGTGTATGCTTGAGTTACGCTCTGCTGCTATCTCCTTGACTGAGCGACCGAAGGCAATGAGACGCAACACTTCACGCTCTGTAGATGTGAGCGGGTCGTCCTTCTCTGTTTGTGCTGATGGAGTAAGCAGGAGGTTTGTTACCTGATGGCAGAGGAAGCGGACACCAGTGACGGCACATTTGAGAGCCGTGATAATCTCCTGTGCAGAGTCGTCCTTCAATATCATACAGAACTGCTGCTCGACGCTGAGGCGACGGATGAGTTGCTCTGTCAGTTCATCGGAGAACAGTACCCACATGGATGAAGAAAAACGCTGGCTCAGGTTGAGCAGTTCGTCACTACTGCCAAGGTCAAAGCATGTGTAGTCAATCACGACTACAGACTCTGGTATTTCCTTCAGTGCGCTGATGAGTTCGGAACGCTTTGCTACCTCAACCACCTTCACTTCTGGTATAGCGTTGCGGACGATGCTTCTGATACCAATCCTTGTGATATCTTGGTTGTCTGCTAATATAATCTGTCTTTCTGCCATATTCTTTATACTTTGTGTTGTTATTTCGGGTGCAAAGTTAGTGTTATCAGCATTTTCTCCCAATAATATCACATATTTTTAGAAAATATTTCTACTATACATGGTGTAACAGTGTGTTTTGTCTCTTAATCCCATGTTTATGGTATGTATATACCCCACAAAAGGGATTTCGGAGAAGAAGAAAAGGCAGTACCTTTGCAGCCAAAAAGAAAAGAAGACCCTCTCCCCATCCCTCCCCCTCTATGGGGAGGGTGACTAATGAAGAGAGGAATGATGATAAACAAAACAAGTACGAAAACATGGAAAGAAACAGATTTATTACAACGGTGGCACTGAGTGCCATATCATTCCTGACAGCAGTCGGGCAGACAATAACAGGTGTGGTGAAAGACGCTGCAACAGGTGAAACTATTATAGGTGCAACCGTAAAGTACGGTGATGCCAAGGGCGTGGTGACTAACTTCGATGGCGAGTTCTCAATTAATGTGAACAAACTGCCAGTCAAGTTGAGCATCACGTTCACTGGATATAAGAAGCAGGACGTTACTGTGTATGATGACGAAGAAGAGATAGAGGTTAAGCTGACTGAAAACCGTAACCTGATGAACGACGTGGTGGTTGTGGGTTATGGAACTCAGAGCCGTACACAGTTGACAGGTTCTGTAACGTCAATCAAGGCTGACGTGTTTGAGAAAAGTACTTCTGCCACTCTTGATATTGCACTGAGCGGTCAGGTACCAGGTCTCAATGTTACGGCTGCCAGTGGTCAGCCGGGTGCGGAGAGCAGTATTCGTATTCGTGGTTGTAACTCGGTACATGCGAGCAATGACCCATTGTTCGTTGTGGATGGCTTCATATATTATAAGGATGAATCGTTGAGAGGTACTGGACTTGGTGCAATTGAGAGTAGTCTCAATCCTTTGGCAACAATCAACCCTAACGACATCGAGAGCATCGAGGTGCTGAAGGATGTAAGTGCAACTGCCATCTTCGGTGCACGTGGTTCAAACGGCGTTGTGCTTATCACAACTAAGAAGGGTACGCAGGGTGATAAGAAAGCGCGCGTCAGCTATGGCTACAGTATTGGTGCAAGCACGATTACCAAGAAGCTTGACTTGCTCGATGCTTCGCAGTGGGCACAGTTCCAGAAGGATTATTTCAATAATAAGGGTGGATACACAGATGAACAGATTGCTTCGCTTGGCAAAGGTACTGATTGGCAGGATGCAATGTTGCGTACAGCCATACAGCAGAGGCATGAGTTGTCCATCAATGGTGGTACGGAGAAGAGTCGCTATGCCTTCTCTGCCAACTATACTGACCAAGACGGTATCATTCGTAATACGGGCTTTGAGCGATACAATTTCCACACTAACCTTGAGTGGGAATTGCAGAAAGGATTGAAGTTTGGAGTCAATGCCACTTATGGTAGAAGCAAGCAGGAATGTCTTACTACCACTCAGGAGAAGGTGTTTAATTCATCACCTTTCTCTGATGGTATTACAAGTAGCTTTGTGTATGCGTTGCTTATGCCACCTGTAGTGCCTGTGTATAATGCTGACGGTTCGTACAATTTCAATAACCCATACGAGTATGCTTATTTTGCCATTGGTGACCATGCTGCCAATCCTGTGTATGATGCAGATGAGAGTGTGGCTGAAAGTATCAACAACTATCTGCTCTCCAACGTATGGACTACATATCATATTGGCAACTTCACGTTCAAGGCAGCCGTTGGCTACAATAGTGAGAAACTGACTCAGAACTACTTCTCGGGAGCATACACATCCATTGGATTGGCTACGCAAGGTATAGGTGGCATCGGTAATCGCCAGACCGATTCGTGGATGCAGGAATATACGCTTACATATAATAAGGATATAAACGACGACCATCACGTTGATGCTATGGTGGGTTACACTAAGGAGACTTCTTCATCGGCATACAACTGCATCATGGCAGATCACTTTACCAATGAGTCTTTGAAACTCATAAATCTTGGTGATGGTGACAACGTATATAAGCCTAAGACAGATAAAGATGATTTTGAGATGAATAGTATCATTGCGCGTGTGAACTACACTTTGCTCAACCGCTACAATGCTACGGCTACGTTCCGTGCTGACAAGACTAATCGAGTGGCAGATGACCATCAGCTTGAATGCTTTCCTTCGCTTGGTCTTTCGTGGAACGTTGATAAGGAAGCGTTCCTTGCTAATGTGAGCAACATCGACTATCTGAAGCTACGTCTTTCCTATGGTTCGCTGGGTAATCAGAATATCCCAGCCCTGGTATATAAGAATCGTTACGCTACAGGCTCATACGCAGGCTCATCGTCTTACTCCAAGAAGACTACTGAAAATAAAAACTTGAAGTGGGAGGTGTTGACTTCATACAATCTTGGCATTGATTTAGGCCTTTTCCATAGCCGTCTTGACTTTGTGTTGGATGCTTATTACAAGAAGACTTCCGACCTTCTGCTTGAGGCTCCATTGGGTGAAAAAGCCTTCCTCACAGGCGTGACAAAGCGATATGAGAACGTAGGTAACGTGACCAACAAGGGTATAGAGTTTGCAGTCAACGGAACGCTTCTCAAGCGTCGTCGCTTGACGTGGACTGCTTCTGCCAATATAGCTTACAACAAGAACACCATCACGTATATGAGTGGAACGAAAGATGTGCCTGAAGGCTCGGACAAACAGAATATACTTCGCAAGGGCGAGTCACTCGGTTCTTTCTATGGACTGAAGTTCGATGGTATTGTGCAGAAAGGTGAGGACGTTAGCAAGCTTCCTCTTGTCAACGGACTGACACCTAAGGCTGGCGACTTAAAGTATGTGGATGTCAATGGCGACGAAAAGATTGACGGCAACGACCGTATAATACTTGGAAGCATACAGCCAGACTTCACTTACGGATTCTCAACGCAGTTGCAGATACGCGACTTCGATTTCTCTCTCTCGTTTTCTGGAAGTCACGGAGCAAAGTTATACAATGCTCTCGGACGCCGACTTGAACTTACTGGCGATTCTTACAATGTGCTGACGACTGTACTCGACAGCTGGACTCCTGAGAATGGAGGCAACACACTTGCACTTGCCACTAACACACGTCCGTTCTCATATATTGATGATCGTTATGTACAGTCAGCATCATATCTCAAGTTGCGTAACTTGACAGTGGGCTATACACCACGACTCGGCAAATCTATTCCTTTTAGCGTACGAATATATGCAACAGGTACCAACCTCTTCACCATTACCCCATACAAGGGATATGACCCAGAGGTAAGCAGCGGTACAGATAGTGGAGCATATCCATCATCACGCACTGTAACAGTGGGAGTCAATCTGACACTGTAACGCCATCTGGTGATATTATAAAGCCTAATGCGGATTATGACGGTTCATAATCCGCATTATTGTTTTTGGACGTCATACGTATAAATGAGTCAAATGATACGGATGAATGACATCGTTGATACGGATGAATATGTGAGTTCGGGATAAGAATTAGGAACCAATGTACTAATCCTTTTTCTTAGCGTCCAAATGATATGTAAAGCTGATATTGACATAGTGATGGCGGAAGTCCCCCCACGAGGTGCTGTGCTGATAGGCAGAACGGTCGCTCCTGAAGTTATCCTGATTGTTCAGTATATCCTCGAATTCCAGTTTTAGGCGAGCCTTGTTTTTCAAGACCTTCCACGTGACAGATGCATTCCAGAGCAGCAGGTTACGGTTCATTGACTGAGTCGCATAACCTCGGCGGGTGGTCTCTGTGAGGTCAGACGTGAAAACGAAGTTATTCACAGTTGCCTCTGCGTTGATGCCGAAACTGTTGTTCCAAAGTGTGGTGTTCTGCTCAGGCGAAGCAGAGAAACGCAAGCGGTCGGCCTCTATTTTGGCGAACACGGATGCTTTCAGCCAATTCTTATCAAGCAAGAGGGCAAGGCGGTCTTTGGGGTGAAAGTTTGTCTGGCAATTCAACGTCCGCTCGGCCTGCGTGGGCAACAGAGTCAGGTAACCGTAGTGCTGCCCAGTGTTGAGTCGGAAGTCATTCTCCAAGCGGACTATTTCGCCGATGGCTTGGTCTATGTTGAGACGATATTCCCATGTGCGGCTGCCTCGGACATTCTCGGGACGACTGATATAGACGGCTGTCTCGGGATTATAGCTGAGTGTTGTCACTCGATTACGGTCGCTGGTATTAAAGCCGACACTGGCACTGAGCGATGTCTGACTACGGGCGAGCACCATGTTGTACGAAAGTTTTACGTTGTGACTGTGGGTGTCTTTCAGACCAGGGTTTCCCTCTGTGATGAAGAGCGGGTCGGTTAGGTCGCAGTAGCTGATGGTCTGTATGATTCTTGGCTTCGATGTGCTGAAACCGTAGTTCAGTTCAAAGCCTACGGTCTTGCTCAGTTTAAGCGTTGTTCGCAGCGATGGGTCAATAAGCAGGCTATTGCGTACAGCAGCGGTGTCGAGCATTCCGCGCTGATAGTCCTGGCTCTCACGTTGCCATCTGGCAGTGACACTTGGCATCAATTGCAGTGGAGCAAGATTGATGGTGGAAGTCATTTGCAGTGAGTGACTGTTGTTTGTGTAGTGATCTCGATAGGAGTTTGCAGCATCGGCAACTTCGTCGGTCATGAACTCTCGGTCATTTTTTTCGTACCTGTGTCTGAAGTTGTATTGCATCCGCATCATCCATTTATTGGTGAGCCAACGGGCATGATGTGCCTCGGCCTCTGCTTTGAAATTATAGGTCGGCGAGGTGGAGAACTGATTCAATATTGAGGAATTGAGCGAGGTGCTGTGCGAGGTAATTGTGCGATCGGTCCAGTCGTTGCTCTTTCCATCGGTATAGTCTAAATAGATGCTTGCACCGAGTGAGCCGTCTTTGACGTAATGCTCCCATCCTGCTCTTGTGCTGAGTGCGGTCTCATGTCCCTCGCTATGGCTTTCCACGTATTGTGAGAGTGTCGGCATATAGCCGCTTGCAGTCATCTCTTCCTGTTCTGTGACTTGTCTGCTGTGCGAGCGTTTGTTCTTATACCCTATGCCAGCACTCATGAAAAATGTGTTTAGTGAATCCTTGGCCCAGCGCATGTCTGCGTTCAGGTTTGGGTTCAAATTATGGTCACGGTGGTACGTCTCGCTTGCAGTGCGCGTTGCTGTGGTGTTGGGAAGGTAGTTTTCTGTCTCTGTATGTGAAGTGCCCCAATTATCTTCATGGTTCAAAGCGCCTGTGACAGAATATTGGCTTTTCATCTCTTGTGTACCCTCTTTCTTTTTCCACTTATGCTGATAGCCAGCGGCTCCGCCCTGATCATGTCCGTAACCGTTGCCCCAGCTACTGTTCCATCCATTCATACTCTTGCTAATACTCTTGTCAATATTGTTGGCATTGGCAAATACCATAACGGGGTCAGTCTTTGACAGGCGGTTCATCGTCAACTCGCCCTCATAGTATTCTGGCGTCTGATAGCCCACTTTCACGTCGCCATACCATCGGTCGAGGAAACCTGGCTTTATGGTAAGATCGAGCACCATGTCTTGTGTGCCGTCGTCTTTGCCTGTTCTCTCCGAAAATTCCGATGACTTGTTGTATGCCTTGATGTCCTGCACTGCCTCTGCTGGCAATTGCTTCAACAACTGGTCGCCGCCCATCATGCCCTCACCGTCCATAGTCAGACGGATGGGCTTGCCGTTCCACGACATTTTACCTTCGCTATCAACCTCCACGCCTGGTAGTTTTCTGATAAGTTCGTCAAGTCGTGCGCCATCCTGCAAATGAAATGCTTCAGGATGGAATACGATGGTGTCGCCTCGCACCGTAAAGCGTTTGGCGCGTCCTGTCACTTCCACCATCTTCAACATCTGTGGCGACATCCTCATTTCAATATCGCCAATGTCGAGCGTGTCCTTACGGCTGTCGCTCAACACCAGCACCGTTCTCGTCTTCGAATAGTAGCCCAGCGTCGAAGCCTCAATGGTGCACTTACCATCGGCATACAGATAGAACACACCCAATGAGTCGGCTTTGCCCCACATGGTCGATGCCCCATAGTCGTATTTCTGCGTCAGCGTCACCGAGGCATCGGATAATGGTTCTTTTGTCTCTGCATCTACAACGCGTCCCTTTATGATGTCAGCGTGAACATATGGACTGCCAAAGAGTATTGCAACGATGGCGAAGATAATGTTGATGATTGTTTGCTTGTTGTTCATGATTGGTTTATAAGATAATTCGGATTATACATAGACTCCCAGATACCGAGAATTTCGATAGTCTTTTTACGTCTGATTAACAAACTTATCGGTGCTAAATTACTACATTTATTTAAATCATTAGCCAGTAAACACACGTTAAACTACAGATTTTAACATGATTTAACTCATACTCTTTATATCAATATGACAATTAACGGAATTTTAGAATATGTAGAACGAACAAGACTGTTTGAGTTGTTTTATTAATTCTTATCCCGAACTCGCATTATGAACGTAAAAAATGAACGACTGGCGTCAGTCTGTCAAAAGTCGAGGACTTTGAGCCGAACGAGGCGCGTCAATGAAAAAACGCACCACGCTACGTCAATAAAAAACTGACGCTACGTCAAATTTTTGTTGACGAAGCGTCAGGCATTTTTAAGTTCTAACCAAGCTGGTACGCTTCGTTGCTCGTTTAATCTAATTCATTTGTTAACCATAAATAAAATTAAGTCAAACCTGAATCAACCTTTATTAAGAATAAGAGGATAAGTAGTCAACTAAAATCGTTATACTACATATTCTTGAGTTTTCATGCTCGATATTTTTATTGTACCACGTTATGAAATAATTATTCCACGTTATGGTACAATGAATTCTTACGGGTATAATAAGAGAATATGTGGAACAAACGGAAAATCCACGCTGGATAGACATCTTTTTGTCTGCACACGTGATGCAATTCATGGCGTTTAACAAACGTTTAACAGACGTTAAACAGGTGATAAACGAATAAAGTAAGTGTGGATTAGAAATGTCTGAAAATCAACTATAATATTTATATTGAAAAAGATATATATCTGACAGCATTAGGATATATATCAGACGAGCGTAAGATATATATCCTACGTGATTCAGATATATATCTGCTGGCAGACTTCAGAAGGTCATAGTTCTTCCTTCAGAATTTCTTTAGTTTTTTCAAGGAATGTCTTTGCAAGTGGTAATATAGGCTCTATATCTTGTTCTGTGGCACTCCATGAGCAGTTATAGTCTGCCTTTTCTCTTAACGTTTGAAGTTGTGAATATAATCGACCTTCTTGTATGCTGAATACACCTGTATTGACATAATGAAGTCCGAACATCATTACAGCGCCCTTATGAGTACCAATCTTATGATGGTCACGAATCAAAAGCGCACTTACGACATGGAAAAGAGAATAATACATACGATTGGCAACAACATCCCATATACCAATTTCTGCATTCTTCAATGCTTGTTCATAGAATGTTATTGCTTTTGCATATTCATGCCTTATCATTATCTGACGTTCTTCATCACTAAGTCCCATATTATACTAATAGTATTCCGTCTTGTTCAACATTCTTATAAAAAGGAGTGAAAGAATTGTCGTCCCATTCCTTTTTTGTGTAAATAACAGGTATTATCATTTCACCCATAGTCCAGCCAAGTGCTGTAAGTGGATAAGTCACATTGTCATAGTCGTCTTGTTCTATTCGAGATTTATCAAGTATTACCAGAAGATCCCAGTCAGAATCCTTGTTGGCATCTCCTCTTGCTCTTGAACCATACAAGTACACATGTCCCTTTGGTGGCAAAGTCTGTTTTGCTACCTTACGGATATTGTCTATGACTTCATTGTACTTATTCATTTCATTAATCGTTTGTTTACGTGGCAAATGTACGAATAATGTATTTAACTACAAAATATCAAATACTTTTTTGCAAAGATTGGTATTTATATTTTTGAATAAAACGGTGGCTTAACTCATTGTTACATAATAGATGAAGGCTGTCAGGTTTGGATGCTTCGTCTGACGGCGCGTAATCCATTATCACACAAACATGGTATCAATATACCAAATCATAGGGATTTCATGGGTGCATGAAACCCCGTACCTTTGCACCCGAAATCAAGAGACAACACAACTAAAAATAATAACACGGCATATTATTTATGCTAACTTAAAGAAAGAAAGGAACGGATTATGAAAAAGAATCTATTTATCGCAGCAATCGCTGCTTCAACGATTCTCGGTGGACTCAGCTCATGCTCCAGCGATGACAATAACGAAAATGGCAGTACAAATGTAATTGACGAGACAAACGTAGTAGAGGACGATGCAAGTGCAGTAGCACTCGTAAATGGTGTTTACAGCCATTGGCAGCCACTCAGTTCATCATTCTCATTCATCATAGAGTTGAACTCAAACAAGCTTATTTCCTTTGAGGGAGAAGAAGGTGAGCCTGGCCCTGTAAACAGCCGTTTTGAGCAGGAACCAACAACATGGTATCAGGTTAAGATATTCAATCACCTCTTCCTCGGTATAGCACAGGCAAATAATGCAATTACAACAATCACTAACTCACGTGCACTTGGCAAGGTTAGCCAGAGCGGTTACGATGCAGCTGTTGGTAAAGCTAAGTTCCTCCGTGGTCTTGCATATCTCAAGCTCGTACAGCTTTGGGGCGAAGTGCCAGTATTCACAGAGGCTGGTGGAAGCACAACAGAGCGTAAGTCTATCGATGAAGTATTTGCACAGATCGTGAGCGACCTCACAGATGCAGAGTCACTTCTCAAGGACTATAATGGTGACCCACGCGTACCATCAAAGCAGGCTGCACAGGGTATCCTCGCACGTGCATACCTCGTATGGGGTGACAACCCACTCTCAGAGTCAGAGGTTGCTGCCATTGCCACAACTCAGACAGACCCTGCATTTACTACAACCCCATCACGTCTTGAGAAGGCTATCGAGTATGCCAACAAGGTAATCAACAGCGGCAAGCTTGCACTCGACTCTGATTTCAGCAAGCTCTATGGACGTGATTACGAGAGCAACAAGCGTGGCACAAACGAGCACCTCTTCACTATCGCACACGACGGTGATAAGTCAGATGCTCAGGGTAACCACCAGACACACTGCTCATGGACATTCCCATTCCTCAATGGTGAGAACGGCAGAGGCTATAAGCAGAACCACACTGAGGTGGCTGACGATAACCTCTACGATGACTGGAAGGCTGAGCAGCCAAACGACAAGCGTCTTGCTGAGACATACTTAACTGAAGTCAAGAATCCAGAGGACGGTCTCACATATCACTACTACTCACCAGTATATACTCCAGTAAATGGTAAGGGTGTTGACCAGAGCTACGAGAACTCTGAGAACCTTGAGATTACTCAGAACTCAGTTGACCGTATCGAGATCCGCTATGCAGAGGTACTCCTCATCAAGGCTGAGGCACTCGTTCAGTTGGGTCGCAACAGCGAGGCTGCAGAACCATTCAACAAGCTTCGTCAGCGTGCAGGCATCGCAAGCGTAAGCTCTCCAACACTCAATGATATCAAGCGTGAATGGGATTATGAGTTCACATACGAGCAGTTCTCTGTCCTCAACTCATATCGTTGGAAAGACCTCATTTCATCAGTAAAGAAGGTATCATCATACAAGCACTTTGCTGACGACTGGCAGACAAGTCTCGGACAGACATACACAGACGATCAGGCTGCATACTTCACAAAGGTACACAACCACCTCCGTGCTAAGTACAACAATGTTCGTGGTAAGCACTATCGTCAGCCAATACCAACAGGTCTCTCAGGCGAGGATCTCGGTATCGCTCAGAACCCTGGATATTAATTGGATTAGAGTAAATATTAATTGTTCGTAAACACACATTCTGTTTTTTATCCATGCGAGGGTTGGTATCTGCGCAAGATGCCAGCCCTCAATTTAATGTATAATTCATAATGCGCATAAAAATGAAGAATAATACATTCTTGTCTCTCGTGCCGTTCGGCATCTTTGTCGTTGCTGCCATCGGTCTGTCCTTGGTTGAAGCCGTTGATATCAATCTACTGATTGGTGTTGGCATCATAGCCATTATCATAGGTGCCATCCTGGCAGAGGATAAGGACGAATATTGGAATGTCATTTTTGAGTTTTTCGGTAGCAAGACAGCTACCACAGCCACACTCCTATGGCTTATGGTGGGAGTGTATGGCTGTATTCTGAAAGAAGGGCATATAGTCGAAGGACTTGTGTGGGCAGCAGGAAAGATTAACATGGGTTCAACAGCATTCACGGTGGTGGTGTTTCTGTTCTCGGGCTTGTTTGCCATAAGTACAGGCTCAGGCTTCGGAACAATAAGTGCGATGAGTCTGACGCTCTTCCCTGCAGGCATAGCACTTGGTGCACATCCTGCATTGTTAGGTGGAGCAATACTTTCAGGTGCATCTCTTGGCGACAGTATAGCACCAGTTTCCGATACCGCGGTCATTGCTGCCTCGACACAGGAATATGAAGATGCCGGCAAGGTGGCAGATGTGGGAGGAACGGTGAAGGACAGGCTTCCATTCGTATTCGTTGCAGTATTCATAACCATATTGGCATTCATCATTGTTGGCTCAATAGCAGACAACACTACAACTGCAACGGATGTCAATACTAAAGATACATATCCGCAGGGACTTGCATTACTCATACCTACTTTCGTCGTCATACTACTTTCTTTACGCCATGTTAATATTTTTATTTCCATTTTTGCAGGTATTATATTGGCAGTGGTCATAGGTTATATACTTGATTTATTCACTATGGATGACATAGTCAGCATAAACAACGATGGCATAAGTGGTAGTGTGGCAGACGGAATCTCAGGTATGGCAAGTATCTGCATACTTTTGATGGTCGTCGTGTCGCTGTCTGGAGTGATAATCCGAAGCGGATGTATGGAACGTATCATAGAGTGGATGAATGTCAAGTTTATTCATTCGACACAGAGTGCAGAACTGGCTATCTTCACTCTTGTGTCATTGGCAGGAATACTTATTGCTGCCGTCAATACCATAGCCAATATATGTATTGCACCATTTGTAAACAGTATAGGCAGACAGCATCATCTACATCCGTATAGACGTGCCACATTGCTTGCTACCATCATCTGTACGTTTCCGTTCATATTGCCTTATGGGGGATGTGTCCTTCTGCTACGTAAAGGAATAGAGGCATCGGCTTGTGGAGTGAACATTCAAGCTACGGATGTGTTTCTTACAGCTTTCTATCCGTGGGTACTGTTCGTGGTAATGTTTATAATGATTAAAAAACAGAATTATGAGAGAATTAACAAGACTGATATATGATGATATGCGTCCCGCACTTGGAGTGACGGAACCTGGGGCAATAGCCTTTGCGGTTGCTGCTGCCAAGGAATATGTGAGTGGCGAACTGAAGTCATTGAGGGTTGTGCTCAACAGCGGAATGTACAAGAACGCTTTCACCTGTGGCATTCCTAACAGCCAGGAGGTTGGCAATGAACATGCTGCCGCCCTTGGATATATAGTTGCAGATGCCAGTAAGGGACTTGAAAGCTTGGACGGAGTCAGGTCTCAGCATAACCGTGAGGCAAAGGCGTTGATTGGTTCAGGAAAGGTAAAGGTAGAACTCGGTGAGGTTAGCAGTCGTATATATATAAAGGTAGAGATTGTCACAACAAATGGTACGGCAAGCGTTACCATACAAGATACTCATACTAATGTCACACAAATAATAAAGGATGGCGTGACAATTCTTGATAAGGCATCAGAGGACCATTCTGCTGCTGATGTCCATATTCCTACCATACACCGATACACTCTGCGTCAGCTTCTTCGTTATGTACAAAGCGTACCGATAGAAGAAATCCGATTCATCAGTCAGGCATACAGCGTCAATCTTGGACTTTTTGAGCAGGGTATCAAGAACCGTCGCACAACATTTGCCCATTATCTTTACAAGAAAAATGGTGAACGCATGATATCTGACGACGAGCAACAGTCGGCTTCACTTCTCTGCAATGGTGCAATAGAGGCAAGAGTCCTGGGACTTTCACATCCAGCGATGAGCATAACGGGTAGTGGAGCACACGGTATAATTGCCACTTTACCACTATATGCATCACAGCAGGTTAATGGATATACGGAAGAACAGCTATTACGTGCCACAGCCCTCAGTTACTTGGTGTGTATGTACATTAAGGAATACTCAGGCAGACTATCTGCCTTTTGCGGATGTGCCATAGCGGCTGGTACAGGCATGGCATGCGGGCTGGCTTATCTGAAAGGTGGTACGCACAAGGCATTGACATTAACCATTCAGAATATGGCATCCAGTATAACAGGTATGATATGTGATGGTGGCAATCATGGTTGTACCATGAAAGGTGTCGTTGCCGTTGATGCTGCCTATCGCTCCGTTGCCTTTGCACTCGATGGCATAGCCATAGAAAGCAAACATGGAATAAATGGCAGAACGCAAGAAGACACCATGCGTCACATGGGGCTTATCGCTTCTCCGGGCATGGTACAGACAGAAGGTGTGATAGTGGATATAATGAAGAACAAATGAAAATGCCATATATTATTTGACTCAGGTTTCTTTTTAATCCATTTTACTCCTATAAATAAGTAAGTTACATACTACGCTCCCACATTCATGGTATAAGAATACCCCACAAAGGGGATTTCGTACGAGGGATAAACACCGTACCTTTGCACTCGAAATCAAAAAGGGATTAAAAAACAGTATAAACTTAAAATTACTTAGTTATGGAAAAGGTATTATTGTTTAATGAGGTAAGCATTTTGAATGCTTCGATTGAAAAGATTGTTCGCCTTATCGTAAGCTTGTTCATGTTTGTAGCAACATTCGGTCTCGTCTCTTGTAATAGCAACGATGATGAGAACGGAACAATAGAGATTGATGGTATAGATTTGAGGGCAGATATTGACTGCTGTTCTGCAGAGGAGGCATTACAGGTGTATAAGTTCCTCCAGACAGTAAAGATTGTACCAGAACTCTCTACAACGATAGATAACAAGTATAACGTGTTTGCATACACTAAGACTGGTACATTTCATAAGGGTTATAACGATGTCTATTTCGTTGTTACTAAAAAAAATACTGGTAACTATGTAAAGAACTATGAGATAAGTAACATCACTCCACTTATGTTCATGACTAAGATGAACATGAGCCACAGTACACCAGTGGGTGGCGTTGTAAGTCAGTTGGAAAACTTACCTCTCGCTCTTAAGCACGGATGGGTTTCTTACCTCATGGATTCAAGCGAGAATGGTTCATGGACAATATCATACGACATAAGTGTACTTGGCAGCGAAGGTGGTATAAAGAGCAAGGACATTACTGTAGATGCACTTCCACAGGGTCAGGAATGGCTCAAGAGTTTCAAGATCGGTAGCGACACTTACTATCTCAGCCTCGTAAATCCTATCGACTTCGCAACAGGCACTAACGAGATTAGTGCATACATCTCAAAGAAGAATACTCCTGCAACAACTCCTTACTCACTTGCTGCTGAAACATTTACTGTAGAGATTGACCCACGTATGCCAGATATGGGAAACCATACATCACCTGACAACGTGAAGCTCACACGTCAGCCAGATGGTTCATATAAGGGAATCATAAATCTCACTATGACGGGCTTGTGGCGCATACACCTCACGGTAAAGGATGCAAACGGCAACGTAGTAGGCGGTGGCGATGACCTCAAGGATGGTCTTAGCTCACTTTATTGGGACGTAACGTTGTAGTATGTGACAAGTTTACACTTAAACGCTTATGACAAACTTGCTATTAATACCATTATTATCATATCTACCTGCAGACACGATTGCTAACCAGACTCATGCTATTGACGAGGTGGTGGTCGTGTCTGGTCGTACAGAGGGGCGTAAGAGGTCCATCAAGGGGCAGGTGGCAAGCATCGACGAGCACATAGGAGAGTTGTCGCACGTGAACCTTGTGCGTCGTGGCTCGTATGCTTGGGAGCCAGTAGTGAATAACATGGCAACGGAGCGTGTCTCCACAACCATCGACGGCATGAAGATATTCTATGCTTGTACAGATAAGATGGACCCTGTTACTTCGTACGTGGAGAGTGGTAATCTCCAGAGCATAAGTCTTAACTCAGGACTGAGCGGTAATCCTCAATCAACAGGTAACATAGGTGGTAGCCTTGACCTCCGCCTAAGGAAGGCAGGATTCGATGCCGACCGTTTCTCTGGCAATGCTTCAGCTGGCTATGAGGCCAACGGTCACTTACAGGTATATGGCGCTGATGCTGCATTCTCATCTGATAAATTCTATATCAATGGAGGTGCATTCTACCGTCACGCAGACAACTATAAAGAAGGTGGAGGATGGGAGGTTGACTTCTCCCAGTTCAGTAAGGTAAATGCCTTTGCCAATCTTGGCACTCGTCTTTCGGAGAACAATATAATAGAAGGAACATTCATCTATGACCGTGCATCGGATGTGGGCTATCCTGCACTCAACATGGACGTAAGCAAGGCAGAGGCTTTCATAACATCTCTCTCGTACAAGCGACTGTTTCAGCATCCAGTTCTCAACTCATGGGAGACAAAGGTTTATTACAATCATATCACCCACATCATGGACGACACTACACGTCCTGACGTAGAGATACACATGGATATGCCGGGCAAAAGTTGGACAAGCGGATTGTACAGTCTGATTTCAGCATCAAAGGGTATTCACGATATACAGTTCAACTATGACCTCTACTACAACCGTCTGTTTGCCGACATGACCATGTACCCTGGAGGAGCAGCTCCTATGTATATGCTCACATGGCCAGATGTAGGTACGTTGAACACAGGTGTTGCCTTGAGCGATGCACTGTCACTTCCTCATTCACAGACGTTGAAATTTACAGCCAAGATAGCACAGCAATGGCAGAAGCTGAACAGCGAAGAGGGCTATCACGCTTTGAGAGTGTTCTTTCCGGGAATGAAGGACAGCTATTACCAGACCATAGGTAGGGTGGCAGCCAGTTATCAGAAAGCCATCAACCATTGCACATTCAACATTGGTGCAGGATGGGGTAGTCGTGCTCCTACAGTCACAGAGGCATACGGCTATTATCTTAACAACACGTTCGACCAGTATGACTATATAGGCAATCCACGATTGAAGAACGAGAGTGCCATTGAGGTGAATGGCAACATTGACTGGCATCCGTCAACAAGCTTCACCCTCAACCTTGATGCCAATGCTTTCTTCTTCTACAACTACATCATCGGTCAGTTTGAGAATCGTCTGAGTGCCATGACAGTTGGCGCCGAAGGTGTAAAGGTGTATGGCAACATTGACCACGCAACAATAGTGAACACTTCACTCTCTGCTCAGTGGAAGGTTCTTCCTTGGCTCTCATGGTACGGCAAGGCAAGCTATGCCGTCGGACGTGATGCAGACAAAGACCCATTGCCACTCATTTCACCATTTGCATACGCTTCAAGCCTTGACTTCACATTATGGGACAAGTTGCAGACAAGGGTTGAGGTGAAAGGCAATTCACGACAAGTAGATTATGCCCCAAAGTATGGAGAGACGGAGACTGCGGCTTATACTATCGTTAACCTCAACGCTCAATACACTCTTTCTGTCCGTAAGTCTTCGCTTTCTCTCCGTGCTGGAGTGGAGAACCTCTTTGACCGTCGTTATTCTACTTATTCCGACTGGTGTAACATTCCGCAAAAAGGTCGTAATGTCTATGTGAATGTGAGTGTGGGACTGTAATTTAATTAAAAATTAATAATTCAAAATTCAAAGTTAATTGTAGCTATGCCATCTGTTCTGGATAGCAAATGTTAATTGTTAATTATTAATTGTTAATTACCCTCTCCCCCTTCGGGGGCTGGGAGGCTTGCTCTACCATATTCATGGTATAAGAATACCCCACATTAGGGATTTCGTATATGCAGAATACTCCGTACCTTTGCAGCAGAAAAAATAAAACATGACAATTATGAAGAAAGTAATATTCACTATAGCACTTGCATTGAGCACGGTAGTTGCTTCAGCATTCACAGCACAGAACGACGGAGTTATCACAGTAAAGACTAACAAGGCAGGTCGTGCGTTGGTTGAGAAATGGGTAGAAGCATACAAGGCTGTTCGTCCAAACGTACAGATTCAGATTGTATCTGGTAAGGCTAAGGATGCAGACCTCGTGCTTACTAATGTTCAGGCAGAAGGTACAGACGTTACTTTCGTTGGACGTTATGCGTTGCTTCCAGTCACTTCTTCTGCAAATCCATTGAAGGCAGACATCGAGCGCAAGACATGGTCTGCAAAGGACTTGAAGCGTCTCTTCTTCGTAGATGAGGAATTCGATGACGACGAGATTGATGGATTCAAGAGCAAGAAGGAGAAGTTGGCAGATAAACTTACAGTGTTCACAGGTAGCCACAGCACAAGCTGGACACCAGCCCTCGCTGCTTATTTCGGACGTACAAAGGATGACGTTAAGGGCAACAAGGTAGCAGGCGATGACTATTATCTTCTTAACGCTATTGAGGAAGAACCTGCGTCAGTCACTTTCTCTTCACTCACATTCCTCTATGACCTTAATTCACGCAATATTCGCAGCAACATCTCTGTATTGCCTCTCAATGTAAAGAAGGAGCAGGGTGAGGCTCTCAACAATCTTGATGCTACTCTTGATATTCTTGAGCATCATCATTTTGATGCCATCCCAGTTGAGCATATTGGCTTTACTTATGCAAATCTTGACACAGACATTGACCAGTTCCTTGAGTGGGTTCTTAACGATGGACAGCAGTATAACCACGAACAGGGATTCCTTCAGTTGGAGGAAAGAGATGTTAAGCAACAGATAAAACTATTGGCAAATAAATAACTAATTCCTCATGCGAGCCTTCTTAGGCTCGCTCTTTTATATTTATAATGATTATGGATAAAACAACAGAAAACAAAAAATCATTTCAGGGGCGTCAACTCATAATATGGGTCGCCGCTCTTGTTGTAGGTGGACTATTGGGATGGTTGAATATTGACTGGTTGAATGGTTTGTTCCTATTTCTTGCATCAGCATACACAAGACTGTTCCAGTTCGTAGCAGTACCAACTATAGCTTTGGCAGTCATCACGACTCTCGCATCATTGGGTGACCAGAAAGAAACAGGCAAGATATTCCTCCGCACACTAACATGGACACTACTTACAACTGTTGCAGCCGCAATGGTAGGACTTATCCTTTACATTGCCATTCGCCCAGATAATCTACCAGTTGAAACCATCACAAGTGGTCAGGTGGATGTGCCTGATAATCTTGGAACGATAACGTATTATGACCATATACTCGGAGTAATACCTAACAATGTCATCGAACCATTTGCCAAGGGTAATGTACTCAGCATTCTTCTTGTTGCTGCTGCCATAGGACTTACGTTGGCTTTCATTCCTAAGAGTGAGAACATACACGCACTCACTAAAGTAATCTTCGGTTTGCAGGAGGTATTGTTCACACTTATTAAGGCTCTTATCTGGGCATTGCCGCTTGGTATTGTAGCATTTGCCGCACAACTATCAGCACAAGTAGAGGCAGGAGTCATAGTTGGCTCATTGGGTAAGTATGTAGCCGTAATACTTGGAGGTAACCTCATACAATTCTTCATTGTGTTGCCTTTATTCCTTATAGCTAACAGACTTAATCCACTCAAGGTGCTCAAGGCAATGTCGCCTGCCGTTCTTATGGCTCTCTTTACCAAGAGTTCTGCGGCAACGCTTCCTGTAACCATGCAGTCAGCAGAGAACCGCCTGAATGTCAAGCCTCAGGTGGCACGTTTCGTACTTCCTATATGTACCACTATCAATATGAATGGATGCGCTGCCTTCATACTTGTCACCTCCCTCTTCGTGATGCAGAACGGAGGAACGACGCTCGACCTTCCTACCGTGCTTCTGTGGCTGCTTATAGCGGTCATATCTGCAATAGGTAATGCAGGCGTACCTATGGGTTGCTACTTCCTGACCCTTTCCCTTATGGCTGGCATTGGCGCACCAGTAGGTATCATGGGAATCATCCTTCCTATCTTCACTATCATCGACATGATAGAGACAGCCGAAAATGTATGGAGTGACTCCTGTGTATGTGCCATCGTTAACGGTAAGAAATGAGACAAAGAAGATATAGAAAAGATATATAGTTTTAACGAGAGTGTGACTATGGTGTCATACTCTCGTTTTGTTTATATGAAATATCAAAACATTGAAGTATGGGTAAAACGACATGTCTTGTAACATGGCGCAAAGTTTTTGAGACATAAACAAAAATGCAGGAAGTGGAAAATGTGGATATTTGCCAGCGTTGATCAACAAAACCAAAGTTAAACCATTTTGTTCCTATTGCCACTCCTGCAAAACCTAACCCTATGTGAGCGTTCGTGGGATAAGGATGGGAACATCAAAACAATTATCAACTATTAAAGTCATGAAAAATTTTTGGAAAACAGTTACTCTGCTACTAACCTTGCCTCTTACTGCGTCCGCTCAGTTTGGCGTGGTACAGCCGCTACATGTTAATGGCAACCAGTTTAACGATCTATACGGCAACAAGGTTGTGCTGCATGGTGTGATGGACACTCCTAATCCATACTTCAACAGTTGGAGATGGGGATATTCGGCTAATGACGGAGCCATTAGCGGATGTCTCAATTATTTCGAGAAGATATTCACGGCAATCACAGACACAAGACAGGGAGCATACTGCAACTTGTTCCGTCTGCATCTTGATCCTTGTTGGACCAATGACCCTAACAAGCAGTCAACGGGTTCGGAGACTGGTGAGGCAAACATCAGCCGTTTCAGTAGCTCCCGTCTTGAGAAGTATATGCAGACTGTATTCTGGCCTATCGCTCAGAAGGCTCTCAACCACGGTATGTACGTCATCATGCGTCCACCTGGCGTTTGTCCTCAGAACCTTCGTGTTGGTGACGAGTATCAGAACTACCTCAAGACGGTATGGAACATCGTATCACGCAATGCCAACGTAAAGCAACACTCAGGTGTTGTGATGCTTGAACTTGCAAATGAGCCTGTACATATCTACAACCGTTACGGACAGACAAGCGCAACAGCCATGCGCGACTACTTCCAGCCAGTCATCGACGTTATCCGTGCCAATGGATTCAATGGTATAATCCTTGTACCTGGTACCGGATGGCAGTCAAACTACAGGGACTATGCACAGTATCCTGTAAGAGACAACAACTATGGCTATGCCGTTCACGACTATCCAGGATGGTACAACACAAGTAACACAAGCTATGACCATACACGTGCCATCAACTCATTCCGTGATGCGGTACCTGTTGTGACACAGAAGCCAATCGTCATCACCGAGGTTGACTGGAGTCCTGAGAAGCCGGGTCAAGGTCATTATGATGAACACGGCAACTGGGTTGTTTCAAACTATGGTACTTGGGCAACAGCCAATACATCTAAGTGGGGATATGCTTACAAGGCTGTTCTTGACCACTTTGACAATATCTCAATGACTCTCTCTGGTACTGACACATATATCGATGTGAACACTTATCTCAACACAGGAAGAGTGACAGGTGCATTCGGTAACATGTGGGAAGCATGTGGTGCTGCTTGTATGTATTGGTATTCACTCTGGGCACAGAAGGACTATGCTCACGCATCAGGAGGCTCTTCTTCTCAGCCTTCACAGCCATCTAATCCACAGCCTACACCAAGTACACCAACCGACCTCTCATCATCACTCATACCTGCATGGACACAGGGTGATTTCCGTCCTGACGGATGGGCTTGCAATGATGCTGGTGAATATCCTGCATCAGGAACTGCCAATCTTGGTCCACGTGTTATGAAGTTTACTGGTGGTGGCGACTTCGAATATGGATTCTATGTACGTCAGTCCGATGCTTCTAAGCCAGGATTTATTGAGTACGGAAGTACTCAAGGTCATCTATTGTCACTCAACTCATTCGGCAACTACTGTCTCACGTTCAACACCGTGGCTTGGGCTGGTGCACCATACGTCAAGGCTGAGGTATTCACATCTGCAGGCAACGTGATTGCAAGCACAATAGTTCCATGTTCAAGGAGTGTGAATAAGAACACAGCCGCATCAACAAGCGGCTCAGACCTCGGTTATCTCAGTTTCTACGTATTCCAGAAAGGTGACTACCGTCTCCGTTTCACTCCAGTAGCTGACGCCAACGGAAGTGCTGGCGCATGGCTTGAGGCTATTGTAGGAAACGTGAACCTCCGTTACATGGACAACCCACTCGTCTTTGCAAAGGCTAACTACGTTAACCCAGGATGGAAGATACTTGATGGTGGCAACCTTGTGGAGACAGGTGATGCTGGAAGTGGTCCACGTATCTTCAACTTCCCGGCAGGTGGTCAGTTCAGTTATGGCTTGTATGTTGGCAGTTCTACCCCGTCTCTCGAAGACAACTATTCCGAGTTCGGTTCACGCTGGGGTTATGGTCTCCGCTTCCTCCCTGGCACATACACTCTCACCTACAACTGTGCTGCATGGACAGGCACTCCTTACGTGAAGTGTGAGGTTCTCGATGAGGCTGGTAACGTACTCGGCAGAAGTATCACGTACTGTTCACTCAATCTCAACAAGAACACTTCTGTTTCCACAGCCAATGCACCACAGGGAACGGTATCATTCCGTGTGAACACGGTGGGCAACTACCGCTTGCGCTGGACACCAGTAGCAAATGCCAACGGCGATGCAGGCTATTGGGACGAGGTAGTCATCGGTCACATCAAGATTACACAGAACTCAGGCAACCGAATTAGCCCTCGTATCACAGAAGTCGATTCTGAAGCTACAGCCATCACTGACATTGAGGAAGCTCCACAGCAGAAGGATGTAATCTATGACCTCACAGGTCGCAAGGTAACAACTCCTACAAAGGGCATCGTCATCAAGAATGGCAAGAAGATTGTGATTAGATAGTGATAGTTAAATTCAGGTAATTATGTAAGGCACATTCCACTGAATAGTTGGAATGTGCCTTAGTGATAATGGCTATCCACCCCAAATAAAGATGGTAAAGTAAAAGGAGTAGCTTTTAAGAAACTGCAATTTCCAATGTGATTAGGAATTATTTCATCTTGGTGTGTGTGCAATTCGCTTATACGGTGGTCGCATAGTATTAAAGCGCCTGCAGTTTATTGTTGTAAAAACGGAAAAGGTAATGCCGGAGGTATGACACACAGATAATTATCGGCGCTTATCTCAGGAGAACACACAATAGTCACAACTCAAACGCACAAGTTTTATTATTACTATTAGTAAGTAATCCTTTTAAAATAAAAAGTCCACAGACATTCGGCATTGATGCTGAAAGTCTGTGGGTTTATATGTATCGTTGTCCGTCTTGATAACTTATGTTATTTGCTTTTATTGTTTCATGATTCTTTTTTCCAAATCTTCCAGCATTTTCAGGTCATCAGCATCAGCCATTTGTGCTTCCACTTGTTTACGCTGGGTATTGAAAACATCATAGACCTGCTTGGCAGTTTCTTCTGCTTCGTAGTTTGTAATACTACCAGCACCTTGCAGTATGTCTTTTTCTTGGAATGTCAACATGTTATCCACATTTTTGCGCCAATAGTCAAGAGTGAGGTCACGCCGACCCTTCACTCGTTCTTCAGCACTTGTCAGGAATATATCTACCAAACGGTTCAAAGAGTCTATTTCATCATTCTGTAGATAGTTCTTAGCTACGATAACATCACCCTTTCGCACGATGCTGCCTTTCCATGTGGTAAGTCCCATATTAGGCTGAGTGGCATCTGCACGACTTACTATCAACTCAGCAGCCGTTTTATGTGTAACGGCATAGAGCAGTTTGTTCTGCGTCTCAGCAAAAAACATCTGAGTTGCTTTGTCGCTCTTATCATAGTCGCTGCTTAGTGCAAATAGATCTCGTATCTTCTGATAGAATCGCTTCTCTGACGCCCGGATATCACGGATGCGGAGTAGCAATTCATCAAAATAATCTGGTCGTCCATCTGGATTTTTCAATCGTTCATCGTCCATCGTAAAACCTTTCACAAGATATTCCGTCAGATGCTCCGTTGCCCACTGTCTGAACTGTGTACCACGAACGCCACGCACTCTATATCCCACTGCAATAATCATCTCAAGTGAGTAGAAAACCACGTTGTAATTCTTACCATCAGCGGCAGTTGTCAAATATTGTTTGACAACTGAAAGTTCGTTTAATTCTTTTTCTTTCAGTATGTTGACAATGTGATGACTAATAGACTGCTTTGAGGTGGCAAAAAGTTCTGCCATCTGTTGCTGGTTCAGCCATATCTTACCATCCTTAGCAAAGAGAGCTACAGATGCACGTCCGTCGGCTGTCCGATATATGATGATATTTTGCTGCTCGTCCATATCTTATTCAAATACTTGTTCTAATTAAATACATTACAAAAACATAATGCTTTTGCAAAAATACACAAAATAAATGAAAAAAATTATATTATCTGTTTTCTTCTTTCATTTTCGCTTCATCTTCTCCACCACTCAGTCATCGATGTCGGCATTGTTACCGAGCAGACTTTTTAAATATTTTTTCCCTAATTGTGCGAAAAGGCTTTTAACACATTGGCGTTTAGAATTATGCAAACTAAAATTTTTCCCAAAATTTCCCTAAAAATTTCCCCTAACTTATCAAAACGCCTTGCCTAACCGCTCAAATATCAGTTCTAACTGAATAGGGCTTATGAATTTGCACTTCTTTCTATAGCCGGTCTTCGTCAGACGAGCCATTAGCTTCTGGTCGTCATGAATGATTTCACATAACTTTTGACGTGCATAACGCAAATCAGCGTCTGGGAAGTATGCCACTCCCAAATCCTGTTTTGATACAAATTCCTTCTTTATAGTGTCTGTGTTTGTTTTTTTAGACACGAATTATCATGAATTTGCCACGAATTTTTCATAAATTATTTTTTTGTAACATTTTAATTTTCACGAATGGATTTCGAAACGAAATCAAAATTCATGATAATTGGCT
>ODAI010466070.1_pt1 | contig 76352 bp, 31 predicted proteins | sample 1539321 | NCBI WGS metagenome assembly ODAI01 (sample SAMN02144231, study PRJEB22623) | gut metagenome | biome: sheep rumen | host: Ovis aries | place: New Zealand | reverse complement strand
TCAATAAAACGTCGGGGTGCTGAACACAGCATCCCGACGTTCGTTTTATAGCAAGAGGGGGAAAGATTAGATAGACTTTTTTTGCATTCGCTAATCCTTTCCGTTGGATTTTTCATTCAAAAAGGGTGAAAACATATTAAAAGTGCATACTTTTTTTTCTAACTATTTGTAAGTTATGTTACAAGTTTTTACTTTTGCGTGAATATAAAACTATAAAAAGAGGCTATTTTGCGATGCGGTAGTGTTGCAAATGGCATAACACGATGTATTTTGTTTCTAATTTGCACTCTGCTTTGTTTCAGCGGTCCGTCTGTGGCGCTGTTTGCTGTAATTTAGGACTAAATGAAAAAACAGAGTGTTTGAATTGGATTATTGTATGACTTATAGAATTTTATTTATATGACAACAAAACTATCAGGATATGCCAGATTTCGCATAGGGTTGGCTTTCCTAATTTCTGTTTTATTTTTGCCGTTGTCTGCCCAGGCTGGTCCGTTGGTATTGTCTTCGGACGAGACTCTTGTTTGTGGCGGTGGGGGTATTTTCCTTACCGTTACGGGTTCTGAATTCGGCCATTACTTGCAATACCAAGAAAAACACGGCGATGGTGAATGGGAAAACTCTATGTCCTCAGTAACTATGAAGACGGGTATGGGCGACAATATGCCGCCTGATGTTGACTATATCGAGTACCGTGTAGTGGACGACAACACGAAGGAAATGTCGAATGTGGTTAGAGTGGACAGGGACAAGTCTGATGAATGTTCCAAGGTTTGTCATACCACTAGTACTGGAGACCAGTTCACGGGTACTGACTTTAACCCTTCGTGCCCTCAGCCTTCATTACCAAATTGTGTGGAATCGCATTTCAGCGATTATAACATAAAATTTGATAAGGGTAAAATTGATGATTATGTGATTACTAATGATTTGCTGAGCTTCTTTGGACGGACACCAACACTTGATAAAAATGCAAATGTGGAGGGTGAGAACTATTATTATACGATGAAAAACCCTAGTAACATTATTTGCAATTTGACTTTTGACCCTTATGACCCAAAGGTGTTAGGTCACCCATACAAATATCATATGCGACTTTATTTGCAGTTTGATCCAACTTCAACTGAAGGTGATTGTACTAGTATGTTGTCAGCTTGGAGGTCTGCTAAATTCAAAGCGAATACCGATTTCGGTAACCAGACTACCGACTATCTGGTGGCTGCAGTGTTTGACGATGAGACAGGCGAAATACTTACCTATACAGGAGATACTATAGTAAAGGCAAATACAAATGATGTTGCAACAATATATTTTTGGGATGATCAAGATAGGTCAAAAAGCCTTTTGAATTTTGATAAAGTAAAACCAAATACACTCCTTCGTTTTGAAATAACTTATCATGGTTGGTTCCCTGAAACAAGAAACGGTTTGGAACACTTTACGTTTGAGCCACGTTTTGAACAGTTCTATTGTGCAAAGGTTGCTGTTGACTATATTTCAGCAGATATTGCATCTGTCTGTGTGACGGCAAATCCGGTTTGTCTCGGAGAATTGTCAAATGTCAAGGCAATTGGTTTCCCATTTCAAACTAATTATGTTTGGGAATATTGGGATGGGTCTTCCTGGCAACCTGTTAAGATCAATGGCGTGCCTTATACTGGCCCTAATGCTAGTGAATTCGATATTCGACCTACGAGTGTGGGTAAGGTTAAATATCGTGTGTATGACTCTAATACAATTGGGAAAACACAGGATTATAAAGAATTTACTATAATCACTAAAGAATGCGAACCTCCTTGTGCAGACACATTCAAAGGACCTGATAAGGTATGTGTGCCAAATAAAGATTCTATCAAGTTTGCTCCTTATCCGTTTACTGTAGATTCTGCTTATGTATATGAGTGGGAGTTGCTGGATGCGGATAGTAATAAGGTTACTGCGCCTCATAACCTTTTTGTGGCCGATAGTACGAAATCGTATGAGGTGACTTTCTTTGCAGATGAAAATCTTCCTGAAGGAAAGTACTTGGTAAATAGCAAACTTTATAAGATTGTTGATAAGGCAAAGAATGTAAGGTCCGTCATATGCGATACCTCTCATGCCATAACCGTTTACCATAAGCCTTCTGCTGCTTTTACCGTAGATCAGGGTGGTAGTGGCGATACTATATGTCCTTACTCTATGGACGTAATATTTAAAGCTGACCAAGTCGATAGCCGTTTGTCTTACACTTGGACGAACGCTACTCCGACTCCTACAGAAGCATATAAGGCTAATGTTGCTGTCCCTGCCAACCATTGTGAATTGGGCACTTTCGATGCAACATTACATACTGCGTTCACCGATTTTGATGGTTGTTCTGACACAAAGTCTATCACTTTCAAAATTAATAAGACTAGGCCTGTTATCGATTGTGAGGCCTTGGGTGGAGATACCTCTTTCTATACTAAAGACGAGTATGCTAACGAGTATGTGGTAGATCTGCCTGTCCCTATTGTTAAGGAAACTTGCGACGGTGACCCTACTGTTGAAATCAGAGGTAAGGGACACAAGGCGAATGGAGAGGAATTCAGTTTCGAAATTATTAAGAAAAAGTCGGAACTGGAGCAAAACCCTTCTATCAAAAAGGTTACTTTCCCTGTTACGGCTGGTAAAAAGGAAAATGAGAAAGGTGATAACGGTATACGTGTAACCTATGTGGCGAAAGACGGTTGTGGTCTGCCTTCTGACACTTGTGCGTTTATGGTTTACATCCGCGATACCTTCCCTGATAAGCCAAATTGTTCACAGATTCCTAATTATATTGATTCGCTTTCGCATTATCCGTTCGACCAGTGTGTGGCTACTCCAGGACAGGGTAACCCAATGCTGTTGCCTGTTCTTACAGAGCCTGATGTGGAAAACTTGCTGAAGCCTGGTACCTATATCCATGGCGTAATGGAAAGCAGAAGTGACGGTAAATCAAATTTGAACGATCCGTTCAGTGTCGGACAGACTGTAATCAGATGGTTGTTCCTCGACGATGCTCAGAATCCGTCTTATTGTGAACAAACGATCACCGTTATCGATGATAAGAAGCCTGAGGTGAAGTGTCCTGATATAACTTATTTCAGAGTTCACCCTGATAAGGATGAATGTACTGTTTCTGCAAACAGCTTGATTGCCCAAATAAAGGACCAGTTGAATAAGAAGGGCTTTGAACCGCCTGTTGCTACCGACCGTTGCGAGAATGGCGATACATTGCAGCCTACTTACTATTACCAGCAGGATGGCGATTCTGAATGGATTCCTTTCGAGGATGCGACTAAGTTCAATATTGGCGTTCTCTACAATTTGCAGTGGCGCTTCTACAAGGTGGGCGACGAGTTCGTTAACAAGAATGTATACGTGTTCTGCCAGCAGTCGTTCCGTGTGATTGATACTGTTCCGCCTTATTTCGATTGTTCTTCTATTCCTGATGTGACTACGGTTACAGCTGAAAAAGGAAAATGCAAGGTTGCAATTTCAGCCCACCTTGATTCGATTTTTAAACCTTGGCCGTATGCAGTTGAGGCATGTACCAAAGATAGCATAAGGGGTGAGATTACGCTCCCTGATGGTTCTGAGTTGCCTGATTCTATCGCTACGGGCGATACTATCGATGTTATTTGGACCTTCAAGGATACAACGTTGACCGACTCTGTCAAGATTTGTAACAAGAAGATTCATGCGAATGCTGATAGTGAGCCGATTTTCGATTGTAGCAGTCTTGGACTCCTAGTAGCTGTTGCTGACTCTTTGGAATGTGAGACCGACCTCAGCCAGATTCTAAAATTACAGGAGCATCCAACTGCACAGGATTCTTGCACGGGTAAAGATATTAAGGGTGATCCTACTATGGTTGATGGATCTCCTCTACCTGAAAAATTGAAGGTGGGAGACACATTGGTCATCAAGTGGAGGTTCTACGACCCTAATTACTCTATTCAGGAAAAAGTCTGCTATCAGAAAGCAACCGTTATTGGTAGTTCTCCTGTTAAGTTCGATTGCGAGTCTATTGCGCATGATACTATAAAGATTGAAGCTGAAAAGGGAACATGTTATGCGATTATTGATCCTGCAAAATTGCCTGATCATGTTGGCGAGGATTATTGTACAGGTTTCAAAGTCCATGGTGTTCCTACACGTCAAGATGGTGGGGATCCATACGGCGAGTACCCTATAGGTATCACAACGCTCGATTGGCATTTCTACAGCCCATATAGCATTGACTCTTCCAAGGTTTGTCCACAGCCTTTGTTGGTTCAGACCGATTTAGAGTTGGATGCACATTGTGGTAAAGAGAATTTCCCTGACATCACTATTTCGGTGACAGAGAAGTGTGCAGCTCCTAATAAGGATGTGTTGGACAGACTGACTGAACACTTTGCTGACTATCCGTGTCTTGCTGATGTGAAAGTTCCTGGTGTACCTTCCCGTAGCGATGGTTTGGCAATGACGGCTGATTTCCCTATTGATACCATTGAGATTATTTGGACGTTCACCGATACGACCAAGACGCTTTTGCATCCTGTTTCTGAATGTAGACAGGTTGTAATGATTTCGAACGGATATACACCTCCTGTCGATTGTGAGAAGTCGTTCCCTAATAGCAAAGTGCAAATGGATACGGCTAACTGTAACATTGAGTTCGCTGATATTCCTGTGTACTTGGATTCTATCCCTGTGAACCCTTGTAATGGTGACAAGGCTGTGGTCGATACCTTCCGCGCAAGCGGAAAGGGTATGCACGAACCTTATGAGTTGGGTCCAGAAACGATCACTTGGACTTTTACCTACAAGTCTACTGGCTTGCAGACGGTATGTGTACAACATGTTGAGGTGATTGATACTGTTCCGCCTTATTTCGATTGCTCAACGTTAAAGGATACCATTGTGGCCGAGATGAGAGACTCTGCTTATAAGGGTTTCCCTTATATACAGTTGGTAGACTCGGGACTGATTATTCCTAAATCGGTTGCAAAATGTTGCTCTACTACTACTACATATGAGCGTAGCGATGGTTTGGCTCTTGAGGATCCTTATCCGTTCTCTGTGAATGGTGTTCCTACTGAAATCACTTGGATTTTCACCAACGATTGTAGTAAGGCTTACAAGACTTGTAAGCAATATATTAAGATTGTAGACCTGATACCTCCTAGAGTGGAATGTCCTGATTTGTCTAGTCACTTGACTTGTATGCTCGATACGCCTAAGGCGTGGACAACGTACGACGAATTTGTGGAAGCTGGTGGTAGGGTTATTCCTGAAGACCGTGCTTTCCTGAATACGTTCAGTCATAAAGATTCAATTATAGGTAACGATTGTGTGGCATCGATGATCCGCACATACACTTTGGTTGCCATCAACGGAAGCGTTGTAAGTTGTGCTAAACCATCTGTTTTTGATGTGAAGGACGATGTTCCGCCTGTATTCCATGTGGAAGGTGCTGCACACGGAATGGAATATACCACTTCTTGTGCTGAAACCGACACTGTTGCACCAACTGTGACGGTTGATGACTGTGACCCTAATCCGACAGTTGTGTTCGAGCGTGTTAGCACGCAGGGTAATGACCCTTCGAAGTGCTCATACTACAATTATGACGTTATTTGTACTTGGTGGGCTACCGACCGTTGTGGCAATAGTGCTAAGCCTCTCCAGTTTAAGGCACATGTTCGTGATACCGTTCCGCCTAAAGTTAATCTTCCTGCGGACTGGGATATTGCTCACGTACATCCTGATCATAAGAAGTATTGTATCTTTACCGTCCCAGATATTTCTGGCTTGATCCCAGATGATTCTATTCATCAGGATTGTGGTGATGGCTATGTGATAAAATGGCAGGAACCTGCTGCTGGAACGGTTATATACGAGAGTATTGTGATTAAGTTGCATATTTCCGATGTTTGTGGAAATGATACTATTTTGACAAAAGTTCTTGACTATCAATCAAAGGATGATGTCGTGAAAATTGTCCCAGTACCAGATCCTGTGGTTTGTGCCGACGACGAGAGTAAGAAGAGTCCTCGTTCTGCGTTGAACTCTTTGACTTCAGAGTTGTCTATTCGTACTGCAAATGGTACTATTTGGGAGCCTGAATTCGGTGATTGGGTAGAGATTCCTTCAACCATTCAGTGGGACTATTATCATGGATCTGTAAGTCCTGAAAACTTGTTGTATAGTGATAATGCGCTTACATACGCCCATTTGTTCCCTGCAATTAAAACGTCTTATGGCGCTTCTCCAGAAGAGGAAAAAGCTGCGGAAGAGGCGTACATCAAGTATCTCTTGTTGCTTCGTCAGACCCAGTCGGGCTACTATAGCTTTGTAGCGATGGATACCATTTCGGGTTGTTCCGATACTGCTACTATCTACATTACTGTGAACGAACGTCCGCGTATTGAGATAGCTTCTGGCCCTTATCCGTTGTGCGATGGTGAACCTCTTGATGTTCATGGTGAACTGGCACAGAAGTTCCCTACTTGTATCGATGATATGGGTTCTCCTATCATCAAGCAGGGATGGTTGTTGAACGATAGTGTTTACGTTGAGGGAACTCCTGTTACTTCTGCAGATGGTTGGGAACAGACGGCAGTCTACTATGCAACTAACGCTTGTGGTACCACAACTGCCCAGCATACTTTGTTCACCCATTGCTGGCCTCCACTTGAAACCACTCTCGACAGTTTGAACCTTGTCGGTAATTCGGCCGAGAAGTTGCGCTTGTTGAAAAAAGACTCGCTCTATACTAGCGATAGCCTGCGTGTTAAGCTGTATACTCGTTACGAGCCTTCACAAGTTCTTCTGACGACTAAGCCACAAGATAAGGCTAGAGTTTATAAGGGCGATGCCGTTACATTGAATGTGACCATGCCTTACGATGCTGCCATTACTAGATGGATGCGCATTGAAAACGAGTTCGACGGAGAGAACAACGCTTTGTTCAATAAATATGGTGAGATTATTAGTGGAGGAAGCCACGAATACGACGATGTTGACCTTGAACGAGAGTTGTTCTACCAGGTTCACGATACAACCGCTGGCGATTCTTCTATTTACGTCGCCTCTACTGTAGTCCGCAATTACGTGGTTCCAAATGTTGTCGATACTTCGTTCTACTACGTTTTGGTAGGTAACGGTGTTTGTCCTGCCGTAGTCTCAAATGTGGTAAAGGTTGACATAGTTAAGGAAATTCCAACGGCAATTACTCCTTATACCCGCGATGGCTTGAACGACGACTTTATGTTGGGTCACCATGTGATCATCTACAACCGTTATGGTCAGGTTATATTCGAGGGTGATAATGGTTGGGATGCTACTTATCGTGGTGTTCTTGTCGACCCTGGAGTTTACTTCTACAGTGTAGACTGGCAGGGTGGTATCTCGAAAGGATCGATAGAAGTTGTAAAAATAGAATAACATTTATACTGATTTACATCTTTTTTACCTAAACTCTAAGGTGTCTGGAACTCCAGGCACCTTTTTTTATTTGTTTGATTTTGATTAGGAAACATTGTCAGATTGTTATGCGGGAAATCTGGAACGACGCTAGTCCAATTAATTCTATCTGAATTCTTTTTTAAGAAAAAACTTTCTATAAGTAAGATTGTTTAAGGATAACTAACATTTCTCCGAAGTGCTGAAAAAGCCTTTTAAAAAGCCGTTTTGACGCTGAAAAAATCGTTTTAAATAATAAGAAAAACTTTTGTAATAATGTCGCTATTTGCCTATTTTTGTAGGAAATTGGCCCTTTAATAAATGTAGTTTCGGGTGATTTAGCATGCAAGGTTGTTGCTAACCATTTGTATTTAACCTATTTGCAAGGAATTCTATTTGTTAAAGGGAGTAGGTGTATTGTACGTATATGAAGACAAAAACCATTTTGCATTCTTTTGGTAAGGCAAGCATTTTGTTTGCTCTTTCGTTGTTGTCGTTTGCAAACGCAGAGGCTCAATTGACTATTTCTGCAGCAAAGACTCAGGTTTGTCCTGACTATCCGGTGGAGATTAAAGCAACGAAGACTGGGGCTCAGTCTTCGAATTATACAATGCTAAAGTATCGTGTTAATGGAGGATCATGGAAGAATAGTTCTGAGATTCCTACGAAAGATACTGATTTCATTGTAGATATGGATGCAAGCGCTTCCTCTATGGAATTTCAACTTGTTGACTATGGTAGCGATGGTAAGGAAAAAACGGAGAAATCTAATATAGTTCAAGTTAATCTCCAAACGGTTGGCTGTCCTAGCAATTGCCATATTTCTTCTACTGGTGATTATATTTCGGGTACCGATTTTGACCCGATAAATGGGACAGGAGTTGGTACAGAGATTCCTAATGGGGTTATTTCTTTCTTTAGTGAGTATGGTTTGACGTTTGATAAAAAAGAAGAAACACGCTATAAGATTTCTTCGGATATTACTCAATACGGTTTTCAAAAGCCCTTTTTAGATAAAAAAGATAATGCGGGCACCAACTGGTATTATGTTATTGACAAACCTGCTGTTGGCAATTCATATCCTTATAAAATCTGGTTCCCTAAAAATTTGTATCATGGGAAAACATATAGGTTTGTCGCACGCTTATATATCATGCCGAATAAAAATTGTGACCAATGGTCTTCTGCATCTTTTATTGCGCGTACGGCTCATGGTACGGTTACAACAGACTTCATTCAGGCTGATTTCTATGATGACAAAACCAATTCCTTGTTGGGTTCTGTAACTGGACGTGGAACAACGCCCCGTATATTCTTAGCGAAAACTGGGAATCGTAGCGCCCAAGATGGGTCCGATGGTCTTTTGACACCGGCACAGTGGCAAAGCCGCAACGATATGGTGAGGATGGATGTAACCTATTATGGTACTTTCCCAGACAAACTGCAAGAAGAGTTCGTTTTTGAACCGATGTTTGAAAATGTGCAATGTGCCAAGATTGCTATTGACTTTATCTCTGCTGAGGTGGAGTCTGTATGTTTGGAGCAGGGTACTATATGCTTGGGGCAGTCGAAGACTGTTAATGCTGCCGGTTTCCCGAAAGATGCGGATTACACATGGGAAATTAATGGTGGAGGAGATAGTTGGACAGAAATTGCCGGATTAAGAGGGAAAAAAGAGGTAGTTATTACACCTAGTGTAGTAGGTGTAAATAAATATCGTGTACGTTCCGGAAATAAAGTCTCTGTAGAATTTGTTATTCCGGTCAAGAATTGTGCGCCAGAACCTCCTCATGACATTAAGGGTGACGAGAAAATTTGTGCGCCTAATTCGGCTACTTACGAGGCTATCCTTAACGATACCCGTGACAAGGTGGTATACAAGTGGACGCTGAAATCGCCTTCGGGTGCTGTTTTGGCTACGCTGAATGTTGATGATGAAACAGACGATGCTACAATTCTTAAGAATGCCGATTTGTTGCATCCTTCTTCTGGTAAGGTTTCTCTTACCATTCCTGCTTCTTATCCTGACGGGGCTTACAAACTCGAAACCGCCCTGTTCTTCGATGGCATAGCGGTCGGTAATCCTGTCGTCAAGACGATCAATGTCTACCAGAAGCCTAAACCTACAATCGATTTGGCGAGCTCTACTATATGTCCGTTCACCGAGAACTTGTTCACAGTTTCTCCAAACAAGGCTACTTACACCTACGAATATACCACTAACGCGGAAAAGGCTGGCGCTGCTAACCAGGGCCGTATAAAGTTGCCGAACGACGTTTGTTCGCTCGATGCTCTTTCTATCGCGGTACGTGTGAAGGTTACCGATATGCCTACCTGTTACGGTGACGCTTCTGTCTCGAACGTGCCGGTAAACAATTCCGCTCCGAGAATCGATTGTGCGCCTTTGGGCAAGCACTGGAGCATGAAGGGCTATAACAGTATTGAATTGCCTGCTGACAAGAAAAATTATACCATCACACTGCCTCTTGCGGAATTGGCCATTTTGGCTACCTGCGATCCTGATCCTGTCATCACTATTTCTGCATCGGGTAAAGATGTGTTGGGGAATACGTTCGTTTTTGCAACCCTCTCGAAGAAGAGAAGCCAATACACCGCTGCCGATCTGAATGTGACGATTCCGGTTACGGCCGATGCCACTTCTTCTAACGGTATCACCTTTACTTATAAGGTTACAGACGGATGTGGTCGGACTTCTGAACCTTGTTCCCAGAAGGTGATTGTACGTGATGTGACCCCTCCTAATGTTGACTGTAGCAAGATAAAGTCGTACGACAACGTTCATCTGTCTAAACAGCCTGACGATAATTGTGTGGCGGTCCCTGGTTATAATAACGAAGAACTGCCTTTGTTGTCGGTCCCTAACCTTCCTGACTTGAATGGGGCAGATGAAGTGACCGTTAATTATATTGGTCGTCTCGAAAATCCGGCTTCTGAGCCAGAGGCTGTCGCTACCTCGGTGGGCTTGTTTAACCACGATGTCATGTTTAACGAGCCGTATGTGGCAGGTACGACCTACATTCTTTGGGAGTTTTCCGATGAAGCGGGTAATGCTAAATACTGTATGCAGCACGTGTCGGTTATCAACGACAAAAAGCCGGAAGTGACTTGTCCTTCAAACGATTACGGCAAGTTCTCTGTCGACGACAATTGTGAACTCTCTTATGCCGAGTTGTTCGCCAAACTGCCTGCTGCCGAGTTGCCAACTGCTAAGGACCCATGTCCGAATGGCAATTTTGAGTATACGACTGAAAATGCGCGTTTGTTCTACCGCTTGAAAGGAGAGGAAGAGTGGATTGAGATTACAGAGTCGATGCATAACCAGAACCTGTTCTCGGCAGGTAAGGAATACGGCAATACCTATGAGTTTGAATGGCGATACTACAAGCAGGGTGAGTCTGTTGCTGTCGATAAAGAGGTATTTGGTGTCTGCCAATCTCAGTTTACGGTGGTCGATTCTGTCGCTCCTGTAACAGACTGTAGTCTGGTGAAGGACGTGGTTGTGCCTTTTAACTCGAACTCGAAAGAATACCGAACATTTAATTATGCGTCGTACCAGTTACCAGAAGATACTGTTCATTATAATGACGCTGCTCACTACGATGATCAAAACAAAAAGTATTGGGACGATTTCAACACGTATACGTTGGAAGGTTTGTTCAATGTGATTCCAAAAGCTGTAGATGCGTGCGATGGGGAGTTGTTCCCAGTTGTTTCCGTTGTGTTTGAAAATAAGGAAGAGGTTATAAGCGGAACGGAAGCGCAAATATTAAATCAACTCCGTAACCGTCCGTTCAAGGAAGGTAGGTCTATTATCAAGTATACCTACATCGATAAGTCGGGTAATGTGAGTGTCTGTCAGCAGGTTATTGTGGTTTATAGCGGGCTTTATGCGCATTGTCCTGAACCGATTGTCCTGACTGCAGGTGCAGATTGTAAGGCGACTTACGATTTGAAGCCTAAGGATGTTCCAACGGCACAGGTGACTTATATCCGTGAGGTTAAACGTAAGAGGTATGATCATGATGATTCTATGGGGCCTAATAACAAGTGTTACGAAGTTGTACCTGTAGCGGATGAGGATGAATACGCGGATTTGCGACAACTTACCGACTCTATGGCTCCGGAATTAGCGACAAAAAAGGTGTTTGTGTATCCGTTCAAGATAGAAAAGGTCACCAATGTTGATGAAGATGGAAATCCTACTTCTTCTTCACAAACTTCAATCTTTTCCAACTCTGACGATAATACCTTGTCTGAGGCTGTTTTAAAGGTAGTACAACATATGTATTACAGTAACAGTCAGCAATCATTTCAGTTTCTCAGAAAGGCATGTGCAGGATCTGATGCTGATGTTCCTCGACCAGATGCTATACAGGTATGGAAAAAGATTCAGTTAAGAACTGGTATCAAAGAGCAGTTCGGTGGCGGGTTCATGACTTTCGATAAGGGAACTCACAAACTGGTGTTCTCTTACGAAAACGGACAGGGTGAGGAGAAATCATGTTCGGTTATTATTAAGGTTGAAGACCAGACCCCGCCAAGTGTTGTTTGTGGCGAGTGGGGCAAGGACTATACTTTGCCTGCTGACGAAGACTGCCAGCACGAAGCTACGCTTGGCAAACCTACTGTCGACGAATTGAATGTTACCGATAATTGTACGACTAATGCCGCTGATTTTACTTTGACGCTTGACCGGAAGTACTGGGAGACGGGTAGAAGTATTTCTGCTACTCCTTCTTCTACTGGCGGTAAATACAACGACCCTTACAAAATGGGTACTACCATTCTTGTTTGGACGGTTGCCGATGCCGATGGTAATACAAGCACTTGTAAAAGTACGATTGTTGTAAAAGACGAAACCGGACCTACGATTGACTGTAAGGATGGCCAGTTTGATGATATTCATGTCGACGCTGACCCTGAAGACGAATTGTGCCGTACGCCGGCTACTGAGGTGATAAGAGCCGGTCTTAAACTTCCACAGTTCGCTAACGATAAGTGTTCGCCTTATATCGACCCTTCTGGTACTCAGCCTATTATGATTTCGGGTACTGGCGTACGTGACGACAATCCATCGTTGGATGTCTTCTCGGGCTATTATAAGGGTATCACCACCATTACATGGACGTTTGTTGATGCTGCTGGCAATAAGACACAGTGTCCTCAGCGTATTATTGTGGAAGATAACACTGCTCCTATTCTCGATTGTTCTGATTTGGAGGCACCTATAACCGTGACGCTAGCATCTGACAAGTGTACGGTGCCTCAGGCGCAAGTGAAGCTTAAAGAGCCTAGTGCTCGCGATAACTGTACTCCGACGGATGAACTGAAGTTCTCGAATAATGCTCCAACCGAATACAAAATCGGTACCAATATCGTAACATGGACAGTGACCGACGAGCGTGGCCTATCTAGTACTTGTGACCAGAAGGTGGTTGTTAAAGATACGGCTGTTCCTAAGGGTTCTTGTCCTCCTGATATTGATGTCAATGCTCCTATTGGAGCCTGTGAGGCGTCGGTTTCTATTGATGCTGCCGACTATGTGATAAACGATCCGTGTGACGGAGAGTTGAAGCCTGCTTTCTCAAAACGTAGCGACGGTAAGGCGCTCTCTGCTGTTTACCCTGTGGGTACTACGGTCATCACTTGGGTTTATACAGATAAGTCTGGTAACAAGAAGTATTGCTACCAGAATGTTAATGTGCACGATGCTACACCTCCGGTTGTGACTTGCCCTTCTTCTAGCTCTAAACCGAAGGAAATAACGGTGCCTGCTGGTTTGTGTGCTGTTTCTGCTGCCGATGTGGCTAAGAAAATCACGCTCCCTACCGCTTATGACGAGTGTCAGGACGACGATCCTGTTATGTCGGGTGTGCGTTACTTTAAGGGCAAAGATGGCCAACAAACACCTACGTTGGTAAAAGACGCAAAAGGTAAGGCGGTGGCTTGGAACGATGGTTCTGTTCCTTACCAGCCTGGCTATTACACCATCCGGATTGTATTTACCGATAACGAGGGTAATGAGTCGGAACCATGCGACATTGAGGTATTTATTAAGGATATTAACTCTCCGGTTGTTACTTGTTCTGACTTCTTGACCGATGAAACCAAGGAGTTCGCTACTGGCGACAATGAATGTGAGGTTACAGTAACGAAGGCCGATTTGGGTGAGACCAATACGAAGGCTTACGAGTATTGTGACGACAGAGTTGAAATTAGTGCTGTTCCTTACCTTTATGCGAATGGTGCCCGTGAGTCTACAGTGTTCACCCAGACTTCTATTAAGTCGGGCGAGTCGGCTACCATCCATTGGGTGTTCACTTCGGCTACTGGTGCCGAAACGGTGTGCCCTCAGGTGGTATCGATTGTCGACAGAACCGAACCTAAATGTACGGCCAATTCGCTTACTGTAAAAACTCCAGCAGTGTCTAGCGAATGTGCTGCCGATGTTGAAGTTGTGTTGAGCCGTATTGGTGCGACAGACAACTGTGGTGGAGATATCAAGTACGAGTATAAGTTAGACGAGGCAACAGCTTTCGTGCCTGTAACGAAAGATACTACATTCAAGGGCTTGAGTGTGGGTACGCACAAAATCAAATGGCAGTTGACCGACGAGTCGGGCAACATCAAGTCCAATGCCTGTATGACTTCTATTTTTGTGGAAGACGGCACTTATGCCACTTGTGAAGATGAAGTGTTGCCTGATGTTGAGTCGGCAGATAACAATACCGACTGCTTCGTGAACGTTTCTCTTCCTTTGGCTAAAAATGCGACCGATAACTGCTCGCCTGATGATATTACCTACCGCTATAAGCTCGATGACGACGACTATAAGGACATCTCTGCTGAAACGAGACTCTCGTTGCAGGCGGGTACGCATACCATTTATTGGGAGTTGTCTGACGGTAGTGTCACTAAGCCGCAAGCTTGTAAGACTACTGTAACCGTTATCGACAAAACGGCTCCTACCTGTACCAATAAGGATATGGGCGATGTGCTTTCTGACGATGATGTTTGTAGCACCAATGTGGTGGTTAAGTTAGACGATATTAAGGCTAAAGACAACTGTGGCAATACGGTTACGTACATGTACAGGGTGGATAGCGATACCGAATATAATGCGGCTTCTGGTAACTTGTCTCTTCCTCTTGAGGTGGGTAAACATACCGTTTACTGGAAGTTGAGCGATGGTGTGAACTCGCGTGCCGAGGCTTGTAAAACTGTCGTTAACGTGTTAGGTAATGTGCCTTTGGAAATCACTTGCGATGAGGATGCTCCTGCTGTTACGTTCAAGACAGACGATTGCGGTCCTGTTGACATCTCTTCTATCGAAATTCCTCAGGCAACTGACCCTTGTTATGGCAAGGTGGATGGTACTCCTAGTATCGATATCACCAAACCGCTTCCTTTGGGTGACCACGTCATTACTTGGACATTTGTTAACCACGATAATACGCAGTCGACAACATGTAAGCAGACTGTCCATGTGGTTACAACCCAAAAGTTGATTACCGACTGCCAGAGTCCTGCTGCTCCGCTTAAGTTGAAGGACGGCAACTGTATGATTAACTATCCGCTTACACAGCGTTGGGCAACGAACCCTTGTAACGAAAACGAGAACATCAGGGGTGTGGCTTATGTGTTCGGCAGTAAGGTTGATCCTTCAGGATACGCTTCTGTTCAGTTCCCTGCCGGTCCTTGGGATATTGTTTGGAAGTTTAAGAGCGTGTCGAATACACTCGAAACATACGAAGACGAATGTGTTGAAACAGTTATCGTTGATGATGAAAACGGTGCGACAATGCCTTGTAAGGACGGCGTAAAGGTTGAAAAGATCATCGACGAATGTGTGGTCGATGCCGCAGATCTCGATTTCAAGAATGAGGGTGTTATTGCTGACGAAATCTGTTGGGACGGTCATTTCGTTACTCCTAATATCTGGGTGACCGATAAAGACGGTAATAACTCAACTCCAGTTCACGATCCGAAAGATTTGGGCTCTTTCAAGCCTGGCAAGTACGAGGTGACTTGGGAATATATTTTCCATCCGAGCGGATTGGGTGCCGAATTGAAGGCATATTGCCACCAGCCGGTTGAAATTTACACGACTAAAGAAATCGTTATCGATTGCGATGCTGCAGCATTTAACGAAATCGATAAGGATGCTAATGAAAATTGTGTGGTTCCTGCCGATGAAGTAACTTTCAACGCTCCAGATGCTAAGAATCCGTGCGATGCTGATGTGTCTATTGCTGCACAAGCCTATATTGATGGTAATAAGATTGCCGATAATAAATTCACAAAGGCATTTGAACTGGGTACTACTACCGTGGTTTGGAAGTATGTCGATGAGACGGGTACGTTGACCAACTCGGTTGCTACTTGCGAGCAGAAGGTGGTGGTTACCGATAAAACTAAGCCGGAGGTGGCTTGTGAAGAAGACATCACCTATTACCTTGGTTACGATGCTAACGGTGTTCAGAGCGAGTGCTCTGCTGCTCCTGCCGATATCAACTTGAAGCGACCTTCTGTTTCAGATAACTGTACATCTTCGACCGACGATTTCAAGTTCTGGTTGAAACGTGAGCTCAATGGTGCTGTTGTCGACAGTTTGGCTCCGTTTGCTCCTGGTGTTACTGTTGTAACCTGGACGGTTAAGGATCAGGCGGGCAATGCGTCTACCTGCTCAATGAAGGTGACGGTTCTCGACACTGTAAGTCCTAAGCCTGAGTGTCCTGCCGATTTGACGGACATCAAGGCGCCGGTTAACACTTGTGAGGCCGAAATTCCTGCCATTTCGCCTGAGGCATATAAGTTTAAAGATGTGTGCGATACCGAGGAGATTATCCCTGTAGGTACTCGTGACGATGGCAAACTGATTTCTGACCCTTATCCGGTTGGTAAGACCCTTATCACTTGGGTTTATACCGACTCGGTGAACCTGTTGTTGCCAGAAGATGAGCGCCATGTCTTTGTCTGCAAACAGGAAATCTCTGTTGCCGATACGACTATGCCAGTTGTCGATTGTTCGAATACGGCATCGCCTATTAATGTGGAAACTGAACTTGGCGAATGTCAAGTCCCTGCCGAAAAGGTTATTGATAATATAACCCTCCCTACCGCTACTGACCAGTGTCAGGACGAAGCCCCTGTTATGACTAGCAACCGCTGGTATTTGGGACGCGAGGGCGATTCTATTCCAACTCGCCAGTTGAATGCTGGTGCCGACATCAAGTGGAACGACGATGTTCCGTTTAAGGCCGGTTATTATGAAATTCATTTCATCTTTACTGATAACTACGGCAATTCCGACAGTTGTAGCCAGAAAGTGTTTGTCAAGGATATCAATCCTCCTTATCTGAACGATTGTAAGGAAGTTCTCGATGTGGTTTTGAATCCGTTAGATGGTGAATGTGAGGTTGCTATTAATCCTGTCGAACTCAATACCTACAAGGGTAAAGAAGTTTGTACGGGCGTGGCTATAGAAGGAGTTCCTGCTCTGCTTGTGCAGAATGGCGATGAGTTTACTGTTTCTGCCGACCCTATTCCTGCTACGTTGACTTCTGGCGACAGTCTTTACATCCGCTGGACATACACTTCACAGATGGGTATATCGGCATATTGCGACCAGAAAGTCAAAGCGGTCGACAACCAGAAGCCGGTTATCGATTGTAAAGTGTTGACTCCAGACATTGAGTTGACTGCCGACGCGGATAAATGCTTTATTCTTGCAGAAAATGCCAATATCGCTTATCCGACTGTAGAGGATAACTGTGGTACCATTACCGGTCGTCCTGTCCGTATTGATACGTTGACCAATTTGCCGAATGGTTTGACCATGGCTGATCCTTACCCAACAGGTAAGTCGGTTATCCGTTGGTACTTTGAAGACACCAATGAACTGAATACCGATTCGTGCGACCAGTTGGTATTTGTGAAGGGTAGCGTTAAACCAGAAATCGATTGCGATACCATTGAGAGTGTAGTGTTGCGCGATACCATTGCAACTTGCGATATTGCCGAGCAGACGCTTGTAGTTCCTGTTCCTGTCGCAATTGACAATTGTGCGCCTACCGACGACCTTAAGTCGGTTAAGGGTGTCGGTACCCGTAGCGATGGTAAGGAAATAGACGATCTGTATCCGTTGGGTATTACAACCATTACTTGGAGTTTCACCGACTTTACTGGCGCTGCAGTAGCTACTTGTAACCAGCAAGTGAACATTGTCACCGAGCAACGGCTTATTACCAATTGTGCCGATACTACGGCTGTCTATGCATTGGATAAGGACGAGTGTTTGAAGAATATCCACCTCGACCAGCGTACTGCTAAACATCCATGTCCTGACGCTGTTGCCGACAATGAGAAAGAGTTCGACGGTGTTCCTTATCTGAATGGTTCGCCAACAGCGCTTTCTTCTCTCGATATTCAGTTGCCTGCGGGTACCCACTATATTACATGGGTGTTCACAGACCAGACGAATACGCTGGCGGCGCCTATCGATACCTGTATCGACTCTATCAGAGTGGGTAACGATAATGTGCCTCCTGTTCCTTGTGTGAACGATAAGATTGACACTACGCTTCAGGACCTCTGTGAACTTCCTGCTGCTAAAGTCGATTTGAAGAATACCGGTGTTATTGCTGACCAGCTTTGTGGTGATCCGGGTGAGAAGGTTATCCCTGAAATATGGTTGACCTCAAACCCTGAGGGAGTTGTGCACGACCCTGCCGACCTTCCTGCCATTACTACTGGACGCGATACCGTAATCTGGAAGTATGATTTCAATCCTGGTCATCTGGGTATTTTCACCGTATGGTGTAAACAGCCTATTGATATAAAGACGACCAAGGGCATTGATCTTGCCTGCCCAGATTCGGCCGATAATGTGATTACTATTATTGCTCCGGCTCACGCTTGTGAGGTTCCGGCCGATACCATTACACTTAATCCGCTTGTTGGTAAGAACCCATGTATCGATACTGTGCTTATTGCTGGTGTGCCAGATCGCGACACGACTTTGGCTTGGCCAATTGGTCTGACTACTATTACTTGGACGTATACCGATACAACCGAAACGCTTGTCAACAACGTGGCTATTTGTAAGCAGTATGTTGATGTGAAAGATACGGTTAATCCGAAGGTCGATTGTGAAACCATTTATGAAGGCATCAACCAGATACTTGCTAATTGCAAGACTACAGCCGACGACCTTGGCTTGAAGGCTGTTGATGTTACCCAGTGTGGTTTCACGATGACTCCTGTTCCAACCCGTTTCAGTGGAAAGGACTTCAACGACGACTATGTGGCCGGTAACGATACCGTATACTGGACCTACACCTATCCGCACAATGGCTTGACTACGGTATGTGCTCAGCCTATCATTTTGCGCGATACGGCACCAGTCTTCGATTGTAACGACTTGAATACGATTACGCTTACTGCCGATGAAAACGAGTGCGTCATCAAGAAGTCGTTGGCAGAAGTGCTCGATGCCCTTTCTCCTTATCCGACTGCGACCGACCCTTGCGACACCGAAAACCCAATTCCTGGCGTTTACAGACTGGCCGATGTTGATACCTTACCAACACAGTTGGTTGCGGGCGACACCATCCATGTGGTTTGGTCGTTTGCAGATGCCAGCCGCTTTGCCGATACAACTTACTGCGATCAGCTGGTTATCGTAAAGGGTAATGTCGTGCCTGTTATCGATTGTGAGGTGGCTGCTCCTGCCGTTAAGGATACTATCAACGACTGTGGACCTGACCAAGAGCTGAAACTGCCTATTGTTAAGGCTTATGACCCTTGCTTCAATGACTCTATTCCAGGCTCGTTTGTCCGTAGCGATAACGAGACTGAACTGAATGCTCCGTTCCTGTTGGGTCAAACTACTGTAACTTGGACGTTCTGGAATGTCGATTCTACGGCATCGAAAGTCTGTGAGCAGAATGTGCACGTTTATACCACTAAGGAAATTGAGAAGCCTTGCGACACCGCCTATATGCCGGTTGTAGAGGTTCCTGCTCCTGAAGATGCTTGTACTGTTCCGGCTGACGAAGTCAAGCTTGAACCAGCATTTGCTATCAGCCCTTGCACACGCGACACCATCTGGGGTGTTCCTTCGCGTTTCGACGGCGAGGCTATGGATGCTCCATACAGAATTGGCAAGAACATCATTATATGGACGTTTACCGATGTGACCGATAATTTGGTTATCCAGTCCGATACTTGCCAGCAGATTGTCCGTGTCGGCTCTGTTGAGGTTGAACCTGTCAATTGTGACAGTTTCCCTGCTATAGAGAAGATTTTGGCTGAGGGTAATTGTACAATCGATGCTGCTGAATTGGGTATCAAGGCGCCTACCATCATCGACCGTTGTCCGAATGGTGCCGCCGACGCCGAGCCTGAATTGGTATTGCCTATAATCACCCGCTTCTCTCAACCAGGTTGGAGTTCGTCGAATGTGGTTGAAGTGGCTGAGTTTGGTGTGGGTTACGACACCTTGTGGTGGTCTTATCCTCGCTTCTCTACCGTCTGCGCACAGCCTATCCATATTATGGACAGCGTAGCGCCTAAGTTCGACTGTAACGATATTCAGCCAATTTTGGCTGAAGCCCCTGATGGCGAATGTGAGTTGAATGTGGCTGATATTATTGTTGAACCATATCCTGTTGCTAAAGAGTCTTGTACCGACGTGGAAATTGTTGGTGTGCCTACTTTGGAAAATGGCGATGCTTTGCCTGAAACCCTTAAGGTGGGTGACTCTATAGTGGTGAAATGGACGTTCTCTGCTCCTGGCCTTTCTACGAAGGACAAGATTTGTGAACAGCCAGTCCGTGTTATTGGAACGGCCGCTCCTATATTCGATTGCTCTTCTTTGTCGATGCTTGAGTTCACTACCGACGAGTGCGCACTCGACTTGAACGAACAGTCTATTCCTACTCCGGTGGCAATCGATAGCTGTACGGGTAAGGAAGTCGCTGGCGTGGGTGTCCGTGCCGATGGTGGTGATGTGTTCGGTACTTATCCGCTCGGACAGACCGTCATTACTTGGAGTTTCACAAGTCCAGACAGCAAGACGACCAAGTACTGCGACCAGTTGGTTGAAGTGAAGACGACTAAGGTTATTGACGCAAAGTGTGGCGAGGAGAATTATCCGGCTTTGAGTTACGAGGTTAGCGATGGCAACTGTACAGTTCCTTCTGAAGAGGTAGATAAGAAGTTGTCGAAGCATGCTGCGTTCAACCCTTGTAACACCGATATCCAAATCGACGGTGTACCTTCTCGTAGCGATAACAAGGATATGAGTGAACCTTACGAGATTGGCGTTACAACCATTACTTGGACGTTTACCGATACGACTAACACCTTGGTAAATCCAGTTTCTGTCTGCGAACAGACTGTGACTGTTGTTGACGTGAATACACCTCCTGTCGATTGTCCTACTGCATTCCCTGCTGTTAATTTGGCATTAGATGCGGACAATTGCGACTTGGATTTCTCTAAGATTCCTGTGAATATCGATCCGCTTCCTGCACATCCATGCTCGGGCGAGAATATGCTTATCGACACTTCTCGTACCAGTGGTTTGAAAGTTCTTGATCCTTACACTGTAGGAGTCGACACCATTGTTTGGAAACTCTGGTTCCCTAGCAACAACATCCCTGTCTACTGTTACCAGCGTATTGAGGTGAGAGACACGATTGCTCCTTCGTTCGACTGCTCAATGCTGGCCGATACCATTTATGTGGAATTGAAGACTGCCGGCAATTCTGTAACGTTCGACGAGGTGAAGGCTAGAGGATTCTTCATTCCAGAAGTGACCGACATCTGTACCGATGTGTTCACCGAGGTAACCCGTGACGATAACAAGGCACTGGAAGACGATTATGTGTTCGGTAATACGACCATTACCTTCCGCTTCTACGATATTTATGGTAACGATACCATCTGCTCGCAGGTTGTCAAGGTTATCGATATGATACCTCCTAAACTCATCTGTCCTACTCTTGAAAACCATATCGCTTGTATTACCGATACAACTCCGGCTATTACTTCGTACGAGGAATTTGTTGCTGCCGGTGGTTCGATTGAGCCTGAAAGCAAGGCCGATCTTCTGACTTTCCGTCATGAAGACAAGGTTGTTGGCGATGACAAGTGTAACGCGGTTGTTACCCGTAACTATATAGTTACTTCGGTTACTGAAGTAGATGTATATTGCGAAACTCCGCAGCACTTCTATATGAAGGACTCTATTGCTCCTACTTACGAGGGTATTCCTGCTAAGGGCGCTTCGAGAAAGACCACTTGTGACCAGCTCGAAATTGACCCTCCTGTTGTGACTGCGGTTGACAACTGCGACCCAGAACCTAAGTTGCAGATGTTTAGTCGTTCAACCCAGGGTGACGATCCTTCTAAGTGCGACTACTACAACTACGATGTCATCTATACATGGGTGGCTACCGACCGTTGCGGTAACGAGGCTGACTCGGTTCGCTACACGGTTCATGTGGTCGACACAGTGGCTCCTTCTATCGATCTGCCAGATGACTGGGGTGACCCTGCACACCCAATTTATCTGAAGAAGTGTAAATTCGGTATTCCAGACTTGACTCAGTTTATTCCTGAGGAACTGGTATCTCAGAACTGTGGCTCTAACGAGTATCTGACCTACACGCAGACACCTGCTGCTGGTACTGAAATTACCGCAACTACCGTTGTTACGCTCTCTATTAGTGATGTGTGTGGTAACCATACCGATCTGGAGAAGGTGGTAGAGGTTCAAGACCGCAAGGAGATTGTTTCTATTATTACTGGTGAAAATCCTGTTGTCTGTGGTGGCGACGAGACGCTCGATTCGGTTCGTTCAAGCCAGAACGATTTGACACAGACTAAGATTCGTAACGCGTTCGGCTTTACCTGGGTAATTGACTTGGGTAAGTGGGAGCCTGTTCCAACAACCTTGTTCTGGGATTACTACCGTACTAGCTTCGATGAGGAACACCTGATTTATAGTAACAACCCAGAAACTTATGCTTCTAGGTTTGAATCTGTTAACGCTCCTTCTAAGGGTAGTCCTGAAGAGAAGGCGGCTGCCGACGCTGCTTATGCGCGGTACCTCATGTTGCTCCGCCAGCACCAGTCCGATGTCTACTACTTCGTGGCTATGGATACCGTTTCTGGTTGTAGCGATACCGCTTCGGTATACGTAAAGGTTGACGAGCGTCCGCGTTTGCAGCTTGCTAGCGGTTCTTGGCAAGTCTGTGAATTCGATTCGCTGTCATTGAATGGCGACTTTGGTAACAACTTCCCTGTATGTATCGACAACATGGGTGGTACTATTACCAAGCAAGGTTGGTTGATTAACGATTCTGTTTATCATCCACATGATTCTATCCTCTACGAGGGTGGCATCAAGCATACAGCAATTTACTATGCAACCAACCATTGCGGTACAACCACGACTTTCAACTCGCTCTATACCTCTTGCGATGGCGAACTTGAAACCTATAAAGATAGTTTGGCTGTTGCCGGATCTAAAGAGAACATGGAACTCTTCCGTCAAGACCGTTTGGTTTTGCGCGATAGTGTCGACATTGAAGTGTTTACCCACTTCGATCCTAAACAGGTGTTGTTGACCACAATGCCGCAGGCTAAACCTCGTGTTTGGACGGGTGAGGAAGCAGAGTTGATACTCACGCTGCCATACGAGCCAACTTATTTGTCATGGAGACGTGTTGAGGGTGAGTACGACGCACGTACAGGTGCTGAATACGACAAACTTGGCAACATTATCTATGGTGGTAGTGGTGAAGACGATGATGCTGACCTCTTCCATGAGTTGTGGAATTCACGCGATACCACTGTCGCTGACTCGGTATATTTGGCTAAGCGTGGTCTCTTGACCTTCCGTTACAACATTGTTCCAACCGATACTTCATATTATTATGCTGTAGTTGGTAATGGTGTTTGTCCGGCTGTAACCTCTAACCTGGTTAATGTCGATGTGCTTAAAGAGTTGCCTACTGCCATCACTCCTTATACGAAGGATGGTATGAACGACGACTTTATGCGCGGCCATCATGTAATCATCTTCAACCGTTACGGACAGATGATTCATGAGGGTAACGATGGTTGGGACGGTACATATCGTGGCATTTTGGCAGACCCAGGCGTTTACTACTACAGTTGCGATATGAAGAACGGCGCTAACTTCAAGGGCTCTATTGAGGTCGTTAAAATCGAATAGGATGGCGCTTTGCTACCCGTCGGTTAACTAAGACGGAGAAGACAGACTTATTACGCGAAATATAACTACTTTTGATTTATCAGGGGCAATTCTCCACAAACGGAGAATTGCCCCTGTTTTTGTCTTTACTTTTCAACAATTACAATTTGTTTTGATGATTTATGTTCGTTATTGTGAAATTTAATTATATTTGTGAGAATACATATAGACTCAAATAGGCTGAACCTAACATTTTTTTGGGTGTATATGCATTATTGTGCTGTAACTTATTGGTTCACACTTTGATGTTATTCTAGAATGTAAATTAGTATATTATGTTAAAAATAGGTGGGGTAAAGCGTTTGTCCGCTTTAACATTTTTCATCGTTTTGTCCGTTATAAGGGTATCTGCGGCCATGTCGCTTAGTTCGGATGTGAAAATGGCATGTCCGGGTGAGGCTATTGTGCTTGATGCGGGTGGTACTACCTCTGGTCATTATTTGGCCTATAAGTGGTCGTTAGACCAGGTGACATGGTACGATTGCCAGAGTCATACTGTGGCACGCCGTATCGCTACCGATATGACAGACAATCCGTCTGCTAATGGGGTATATTATAAGGTGGTGGATGTTACTGACGCTAGTAACTCATCACCAGTTATCTTTGTTGAAAAGGACAAGTCTGACGCTTGTGCTAAAACTTGCCATATTACCTCGACTGGCGATTATTTTTCTGGTACTGATTTTGACCCTGAGCGTGGTGTGAACAGCAAGTCACCGCAAATTCCAGAGCAGATTGTCGATTTCTTTGATGAAAATGACATTACTTTTACACATACTGACAAGTCGGCCTATACTATAACAAACGATTTAAGGAACTTTTTTAATGATCAGGAACCTGCTTTAGACGAAGGAAAACGTAATAACTACTATTACGTCTACGATGAGAATACAAAAGGTAGTACTCCTTTCTTCTACCGTTTCCTCTGTTCTACTTATGCGGGTAAGAACTACCGTTACACGATGCGTTTTTATGTCATGAAAACGCAGTATAATTGTGGAGGTTCTGCGGCTATCAAGTTGGAAACTGGACATGGTAACCAGACGACCGACCGTGGTTCGATTGTTATTATAGACGATGCGACAGGTGATACTATTGGTAAACCTGAGATTAATACGACTTTCGGACAAACCAACCTTGGGTTGGGTAGTGCCCCTGTTGGTAAATTGCTCCGTATAGAGGTGAATTATTATGGATACTTCCCTGTCGACAAATATGATCCAAATACAGGAAAGTATAATGGTTTGGAGTATTTTACGCTTGATCCATATTTCCAGCAATTTGATGGATGCTTTAAAGTCGCTATTGACTACATCTCTGCCGAAATTGAGTCGGTTTGTATGGAAAAGGGTTCAACTTGTGTAGGTCAAACTACTACTATCAATGCGGCTGGTTTCCCTCAAGACGCTATCTATCACTGGCAGTATCGCGATTCCAACGGTCAGTGGCAGACGGTTGTTGTGGGTGGTATTCCACAAAGGGGTAACCAGTTTACCCGCTTGTCGGTTCCGGTTAAAACTATCGGTAAATCTTATTACCGAGTTGTCGACGATAATCCGAACAACAAGAAATTCAATAACCTGACGAAGCAAAACGAGCAGGTTGTTATCGAATTCACCGTTACAGGTAAAGACTGTAATCCAACCCCAATTGATACTATATTGGGCGACAGCGTTATTTGTGCGCCAACTGTTGGTGGGGGTGTGAAAATGACGGTTGTTCCGGTCGATGTAAACGAGAATGTGTCTTATGTTTGGACGCTCTACGACCCTCAGCACAACAAGATTACCGACAAGTCTATCGTCTATCAAGAGGTTTCTGATACAAGAGGTACCCACGTATTTTTGCGTATGCCTGAAACTTCGTTGGAGGGTGTGTACGAGTTGCAGGTATTTATGACCAAGAAGGGTGATGAAGGAGTGGCTGTTCCTGTCGGCGACATAAAGACGAAGCGTATACACGTTTATCGGACTCCGAAAGCGCATTTTACAGTTGACGGTTTCTCGGGTACGGGTAAAGACTCTATCTGTCCGTCCGACAATCATCGTGAGATATATGCTTACGACAATACCCAGATTAACAACAAATACAAATATATCTACACATGGCGGAATGCCAATGGTGTCACTACCGATGGTAGAACGGCGCTCATTTCTTGGTCGAATGCCGTACACGATTCCCTGTGTCTTGGCATCAAGAACAAACACCAGATTTGGGAGACTGTCGAGATTGCCGGTGTTGGCTGTAAGGCCACTTGGGATACTATTTTGAGCGTGAAGAAACCAGACGGACCTACTATCGATTGTAGCTCGTTGGGTAGCTCGAAGCAGGAAGTGGAGTTGGGGCCTACCCAGAAGACGACTACTATTACTTTGAATGTTCCTAAGGTTGAGGGTACATGCGACCCTTATCCAACTGTTTATATTGTGGGGGCTGGTTACGATGCCAAGGGCAACGATTTGTCGTTCCAGATTGTGGCCCGACTCGACAGCTTGCAAAAGGGGCTGGTTCCTGCTATGAAGCGTACTGTTCCGGCTACTGCAGGAAAGAAGGACAACAATGGTCTTGTGGTTACCTACTATGTGGTTGATGGCTGTAATAAAATGTCGTCGACCTGTATGGTGACTTACATAATTCGTGATGTGACTGGTCCTGATGTCAATTGTAATGACCCTCAGCTGAAACCTTTGGAGACCCGACTTTCTTATTTCAATGTGAATGTCAATGATGGTCTGGATACGTGTGAGGCTTACCCTGGCAAGGGTATACGTCCTGACTTGTTGCCTGTGATGTCGGCTCCAACCTTGCTCGACCAAAACGGTGTCGACGGCTATATTACGGGTGAGTTTGTCGGTCGACTCGATATGCAGAGCTCTGCCCCTGCAATGAGTGAGGCTTTGTTCTCAAAAAGTAAGATTGCTTTGAACGACCCTGTCCCTGCGGGTTATACATACATATTGTGGAGGTTTAGCGACGCTGTCGGTAACGCTTCTTACTGTATGCGGAAAATTACGGTTATCGACGACTCGAAGCCAACTGTTGAGTGTCCTGATGCCGAAATCAAGGAAATTTCGGTTCAGCGTAACACCGACGAGTGTGGTCTTTCGCTCGATAGCCTGATTGCGGCTATGGATCCGGCCGATTTCCCTATGGCTTATGAAATCTGTCCGACTAAATTAAAGATTAGTTCGGTCCGTTATTTCTACCGTTACATAGGTAGGGCTCCGACTTCTGGTGACCCTAATTCGGGAACTTATAATTATAGCGGGGGGTGGACTGAAATTACCGACAAGCAGCAACTCGTCTTTGCGTTGGGTAATGTTTACCAGGTGGCTTGGCGTTTCTACAAACAGGGTTCTGGCCAAACGGTTGACCACTCGGTCTATGCCGAGTGTATCCGTACCTTCTCTATTGTCGATAAGGTTCCGCCTGTTATAGACTGTAGTGTGTTGAGTGATACGGCTGTTACCGTGAACCTCAATTCGCAGGGTGACGACCTTACGTATGCGTCTGCGACAGACACGCCAATGCGTAATTATATTACTTATACCCTGAAGGGCTTCTTTAAGAAAATACCGACTGCGGTCGACGCTTGTAGTGGGGTGATTAATCCTGTTATATCGGTTATTACGCCAGATGGTAACACGACTGCTATTGGAAAGCAGAACGATGGTCTTGCTAAACTTCTCAACGAACTGCAGAAATTCCATTTCCCTGTCGGTATGTCTACTGTCTTGTATGTCTACACCGACAAGGCTGGTAACGAGTCTACCTGTCAGCAGAACATCATCGTATACGAGCGTATTGCGATGAACTGTAAAGACGAACTCGTTTTGAAAGCCGATGAAAATTGTGTCGGACACCTCGATGTTACGGCTGCTACCGTCGAAACTGCTATGGTTTCGTACGTACGTCAGTACAAATATAAGATGTACACTTCCTTTACTGGATTGACTTACGAGCCTGTAACCCAGGATAAGAGTGAAACCAATATGTTCGGTATTATTACCAAATATGGTTTCGACGACTGCCAGACGTTGCAAGACTCTATGAAGGGTGGCTTGTCGAACCGTATGGTTTCTGTTTATCCTTATCAGGTGAAGAAGGTTACTTATGTCGATGACAAGGGTGGCGAAACCGATAGCTCAACTGTTGTTGTCCTTAAAAACACTTCTGAACTGGAGGAACTCGATTGGAAGCTTGTACAGCACCAGTTCTATAGTGGGGCGGGTCCTGTCGGACCTGTTGGCCCTGGCATGGGAGGCCCGGGCTTTGGTCCTGGCATGGGAGGCCCAGGCTTTGGTCCTGGTGTTGGCCCTGGTCAAAAGCCAACTTCTATAATTGATCAGGTATATAAGACCATTTCGTTGCAGACGAAGACGTTTGCAAAAGAGTTTACTGCCGATTTCAAGACCTTTGCGAAAGGTCGTCATAAAATTGTATGGTATTACGATAACGGACAGGGCGACCAAGACAGCTGTGTGGTTATTGTTTCTGTCGTAGATTCTACTGCTCCTACTGTAGAGTGTGGCGAGTGGGGTAAGGATATTGTTACCAAGTCCGATTCACTCACATGTCAGGCTGTTGTTAAACTGACCCAGCCTACTGCTAAGCAGTTGAATGCGTCCGATAATTGTACCGATGTCGACAATCTTGTTATTTCTTTCTCTCGTGTTTGGAAGAATAAGAAATACACTTCGTTAGACGATCCTTACGAACAGGGTACTACTGTCGTTACTTGGATTATTGCCGACGAGGCTGGCAACGAGGCGTATTGTGTTCAGAATATTACGGTTAACGACTCTACTGGTCCTAACATCGATTGCGATAAGATTCTGGTGAACCCTATCTCAGTTGATGCCGACGAAAGCTGTTTGGCAAAGAAGGATGTCTTGGTTGACGCCGGATTGAAGATTCCGGTTGTAGACCCAAGTGCCGATTTGTGCTCTCCGTCTGCGGAACCTATCCGAGGCGTTGGTCACCGCGAAGACGTCAATGGGGTGGTAAGTCCGCTCGATGTGATGAACGATCCTTATTCGCTGGGTCAGACTTACGTGGTATGGACCTTCAGTGATACATCAAATAATACGACGGTTTGCCGTCAGCTCATTATCGTGAACGACAAAACGGCTCCAGACGTCGATTGTTCTGTTTTTGAAGATAATCCGCTTGAATATGTGTTGGCGTCTGACCAGTGTTCGGCTCCTTTGTCTGAAATCAAGGTGTTGTTAGGAAGACACGTCGCTAAGGACAATTGCGATAAAGACTCTGTTGTGGGCGTTCCATATATGTTGTTGAAGAATGGCACTTCGCGTGTAGCTCTTCCTTCCGTATTTGTTAAAGACACAACTTACACTATAATCTGGGTGTTCACCGACGAGGCTGGCAACGAGGCTACATGTAACCAGTTGCTCTCTGTTGTCGATACAACTGCTCCAGATAACAGTATTTGTCCTGACCCTGTGAAGGTGATCGATGCTGACGTTAAATGTACCTTTACGTACGACGAACTCAATATTCCAAACCTCTCGGTCAACGACCTTTGCGACGGCGTGCTTGTTGGTAAACTGACGGGTGAGATTCAGCAGCCTAATGGCAAAACCGTTTACCCTTCTTCTATGGAAGAGTTCCAAGATTTGGAGTATTATGCGGGTACTGTCAATAAGTTTAAGTGGACCTTTACCGATCATGCGGGTTTGACCAGCACTTGTGAAATGACGCTGACCATTAACGATAGCATCCCTCCTGTTATCAACAACTGTGAAACGGGTAACGATGCCGTATACGAAATGTCGAATGGTGTTTGTTACGCAAAGTGGGCCGACCTTTCTAAATTGATTGTTATTCCGAATGCGTTCGACGAGTGTCAGGAATTGATCGATGGTACGGGCTCTTCTCCTATCGATCCTTTGGAAATCCGCCGTTATTTCAATGGTGAACTTGTCGCTGTCAGCACGGGCGACGATAAAGCATGGTGTGCCGACCCATTCCCACGTGGTTTAACCCGTTTGGTTTGGGTGTTCAGCGACCGGTCTGGCAATGTTGATTCTTGTGCTAAGACGTTGAAGGTTATTGCCCGCACCGACCCTAGCTTTATTTGCGACTCTATCCAGCCTAACCCTATGCGTCCGAAGGCGCTCGAGGGTGAATGCTATATTGAGTTCAACGACCTCGAATTTGGTACTTATTATGGCTTCGATGCTTGTTCTAACGACTCTATCAAGGCTAAGCTGTTGATGGCTCCTGTGCCTGAGGCTATTCCTGTACCGAAAGACCTCAAGTTCAATGTGGGCGATACCATCACAGTGTACTGGGTTGTGGTTGACGAGGATAAGAACTACGCTTATTGTCCGCAGGTGGTTATCCCTAGTCATAGCAACAAAATCAACTTCGATTGTAGCACGCTCGATTCTATTAAGTCGGTGGCTTTGGAAGGCGAGTGCTATATACCGGCAGAGGATTTGAATCTGCCTCATCCTTTTGCTATCGACAGTTGTGCGTTGGCCAACGGTGCTAACGACACAATCTATGGTGTTCCTACCCGTAGCGACAGTCTGAAGTATACCGATAACTATCCAACGGGTAAGACTTCTATTACTTGGACGTTTGTGAGTCCGTTCAACATCGACGATACAGTTATCTGCCATCAGGTTGTGGTGGTCGATGGTAACAAGCACTTCGATTTGGATTGTGACGTGGTTTCTCCACAAATTAACGATACGGTTCCTGACTGTGGACCTGATCCGAATATTGTGCTGGTATATCCACAGGTTCCAGACCCATGTGTTGAAGATACTGTTATTACCGGTGTGCCTGTAGCTCGTACCGATGGTAAGGCTATTGACGCTGACTTCCCTCTCGGTCCTACAATTATTACTTGGACGTTTACCGACGCTACGGGTGCTATTACCGATACCTGCCGTCAGAAGGTTTTGGTACTTACTGAAAAAGACCTCATCAAGCCATGCGACACTGCCGCTATGGAGACTTTGCTTGTTGCTGCTCCGGAAGACGCTTGTACAGTTCCTGCCGCTGATGTACCTCTCGAAAGACCTTATGCCCTCCATCCATGTACGTTCGACACGGTTTGGGCTGTTCTTTCCCGTCCGGGCATTTCCGATTTGAATGCGCCTTATAACATTGGTTTGAACCGTTTGGTTTGGACCTTCACCGATACTACCAACACTTTGGTTAATCCTGTTGGCATCTGCGAACAGTTTGTCAAGGTGGGTGATGTTGAGGTTGAACCAGTCGATTGTAAGAATATGCCAGACATCAGCAAGGTTCTGAAAGAAGGCGACTGCTTGATTGACTTTGCAGACTTCGAACTCAATGTGCCTCCGGTCATCGACCGTTGTCCGAATGGTGACCCTAACGGTGAACCTGTCGAGATTAAGCCGCTCATTACGCGTGCTTCGAAGAAGGGATGGTCTACTACCGAAGTTAGCGAAATCGGCACCTTTGGTGTGGGTCGCGATACCATCTTCTGGCTGTACACCATTGCCGGTAACGAGTTCCTTTGCGAACAGCACATTTCTGTAAAGGATAGTGTTGAACCAGTATTCGACTGCTCTAAGCTCGGTCTGGTTTTGGCAGAGGCTGAAGATGGCCAGTGTGAGGTTCCGCTCGATGCTGTGCTGAAACTGTTGCAGCCTTATCCGGTCGCTGTTGAAACATGTACGGGCGACTCTATTGAGGGTGTGCCTTCTCTGGAAGATGGGTCTGACCTCCCTGCTACCTTTAAGGTGGGCGATACTGTGGTTGTTAAGTGGACCTTCATCGATACGCTGGTTAATGCCAAGGCGAAGATTTGCCGTCAGCCGGTTACTGTTATCAGCAATGCTGAGCCAATCTTCGACTGTAACTCGCTCGATACGTTGTTATACGTTGCACATGGCGCATGCTCTATTGTTCTGACTGAGGATAGCATTCCTATTCCAGTTGCTAAGGATTCTTGTACGGGTACCGATGTGCCTGGCGTTGCGAGCCGTGCTGACGGTGGTAGTGTTTATGGTACTTATAGCACGGGTTTTGTAACCCTTACTTGGACGTTCGACTCTCCTTACAGCAAGAAGAATAAGGTTTGTAGCCAGGTTATACACGTGGTAACTGACCTTGAAATTGATGCTCAGTGTGGCGAGGAAAACTATCCTACTATCAAGGTGGCTGTTGAAGACGGTGTTTGTGAGGTTGATCCTGCACAAATCCTTGAAAAGATTCACGAGCATACTGCTGTTAACCCTTGTCACAACACTTGGATTATTAAGGGTGTGCCTACGCGTAGCGACGGTAAGGCGCTTGATGATAATTATCCGATTGGTCTGACGATTATCACTTGGACCTTTACCGATACAACCAAAACATTGCTGAACCCTGTTTCTACTTGCGATCAGCGTGTTGAGGTGGGCGACAACAACGAACCTCCTGTCGATTGCGAGAAGTCGTTCCCTGCTGTTACCCGTTATTTGGATGCTGAGAACTGCTTTATTGAATTTGCTGAAATTCCGGTGTTCCTCGACTCTATGCCTGTCAACAAGTGTAATGGCGATGTGGCTGTACTCGACACTACCCGTGAAAGCGGAAAGTCTATGAGTGAGCCATTCGAGGTGGGTAAAGATGTCATCATCTGGAAGTTTACATTCCCTTCTAACAACCAGACAATGGTTTGTTACCAGAATGTGGAGGTGATTGATACTGTTGCTCCTCCTTTCGAGTGTAGCGTGCTTACACCGGTTATCAACGTGGCCTTTAAGGTGGCCGACGTCAACTATGTGACTTACGACGAGGTGAAGGACGCAGGCTTCTACATTCCTGTGGTGACTGACTCTTGTTGCGAGGTTAAGACTACGGTTACACGTAGCGATAATTTGAAGCTGGAGGATAATTATCCTTATGGTGAGACGGTGGTTACCTTCGTCTTCTCTGATGACCATGGTAACGATAATGTCTGCTCGCAGATTATTAAGGTTTCCGACATGATTCCTCCTAAGGAGGTTTGTCCGAAAGTGGGTGGCACCTATGCCTGCTTGACCGATGTGCCTGCCGAGATGTCTTACAACGAGTTTGTGGCTGCCGGTGGTTACCTCGACGACCCTTCTCGTGCCGATTTGTCTACCTTTAAGGCTGTTACCGAGGTAGTCGGCGATTCTTGTGAGGCGATGGTTATCCGCGATTACCATCTCTTGTCTATTCGTCAAGATTTGGTGACGTGCTCGAATGGTCCTGACACGTTCTACGTGAAAGATAATGTGGCGCCTACCTATGTGGGCATTAGTCCGGTGGGCGAATCTGTAAATGTCGCTTGTTTCGATGTTAATTACGAGTTGCCTAATGTGGGTGCTGAAGACAATTGTGACCCTAACCCTATTGTTACAATGAACTTCACTTCTACACAGGGTCTCGATCCTAGCAAGTGCGATTATTATACTTACGACCTCATTTACTCGTGGACGGCTGTTGACCGTTGTGGAAACACAGCTGAACCTGTAACGTTCACAGTTCATGTGAAGGATTCTATTCCTCCTATCGTCAATCCGCCTGCAAACTGGGGCGATGCGTTGCATCCGCTTTATTTGAAGAATTGTAGGTTTGGTGTTCCTGATATTACGGGTCTTATCCCTCTCGATTCTGTAATAATGCCATGTGGCGGATTGGAGTATCTGGAGATTACCCAATCTCCTGCAGCAGGAACGGAAATTACCGAATCTATTTATGTCACCCTTGAGTTTAAGGATGTGTGCGGCAAAAAGACAACTCTTCAAAAGTTTGTGTCTGTACAGCAGAAGGATGATATTGTAAAAATCATACGTGAAGACACTGCTGTAGTCTGTGGTGGCGACGAAACACTGGCAGATGTGTATGGCAGTCCTAACACTCTCTCTAATGCAAGTATCTGCTCGGGCTATGGTATCACTTGGGTTATCGACTGGGATGGCTCTTGGGTTGATGTAACGACTACTGTCCTTTGGGATTATTATCGTGATGAAATCGACGAGTCGAAACTGCTGTATAGTAACAATCCGGCTACTTACGAAAGTCGTTTCAAACCAATCACTCCTCCTTTCCAAGCTACAGAAGAGCAGAAACTCGCTGCACAGCAGGCTTATATCGACTACCTCATGCTGTTACGCAAGTCGCAGAGCGGCGACTACTGGTTCGTAGCTATGGATACCGTTTCTGGTTGTACCGATACGGCTAAAGTGTATATTGACGTACGTGAGCGTCCACGTGTTAACTTAGCTTCAGGTTTGTGGAAGATGTGCGATGGCGATTCGCTCACTCTCAATGGCGATTTCGGTTCTTCGTTCAGTGTTTGTGTCGACGAGATGGGTTCTCCTATCCTCAGTGAAGGCTGGTTGGTTAACGATTCGATATACGTGCCTAACACTCCTATTGTGTACGACGATGGCGCTTCGCACATGTTGGCTTATTATGCAACCAACCAGTGTGGTACTACCACTTCGTTGTCTTCTCTCTATACGCCGTGTGGTAGCCCTCTGCTTACCCACGAAGATAGCTTGAAGGTATTTGGCTCAGAAGAGAATGTGAAGTTGGCGAAGGAAGACAAGTATTATGCTTCCGACAGTGTGAAGGTTGACGTCTTTACGCACTACGATCCGGCTCAGGTTCTCCTGACTACCAAACCACAGAATAAGGCTCGTATCTGGAGAGGAGAGTCTGCCGACCTTATCCTGACACTCCCTTACCAGCCTGCTACCATCTCATGGCGTCGTGTTGAAGGTTTGTTCGATGGTACCACTGGTGCGGTTTACAACCGAAACGGCGAGGTCGTTTACAATACGGTTGGCGAAAACGACGATGTTGACCTCTTTGTCGAGTTGTGGAATAACCGCGATACAACAATTCCTGACTCTGTATTCTTAAAGGAACACGAGCGACAGAACTTGTACGTCTATACCGTTGAACCTACCGATTCTTCTAGGTACTATGTGGTAGTAAGCAACGATGTTTGTCCGGCTGTTGCCTCTAACATGGTTAGCCTTGATGTGCTTAACGAGATTCCTACCGCTATTACTCCTTACACGAAGGACGGTATGAACGACGACTTTATGCGCGGTCACCATGTGATTATTTTCAACCGTTATGGACAGATGATTTTCGAAGGCAACGATGGTTGGGATGGTACTTACCGTGGTGTGTTAGTTGACCCTGGTGTTTACTATTACAACTGCGACATTCAGAGTAATGTGTTCAAGGGCTCTATCGAAGTGGTGAAGATTGAATAATTTTTTCCAATTTCTGTATATGAAGCGGCGGGAGCATCTCCTGCCGCTTTTTTTATAAAGAGCAAGCGTCCAAAAATAACGTGAACTGTTATCTTTGCACGCTTGTGTCTTTCTTTAAATTGGTGGCTATTCCTTCTTTTTAGCCCCGTTCCTCTCTTTTAGCAGCTGCTTTAGTTTCTTATGTCCCTTTTTGTTTAATGTTATTTGAACTACATCTTTATTTGCACTGGGATTTCTACAGGTTGCTGTGGAATTTTTTGTCGAGGATTTTAAAACCTCCATATTTTTAATTTCTTTAGGCTTTATTGCGGCAAAAAAATCATCAATATCTTTGCTTTGTATCGTTCTCCGTCAATTATGTATAACAGTTCACTTTCTTTTAATTTTAATGTGGAAACAGCTCCTGCAATCCTGATTGAATGTGTTGAATCTCTGTTGCTGTCTGTTATAGAGTCTTGTTTCTCGTCTTTTTTCGTGTCAGCATTTTGGGCAACAGCGTCAATGGGAAGTGCCGTGAAGGCTATGGCTGCAGTCATAGTTGCCGCTGTTATAGCTTGCTTGAATGGTGTAGGCGAGGGTAGCATGTCTTTTGCCAAACCAACAATGTTGACGGGCTGTTTTACTTGCTGTAGCTTCGCCAACTCCGTTTCTATGTAGTTGGCTTCAGCTATTCGCTTTCGAATGTTTTTTAGAATTTCGCAGGCAGTTTTCATATTATACTCAGATTATGTTGCTTTGTTATGTTCAGTCCTTTTTTGAAAAAACTGTTCTCAATGTTAAATGATTTATTGTAAAAATAGCGTTTTGGAGGGAATCTGTTGTCCTTTTGCGTTCTATTTTTAGCTGGCATTTGGGCCTATAGGTCTGGAAATGCCTGTCCGAAATCGCTCTATACCAGTTTTGTAGCTTCGGTATCTAGTTGCTCGTAATTGGCGGCGACGGCTTTTATTTCTTCAACTTTGTCAGCTAAGTCTGAGATTTTGTACAGCCCTTTCCATAGGGTGGTCTTTTGGAAAACCAGCGAAATTTCGCAACAAGCGTGCCCACACCTCGTCTGCTTCAGGTATTTGCAGCCAGGTTCTTTCTTCAATTTGTCGAGAAATTCCTTTACAGCAAACTGGTTCAGTTCCTTTATGCGTTCATATTTCAACGCAAAAGGAATCTTTCTTGGATTGAAGTCCATTAAAGAGTCTGGCAACTTGATGTCGGTCAGCTTATTGCACATCGAGAAAACCCCGTTTCCAATAGCAGTAAGTGAGCTTGGAAGGTAAACGTGTTCCAGATTCGTGCAACCCTTAAAGGCATTTTCGTTTATGTAAATCACTCCTTCTGGGACTGTAATTTCGGTTATGTCTTTGTAATCGCCCACATAGCCGTAACACTTTGTGCCATTGGCATATAGTAATAAGCCCTTGTTAAGGCTTAGTTGCTTACAGCCTGTAAAGACGTTACTGCCCATCTCCGTTAGGCTGTTTGGCAGGTTTATTGCAGATAGGGACTTGCAACCAGAAAATGCGGAGTCGCCAATGCTGGTGATAGTGTTCGGTATTGAAATACTCTTCAAACTTATACAGCCCCAGAATGCATAGTGTCCTATTGAGGTGAGTTTTGCGGGTAGAGTGATTTCTGCCAGACTTCTGCAACTCTCGAAGACGTTTTCGCCAATCGCTGTCAGGCTGTCGGGCAGCTGAATGTCTGTTAAAGAAGTACAATCGGCAAATGTTTTGACTCCTAATGAGGTTATGCCCGATGGCAGTGCTAGGCTCTTCATGGACGAACAACTTTTAAATGCATAACTGCCCAACGATTGGAGTTTCGGGGGAAGGGTAAGTCCTGTCAGATTATTGCAATTAAAAAAAGCACATTCTCCAATATAGGTAATGGTGTCGGGAATATCAATACTGCTTAATGAGCTACAACCATAGAACGTATTCTTATTTATGCTGGTAACTGACTTTGGAATATTAACGACGGTGAGGTTTGTGCAGTTGCGAAAAGCGTTGGAACCGATGTTGACGACCGTTTCTGGAATACTGATTTTTGATAGGTTAGAACTATTTTCGAAAGCTTTCAGTCCTATTTCGGTTACGGTATATGTACTACCTTCAAATTCCACCTTTTCGGGAATGGTAACTTCGGAATTTACCTGCTTAAGGTATTTGCACTCCGATAATTCTGACGCTGGTATTGCTGTTGCGTTTTCGCTCAAGATGTAGCCAATAACCTTGCACGTCGAGTTAGACGTTCTTTCGTAGACATTGTTATTTATATAGAACATTTGAGAATCAGAAGTAGTCATAATCTCTTAAATTGGCGTATAATGACTTGAATATAGTTTTAGCATAGTGTTTTAATGCAGGTGGTACTTAACTGCCAAATCCAGCACGCGTTTTGCGAAATCCATATCCGGGCAGTGCTCGGTGTCGCCATCGACTGCCTGCATCAGCATTTCTGCCCAAAATTCCTCTAGCGATGTTGATGCGTAAGTTTTGTGTGCATCTTTGTTATTATTGGTCATCCACTGGTCCCATTCTTTCGCAATGACTTCCACTTCGCCCTTAAGGTCTATTCCTTTTTTGCAGATGGTATTCCAAACCGCATGACACAGCTCGTGGATAAGCACACTCCCAATGGAAAGGTGACTTGCTGGGTGGAGCTTGTTTTTCTGGGTCTGCTCAATCATTTTCTGTAGGGTCTGTAGCGATGTTTGGGCAAAGTATTCTCCACTAAGGATGATGGTATTGTCGGTTGTTGAGCAATAAGCCAATGCGCCGTCGGCAAGCAAGTCTTCTAGCTGTAGCGAAAAGTCGACTTCGCCTACAAACATTTCGAGTTTTATCACGGCCAGCCACAATTCGGTCTGCACCCCTTCGTCGGCAATTTGTTCCAACAGTTTTAACCTTGCGTCTTCAAAATGCATTTTCTTTTCAGTAATAAGCGTCCTGCTTCAAAATGTTTTAATAAAACATAGGTTTGATTGCGTAAAATCGGCTTTAAAATAAAGTGTAGCCTTGAAATATTCCCTAAATTAGTAATTATTCATAAACTTATAAAACAAACAATGGCAGTATCTATTAATATAGAAGAATTGATGAGGGTGTTGAAGAAAACCCCTGCAGATCAAAACATCATGCTTTGCGGAAAACACGGTATTGGGAAAAGCGAAATACTAACAAAGTTCTTCGAAGCGCAAGGTATGAAGGTGGTGCCGTTGTTTTTAGGTCAGATGGCTGACCCGGGCGACCTGATTGGTCTTCCTGAAAAAGATGAGAAGGGAGAGGCAACCATCTTTCTACAACCTTACTGGTTCCCTAAAGATGGCAAGCCTATCGTCCTTTTCCTTGACGAGCTGAACCGTGCCCGCCCCGAGTTGTTGCAGACCGTGATGGACTTGGCGCTGAACCGCAAGTTGGCTGGCAGACAGTTGCCTGAAGGTAGCCGCATTATTTCGGCCGTAAACGACGGCGAAGAATACCAGCTAACCGACCTTGACCCCGCACTTGTCAGCCGTTTCAATATCTACAATTTCCGTCCTTCTGTAAAGGAATGGATTAGTTGGGCCGACTCGAATGGTATTGACGAACGTATTGTACACTTTATTCAGGGTAAGCCCGAGTTCCTGGAGGGGGGCGTGAAAACCGACATCGAGTCGAACGGCTTGGATAAGACCCCAGACCGACGCGGTTGGGCTAAGGTGTCGAACTTGATTAAGGATGAGGCTAACCTCGACGAGTTTATGCGTAAAATGATTGCCGGTGTAGTTGGCGTGCAGGCGGCTGGTGCTTTCTTCCTGTCTCTATCAAAAGACGAGGTTATAACCGCCAGACAGTTGTTTGAAAGTTATGCAAAACACCAGAGTCTGGTTAAAGAATATAAGCCGCATGAACTTTCTATATTGTGCGACCGCGTGTGTCTGTACATTGAGAATGGACATATGGAAGTCGACAAACCGAAAGATGCTGCTAAGAACTTGGGCTTGTTTATCGACGACCTGTTGGGAAACGAGAACCACGAGGGGGCTGCCTATTTCGTGACCCTCATTTCGGGTGAACATCCGAAGTTTGTGGCTTTTATTACGAAAAAACTGATGACCCACTACATGAATTTAATTAAGTACGTGCAGTCGATATGAGCCAGCGCATTTCGAAAATACTGGAACAATGGTCCTTACGCGAGCCGGCTCTTACCTCCGTCTACTACACCCACACACTGGTGGAAAACGATTCAATGAAGTGCTATATGCGCGTGGGCAAACGTAAGATTGAGTACAACCCCGAGCTTATCAACCTTTTGTCGGACCCAGCCTTGGAGGAAAAACTGAAGGTTATGGTGCTGCGCATCTGCCTAAAGCATCCCTACGAGCGCCAACCCTACGGCAGCTCTGCCAATGTGCTGAAGGCAGCCAGCGATCTTGTTCTCGCTCCGGTCTATACGCTGAAATATGCCCGGCTCTACCATCCGAATGATTTCGGTCTGCCCGTAAAAAAACATTTTGAGTGGTATGCCTACAAATTGATGGATCAGGTTAAAGACGCCATGAAGAATATAAGTGGCATCATCAAGGTAGGGCTAGACGATGGGAACGTGAACGTAAGGGAGCTTACTCCTATTGAGCAGCTCATTGTTGAAGGGCTGGAAGAGGCGGAACTTTGGGAAGAGGACGAGGAAATGCAGCAGGAGATTAAGGAGCGCATTGAGCAGATAACCAACTGGGGCTCGATTCCGCACGACACACAAGAAGCCATTATGGTTGCCCAAGAGGGTCGCATTGATTATAGAAAAATACTAAGGGCGTTCTCGACTAGTGTTGTGTCGTCTGAACGTGTGTTTACACGTATGCGCCCTAACCGCAGGTTGGGCTACAAAGCGATGGGCAGCAAACACGATATGGAGTCGCGCTTGTTGGTGGCGGTAGACGTCAGCGGCTCGGTCGAAAACAGGGCGTTTGCAAAATTCTTCCGCATTATTACACACTTCTTCAGATATGGCGTAGAAAGCACCGACGTCATACAGTTCGACTGCGAAATAAAGAAGGAGGTCCTCCCGCTCAACAAGGCTAGCGAGAAGCTAAAAGAATTCAATCGTCTTGGCAATGGTGGTACTGATTTTCAAATAGTCGTCGATTATTACCATAAACACCGAAATTACGATGCGCTAATCATCTTTACCGATGGTTATGCGGAGGTCCCTAGCAAAAACTTGCCTCCACGTTCGAAACTGTTGTGGATTATCGACACTGAAGACAACTATAACCATGTAAAGGACGAACTCTCGCTTTTAGGAAGAATTTGTTATATAATGTAGTAAAACTGCTTCCCGAAAAAAGGAGAGAACCCAAAATTGATAATTACATACGCAAATATGGAGGAATTCAACTTGCTTGTTTCCTCTAAAAAACGTAAAATCTGGCAATTCCGCTTAATGCTGTTTGTCTAAAAAATGAAAAAGGAGCGCTTTTGCGCTCCTTTTTCGTTTATAAATGCGTTTGATTATTCTTCATTGTATTGGGTTGCTCCCATACAGCTTTCGGCCTCACGAGGCTTGCCGCACTCGTCTTTGCTTAGGTCGAAGTCGCCCGTTTTTTCAAGGGTAGGCACCTTCTTGCAGATTTCCTCGTTGCCGCCTTTCTTGATTTCGAGAACAGGCAGGAAGCCGCAGTCGAATGAAAGGGTATACTTGAAACTGTCGGCAAATTTGCGGTGGCTGTAGAGGTCCATATCGTCGGTAGTCTTCTTCAGGTGTGGGTATGATACAAAACTGTTGTTCAGTACCACATTTTCTCCTGTTGCTTCTACCAGCGAGTTGAAGAGTTCTAGCTTTCCGCTTTCTACAAGGTAGGTTCCAAACATGCTGCAGTTGTACATTTGCAGGCTGGTCGTCTCTTTACCGATAAGGCGGATGTTGCTGCAGGCGCTCATCTCGGCGTTCGACGTGCGGTTGCTGAAGCAGGTCACGTTCATCATCTTTATTGCAGGGCTAGCCGCATTGTTCACGTAGAGGACGGCACCGCCGCTCTTTGAACTCCAGTTCGCATGGAACGTGCTGTTGTACACGTTCAACTCGGTAGTGTTTCCGTTGCCGGTTATGCCAATAACACCGCTCTGTTTGCCGAGGTTGCCTGCGAAGAAACTGTTGCAGATGCTCACTTTCGAGGTCGATCCAATGGCAATACAGCTGTTGTTACCGTCTTGGATGACGCTGGCGTCGTTGAAGCCGGTTATCCAGCAAGAGTCGATGCTGACTTCGGCTCCATTGATGTTGAAGGCACCGCCTGACGAAATCTGGTTCTTTACGCCTTTCAGGTGTATACCCACAATGCGGAGGTTCTTCACCTTGTTGCCCAGGTCGAATACACGGCCTTTCACGTCTTTCGGCTTGAATATGGTCTCATAACCTTCTCCCTGTTGGAACATTTTTGGCTCGCTCTTGTCGTCTCGTGATGCGCTTTCTGGGAAGCCGCCACGAATGACAACGTCCGTAAGGTCTTTAACTTTGAAGCCTGACGATGAACTTGGAGTATAAGTGCCGGCAGTCAGGTTGATGGTGACTGCGCGGTTGGCGTTCTTCTCTCGGAATTCGCGGGCTATCTGAAGGGCGCGGTCCAGGGTGGCTAGCGCTTTGCTCCAGGTGGTTCCTGCAAAACTGTCGTTTCCGTCGTGGGCGTTTACGAAGAACTCGCCAGGAACTTCACAGATGTCCGATACGCGAATCTCGTTTGAACTGATGGTGATTTCTTTACCATGACGGTCTTTACCTTTTATGTCGAGCCAGTAAGTACCCAAACCTACGTTGGTCAGGTTCGGACCTTTCTGGTCTGGCATGTCGCTGTAGTTGTTGACCCACTGGTAGGTGAAGTCGGTCAGACCCGATACGGCTGAGGTTAGTGAGGCGTGGGTTTCTCCGTTTGTACACTCCTCTTTCTTGCTGTAGTCGATGGCTACGCTGTATTCTTCCTCATAGGCACCGTAGGTGCTGGCGATGATGTTTCGCTTTATGCCGCGTTGGTCGTAGAGGCACTTGGCGTTTGGTGCGCCTGCCTGGCCTACTATCGACAACTTGTTGCTTGGTATCAGCACTTGGGTTATACAGTTGTCTACACTGTTTATCTTGTTGAAGCTGCCTCCCTTGAAGTTTGCTCCGAATTTGCGCGGATTGTAGGCATTGTCTTTTTCTTCTGCCACAAATGGCGACTTTTTAGGGAAGTTGTTGCGGTAAATGTCGGCATTTCCGGCACATTCAACAATAGAGTGGTAGATGTTCAGTTTTCCGTTCTCTTTGTAGAAGTGGTCGCAGATGGTGCTGGCGTAGATGTTGCAGATTGGCTCTCCACCCGCCATTCTTATTACCGAACTTCCGTATGAACCGCCTTCTCCCACTATCTGGTTGCTGTAGAAGGTACTGTTCATGATGGTCACGTTCGGACTCGCATTATAGGTCAGCAGCGCCGTACCTCCTTTGTAACGGTTGGTGTTGTGGTTGAAGGTACTGTTCTTTATGTTGACTTCTGCGTCGGTCATAATGTTCAAGCAACCTCCCCATTCATATCCGGCATTCTTCGAGAATGTGCTGTGTAGAACGTTGATCTCTGGCTTGATGTCCATACGTTTGCACTTTTCGGTGTGCAGTACGCAGACGGCTGCCAGCGGACCATGGGTTGCTTGCGAAATCCTGAAGTTGGTGAACCAGCAAGAGTCTATGGTCAGTATGGTGTTGTCGCTGTAAATAGCACGGCCGTCTATTGAGGTGGCGTACTTTTCTCCGTCGAAGTGGATACCGACGATCTTGATGTTGGCCTTGTCTTCTAGGCGGATGATGCGTTGTGAAGACGAGTCACTTCGGAAGGTGGTGGCGAAACCGTTAGGATTTGCTGGCGAGATAGGGTTGCGGTGGGTGCCACTGATGCTTCGGTCGGTTGGCAACTCGTCGTAACCACCATAAATTGTCACGTTGTCAGGAAAGTCAAATCCGTCCTTGTCGTATGGCTGGTAAACACCTGCGGCAATATGGATAGCCATTGGGGTGTTGGCATACAACTGTGATTTGCGCAACGACTTGATGGTCTCGATGGCCTTTTTCATGGTCGCAAACGCATTCTTCCAGCTGGTTCCGTCGCGGTAGTCGTCTCCGGTCTTCTTTACGTAGAAGTGGCCGCGTCCGCACGACTCGTCGTTTCTAATGTTGATGGTCACGTTCTCTTTCGAACGGAGCTGCTGGTCACAACCTACGGCTACTACGTAGTACTTCGAACCATTGCTGTTTACGGGTGTTGACAGGTATACGTTTTCGTCGCGACTCTCAATCTCTCCCAACAATATCGGGTTGTTGTAGCTGGCCCTATAGAAACGGTAGATAACTGGTAGCGTGTCTTTACGCTTGCTGTTGATACGGGTCTTCAGGGTGGTGTTGTAGTCTTGGCAAACTTCGGTCGGACTCGCTTCCGTTATCAGGCTCGATGTACCAGCCTGTAATTTCGCCAACTGGCGGATGTGGAAAGGATTTGAGATGACATGGCGGCTGCCATATTTCACCTCTACGAAGTATGATTCGTTCGGCTTGTTGGCACTTCCGTAGAAAATAGGGCCTGTCGCGCCAACAATGGCTCTCAGGTCTTTCCCGTTGGTTGGACCAATGTACCACTGGTAGGTATACACCGAATTGGTCAGCGAAACGTTCAATTCCAATGTGCCGTTAATACAGGTATAGTCGCGTTTGTCTTTCGTGTAGATTTCTGCACTCAAACAGTCGCTCATACGCTGTTTTACCTTTACGGGCTCTGAGGTGGTCGAGAACACACCGTCGGTGGCTACTACTTTGTAGTAACCCGTATGGTCTGGTATATAAGTGGCGTTATCGCCTTTTTCTACAGGCTCGTATTGGCCGTTCTTGGTCTTGCTGTAATACCATTGGCATCTGTAGTTGTTGTTAGGAAATCCCGATGCCGTTGCGGTGAAAATGGAACTCTCTGATGCCGACTCAAACGAATTCTCGCAGATTTCCACACTGTCTGGCGCTATCTTTACGGTTGGCCTGATGTATGGAATCAGTGAGTAGTTGATGTTGGTGCCTTGCAGGCGGAAGTATATGGTTACTGGCGAGTATGGCTCGCGGGCGTGACCTTTACAGTTGGTTGGCAGGAAGAAGAAACGGTAGTCGAGGTCGGCCGGACTGGCTTCCAACAACTCGAAGTTCTTGACCTTGGCAGTGTTTGTTATGGTCGATGTCTGGATGTCTTCGTTCAGGAACTCCATGTAGAAGTGTACGTAGTCTTCCAGCGGATGAAGTGTGAAGCTACCCCAGCGCGATTCCGGATTGTAGCAGAAGTTGGTCGAATCGATATTCTCTTCGTCTGTACAGTCGGCACCCCAATATGGCACAGCCCTTATACCTTTCTCCTTGGTACTCAGCTGCCAGATGTCAATTTCACCGAAGTCGCTGAAACGCTGCCCGTTTTTCTTCTTATAACGGCACTTTATGGTGTGTTTGCCGTTGTTCCACTTGGTTCTTGAATAGGTCTCGAACCAGCGGTCGCTACGGCCGGTCATGTGCTCGCCGTCGACGTACCACTCCCATTGCAGAAGGTCGCTGTTTACGCCAAGTGGTGGCTCGGCTTCAAAGGAAATGGCCGCACCCTTGGTAAATTTTCCGTTGTTGTCGATCTTCTCGCTATGGTAGATGATTTTTGGCCGTGGAAACGTGAACATGTGGCGGTAGCTCGGACGTACGCCTACAAAAAGGGTGTCTGGTGCTCCGCTTGGTTTGAACGTCAGCCAAATGTTCAGTTTGTTGATGGTATCGCATAGGCTTAAACCCATATCACGGAAAGTGGTGGGCTTTTGAAGCTTGAACTCTCGGTTGGGGGTGACGCAGGCAATTGGTACCTGGTTCGACAACTCTGGTATAGTCTGGTTGTACGGACTTAATTCCGAGTCGGAATTGCGCAAGCAGATCGATGTTTTTGTTGTCACTGTCTCGTCTGCTTTCCAGTGAATGACGTTTGTCTCGTCTTTTGTCTTCATCTTGCGGAATCCGTCGCCGACTTCGCTCGATGGAAATAGACCGTAGTAGTTCTGAGCTGTTACCGATTCTGAGGCAAGTGCCACTATCACAGTTGTTGCTGTGGCAAAAACTTTTAGAATCTGAGTTATAACGGTGCCTTTTGTTCTTTGTGCCATAAGGTAGCGTATGATGTGAATATCTTCTTTTTTTAACCGCAAAAGTCTACAGTGCGGCTGTAAACCGGCTGTAGACTATTGTTCGTAGCTTATTTATGCAAATGTACGTAGTTTTTCCCGATATGGAACTTTTTTGCTACTTATTTCTTTATGAACTTCAGGTGTACGGTATTGCTTTCTGTTTCAACACTTAGCTGATAAATGCCTTTCCCAAGATAGTTGGTGTCGAGGCTGGCTTCTTTTGTGTTGAAACTGTTGGCCGATATTGCACGCCCAAGGTTGTCGTAAATACGTACCATTTTTATTGCTTCGCCTGTCGAAATGATGTTCAACTGGTCGTCTACCGGGTTAGGGTAGAGGGCAATGGTGTTTGGCTTCTGTGCCTCGATGTTCAACTCGGTGGTCGCACAACCGGTCAGAGAACCGTTGGCTGCCATTGGGGTCTTGCAGTTGTTTATAAAGTGACGTGTCTTGCCATTGCCGTCCACTTCGCGACCATAAGACTGGTTGGTACCGATGTTCATGATGGCGGTCAGCGAGTCTACGATTGTTTTTGGTGAACTCGACAGAACGATTGAGTTGATTTTGGTGTCGCCTAACTTGAAGTCTACGTGCATCGGACCATTCCAAATGTCGTTGTCGCACCATATCATCTTGTAGCCGTGTGCCGGTACAATGGTAGCGCTCATGTCGGTGGTTGGTATTCTGTATTTGGTAGGCTTCGACGCATTGTCGGTAATGTACCAGCCCGCAATGTTTATATCTTCGTCGCTGGCGTTGTAAAGCTCAATCCAGTCGCCGTATTTGCCGTATTCGTCGGCATAGCCCAACACATATCCGTCCTGTACCTCGCTGTTCTGAACCGATGGCTGGTTCGAAGAGCAGATTTCGTTGATGTAGATCAGTGGCTCAACGGTCGCTTTCTCAAAGACGGCTTCCATGCTGTAGTCGTCGTTGATGGTGGTTGTGTAGGTCTTGTGGGTCGAGGTTATTCCGGTCGACTTGCCTATTGCGTTCAAGGTCATGGCGAATGTAAGGTCGCCACTTGACTTGGTATTCTGGTGAATTTCTACCGCTATGGTGTTCTCGCCCTCTTTGAAGTACTTGCTGGCTATCGACAACTCTTTTTGGGCGTCGTTGGTATAATCGTCTGCCAGGGTAGTGTTGGTGACTGACTCCTCCGACAGGTTGTCGCGGCTGACTTCTGTGCCGTTTATGTAGATGATGTAGGCGTCGTCGTAGGCAATATTAACCGAGAATTTCTCGTAGTTCGTCAAATCGTCGATGTCTACGGTCGTACGGAAGTAGGCGGTCACTGGCTTGTCTTCGCTGTCGGGGCCGTAGTCAATCTCGGTGTCGTAGTCGTCGTTCGGACCGAAGCCGAATTTGCCACTGCCTTTCAGCCAGCCTTCCGCAGAAAAACCGCATTCTTTCCAGCCTTTTGCGGCTCCCTCTTCTGTGTAGAGGTAGTCCCATTCGTGATTTTTGGTAATCAGTTTCGACGAAGATGCCGACGACAGTTTCCAGTTCTTGAACGTGTAGCCTGCTGGAGCCATGGCTGTAACGGTAAGAGGCTGGTTGCTGACGTATTTGCCGTCGTATTTGTCTTTGTCCCAGTAGAGGCCGTTAATAATCCAGTCGGTGCCTTCTATGTTCGAGGTGATGCTTAGGTTCACCTGGTTGCCTCCGTAGTAGTCGGCAAGGTGCTCAAGCACGTACGACGGACGTTTCTCGGCGAACTCTTTCATCGTCTTCATCTCGTCGTTGTCTGCGAAGTCTGGTTTCCAATGTTCGTTTGCGGTCATTGCACAGTATTCTGGGAATGCGTCGTGTGCAATGCTGTCGAGTTTCGCTTTTACAGTTTCTGGTTTGAAGCGGGTTGCCAACAGCATCAGGTTTCTGGTCATAAACTTGTTGCGGAACTCCTCATTCTTCATCAGGCTCGAGAACAAGATGGTCTTCCATTTGCTCTCGCTTGTGAATGAGTATGGCGAACTGCTAGAGCCGTTTCCCCAGTTGACGGCCGAACCCTCACCTGCCGCAAATTTAATCATGTCGGTCGTGTAGGTGGTAAAGTTCGGACTGTAGCCGGCATACAAACCGAAACCGAAGTCGGTGTCGTATACAATCCAGCGGAAGCGTCCGTTGTTTTTGTGGCGCCATATTTTAAGGTTGTTGCTTGGCCAGTCGGTGTTCACAAGGTATTGCTCGTAAACCATATAGGTGATGTACTCGTCAATGTCCATCAACTTGTTCATCTTCTCGTAGTAGCCGCTGGTGTTCTGGCCTATTTGTGCCTCGTTTATCAGGTTGTCGTAAGCGTCTACCGTTCCGCACGAAACGTTAATCTTGTTCAGCGAAATCTTTATAAGGTCAACATCTTCGTCGTCAATGCCGTAGTTGGTATAGACGTAGTCTTCGTTAACATGCTCGTTCAGCAGCATCAGACCCTGGTATTCGCCGTTTAAGTAGTAGCCAACCGGACGGTAGGCTTGGTAGTCGATGTTCTCGCCATGGATGATGCTCTGCATAAAGCCGTCGCGGAATCGCAGTCCGTCGTAGTCGTTTCCACCATTGCGGAGGTGCAGGCTCTTGTATTTGACGTTGTCGGGTTTGTCGGTAAAGAAGGCATATTTCATCTTGTTCTTACCGCTACCGCACTTTTTGTTTGCTATAAGGGCTAGCGACTTGGTGTCGTATTGGCGCGAGCAGCCACCCATCACTTTTGCCTCCAACTCGTGGCTCACCACCGTTTTGCCGTTTTCAATAAACTCGAAGTTCATAGGGCGGTGCCAGTCGTGGTTGTAGTTGGCCGAACCCAAAGATCCGCATTTGCCCTTAACTCCGTTCTCGCCTTTGACAGCCATGCCGATGGTTTTGTCCTTGAAGTTCTTTATGTCTGTTACGATTGACACGATAGGCAGTTTGCCGACACCGTCACAGTAACTGTGGCTTTTGTCGTTGAAGAGGTACGTTGCTGTGGCAATTGGGCTACTTACCTTGCCTTTCACGTAGGCGCGTGCTCTAATCACTGTGGTCTTGCTGAATTCCAAGGCCTTGCTGTAGAGTTCTCCATTCTCTTTGGTTGGCACGGTACCGTCTGTGGTGTAGTAGATTTTGGCGTCTGCTGTCGCACAGCTTATGGTTATGTTTATCGATTCTGCGTCTTTATACACACCGCCAGTCTTGCTGAAGGTCGGTGTGGCGCACTGTTGTTTGCTTTGGAAGGCAGCCAGGGTGTTGGCTGCGTACGCGGTGTCGTTGGCCGCTCCTGGGGTAGGCTCCATGTAACCGGTGCTTTTGCCGTTCACTCCAAACGAAACATAGGTGCATATATCGGGTACGGTCAACGATGAAACTACGTTGCCTGAGGCGTCTTGTAGCGATAGCGAACCGCCGTCGGCGTCTAGCTTGAAGCTGATGTGTCGGCTTTTGCCGGCTACTTTGTCGAAATAGAACAATACATATTTGCCTCCGGCTAGCTTGTAGTCGTAGTCTATTGTATGCTCCTTTACGGTCGTTTCTTCTGTTGGTTCGTACACGAAGGTGTAACCGTTCAGGTTTATAGTGTCTTTGCCATTATTGTACAACTCTACCCACGGACTGTACTCGTAAGTACCCATGTCCATATAGGTGTTCAAATTACAGGGCATCGCTTCGTTTATCACAACAGATGCACCTGCGCTCTGGTACATGCAACCTAATAGCAAAGGCAGTAATGCCTTTTTAATAATATGCTTCATCATTATGTAACCCTTTATGCTATTTAAATGCTCAATGGCAATTGCCACAACTTAAAAATAGAATCGTAGGAAGGTCTCCCTTCGTAACATGTGTTTCCCTTGTATTAACTCCTAATGTGTTAGTATAATGCAATATTCGGTAAAATACACATAATATGCAAATAAACTCGGTGTAGTTGTCCGAAAAAAGTATAAAAGAGCTAGTTTTTATTCCATATTGCGCTTGTTGTCATGGCCGGAGCATGTTCCTTTTTTGAAACCGAACGGCTTTTAATCTGAAAGTGGCGCGTTGTTCGAAATTGTAATCTGTAACTTTTTTGCCGGTATTCCTTTTGTTCTGTTCTGTTTTGCCAATTTATTCTAAAGCAGTCTGCTATTTTTTGCTCGGAAAATCTTCACTTGTCTAATTTTGTGCCGTGTTTTGTTCCCGATAAGGAGCAAAATGATATTAAAACGCCAAATTTTAAAACATTGAATATATTATGCAGAAGAGATGGATTGTCTTAATGTCCATTATGGTGATTATTTCCATTATTGGACTATTTGTCGATGAGGGGTCCTTCGGTTTCCAAATGGACCCGCGTGTTTGTGCCGCTGATGTGGCTTGGATGATAACCGCCACCATTTTTGTGCTGATGATGACCCCGGGTCTTTCTTTCTTTTATGGCGGTATGGTGGGGGCCAAAAACGTCATATCTACCATGTTGCAGAGTTTTATCGCTATGGGTGTTATCAGTGTTATCTGGGTGGTTGTGGGCTTCAGCCTTTCTTTTGGCGACGACCTGGGTGGCTTGGGCATCTTGGGTGATCCTTCTACCTTCTTTATGTTTAAAGATGTTGACGGACACGTCGATGTAAACCTGGCACCAACTATTCCTTTGGCGCTGTATGCGCTCTTCCAGATGAAGTTTGCCATCATCACTCCTTCGCTTATTACCGGTTCGTTTGCCGAGCGCGTCCGTTTCTCGGCCTACATGGTGTTTATGATGCTGTTCTGCCTTCTTATTTATTGTCCGTTGGCCCACATGACTTGGCATCCCGATGGCCTTTTCCGCCAGTGGGGAGTAGTCGATTTCGCTGGTGGTATCGTCGTGCACGCTTCTTCGGGTGTGGCTGCTTTGGCCGGTGCTATCTTCTTGGGTCGCCGTCAGAAGAAGGATGTGAAACCTGCCAATGTGCCTTTCGTTTTGTTGGGTGCGGCCCTCTTGTGGCTGGGTTGGTTCGGCTTTAACGGTGGTTCGTCTCTGCATGCCGATGCCCAGGCTGTGAAGGCCTTCCTGAACACTAACACGGCTTCGGCTACCGCTATGATGACCTGGATTTTCTTCGACTGTCTGCGTGGTCACAAGCCTTCGGCTATGGGTGCGGCTGTTGGCTGTGTGGTCGGTCTGGTGGCTATTACCCCTTCGGCGGGTTATGTTACTGTGGGACAGAGCATCTTTATCTCTATGGTTATCACTATTATCTGTAACATCTGTGTCCACTGGAGCAACCGCTTCCGGGTCGACGATGCGCTCGATGTGTTTCCTACGCACGGTATGGGTGGTATTGTCGGTACCGTTTTGACTGGTATCTTTATCCAAGAAGGTCTGATTGCCTGCACGCACGAGGGGCTGATCGTATTCCTCAACCACTTGCTGGCACTTGTTATTGTCATCGGTTACACGTTTGTGGTTAGTTACGGCTTGTATTGGCTGACTAACAAGATGATTCCGATGCGTGTTTCTTTACAGAGTGAGAAGATTGGTCTTGATTTGAGCCAGCACGACGAGCATTACGGCTTGGCCGATGTTGCCGAACGTGAAATTGCCGAATATTCTGATAAGGAATAATACCGCTCTGCCTGTATTATCCGACTTTATATATTTGTTTTTCAGATTTTGAAGGGTCCGGTTGCCGTGTGGCAACCGGTCTTTTTTGTGGTCTTGTGTGGCGCTGGTTCGCGGTAGCTTGGTGGATTGCGGTTGGAAATGGTTTAGTTACCAGTTCTTTACACTGAAATATGTAACGCCAACTTCGCCGACTTTCCGGTGGTGTCGTATTTCTTTCATCAACTGCTAAGAAATTGTCAATCTTCGTGTGGAAACTGCGCATGCCCGATTTTTCTTAGTCGCTGCCCGTTTTTTCTCATCTAGTTTGGTTGGTAGGTTTTACTTTTGTTATGACACTAGTCGATTGCCGAACTGGTTAGAGGTTCAACCCTTTTCGCTGTTAGCTGATGGGACGGTTGCACGATGTGTTCGGACAACCTGTTTCAGGCAGAAAACAGAAAGGTTAGCTTCGGGGAAGTCCGCTGTTTTACTGGGGACAGGATGGAATATGTGAAATTTGTTAAATATAAACCCGTAAGACATGTAATATAGTTAACAACCTGATGCTTTTAACGGCTTTTGCATTTAGTTTTTGCATCGTCGGTCATATCAACTATATTTGCATATTACTTACACTCTATTATACTATTATGAGAAAAAAAATTTTAGGTTCAGCCTTGTTGGCAATTTTGGTAGCCTCTTGTGGCGGAAATCAGGGCTCTTCTAATGCGGGCTCTACCAATGAAAACGCTTCTGCCGGAAAGAATCCGTACGAAACTTTACGTCTGGAAAATGGTGTGAATGTCAGCCACTGGTTGTCGCAGTCGAAGAGCCGGGGCGAGGAAAGAAATAATCAGATTACTAAGCGCGATTTCGATTCTATTGCTGCTATGGGATTTGATTTTGTTCGCCTTCCTGTCGACGAAGAGCATCTTTATGACGAAAATATGAACCGCGATACCGCTGGTTTCCGTCTTATGCACAACGCAATCAAGTGGGCGCTTGAAGACAATATGAACATCGTTATCGATCTTCACGTTGTTCGCTCGCACCATTTCAACAGCGAAAACGAGCATCCTAATACGTTGTTTACCGACCCTGCTGCGCAAGACAAGTTTGTCGCTATCTGGAAAGATATGCAGAAAGATTTGCAGCAGTATCCGACCGACCGTCTGGCCTACGAGATTATGAACGAGCCGGTGGCTCCTACTCACGAGGCTTGGAATAAACTGATCGCAAAGACCGTTAAAGGTATCCGCGAGGCGGAACCAAAACGTACGCTTATTGTGGGTTCTAATTTGTGGCAGATCCCTAGCACTTTCGATTCTCTCCGTGTTCCTGAAAATGACAAGTACCTTGTGTTGAGCTTCCACTTCTACGAACCTAGTTTGGTGACCCACCACCAGGCTCCTTGGACCGATTACAGCTTCTATAAGGGCAAAATTAATTATCCGGGTGTACCTGTCGATAGCGCCGACTTGGCTAGTCTTCCTGAAAAGGAAAGAGCTAAAATAGCTTCTATGAACGACTCTTATAACCGCGACACCATGTATGCGCACATGAAGAAGGCCATCGACAAGGCGAATGCTTTGGGCTTGCACCTCTATTGTGGTGAGTTTGGCGCTTATCCGAAGTATATCGACAAGGAAACCCGCTTGCGCTGGTACAGCGATATTTGCAGCGTGTTCCATGAATATGGCATCGCAAATTGCCACTGGTGCTATAAAGGCGATTTCCCTATCGTGAATGAAGACCTTTCTAGAAATGAATTGCCTGCTATTCTTAGCGGAAAATAAAAAAACAGAATAAATTTTTATGAATCCGGGTTCTTAAAATGAACTCGGATTTTTTTGTGCCAGCACGTTTTCCCTTAGAAAAAGCTCCATTTAATCGGAAAAACCGGACTTTTGCCGAAAAAATCCTTATGCATATATATGCCAAATTTTAGATATTGAAAATCTGTTTGTTATGATAAATCGTCAATATGATTTTTCACAATTATACATAAATATGTACGAAGTTTGCAGTTTTAATGTACGTTTTTGGGGCATGGCTAGTAAGCCTTTGTCACATGTACCCTTTTTTTCGTCATTGGCAATTCCGTGCTTTTTTTGAACTTTGCATTGCAAGGTTAAAACAAACCTTGTGAGAATTGTTGAATGTTTGAATTGGAGGGAATTAGATTCTACTTGACCACATAACCTGACTTTCATTATATATGAACTCAAATTTTGTTTCAGAGTTCGCTTTTTAAATTAAAAATAGTCCTCCCTTCCAATTTTGAGACCGTCGTTGGAGTCTCTTTGCATATTTTGTTTGCTACCGCAGAGATACTCGTCAGTAAGACGGTGTCAATCTCTAAGAAAACATTGGGGTTGGATTCCAGCCATCCCCGATGTTTTTCTTTTTGTCGTCTAATAACTATAACGATATATTGCTTCTTTCTATTGTATTCTTCTCGCATATTCCTTTAATTTGTACGTCATTAAAGCAATAGCCTATGATTATAGATAAGGAATATCCTGCCACCCATTCAATGTCAACCTCATGGTATCTTGTCGACGAAGACGGTAATGTGGGAATTATGGAATATAACGATAATGGTCCGGTGCCGCTTGGTATTCCGGACTGTTGTGTGGAAGACTTGTTTTTCGGTACTGATAAATTTAACGGTAAGTTTGTTCGCTTCAATTTAACGGATGAACAGATAATGGATTTGTTGATTCCACTTGAGGATGAGGCTATATGGAAATATTGTGATAGTGAACTTAATGGAGACAGGTTCTTAAAGATTGATTTAAATAAGAGGGAACGGTTTCTTGAACTCTGTGAAAATCCAGATATTATAAAAAGACATCCCTTTTGTGTGTCTGAAAAGTCTGGACTATATTACATAAATGTATACAAATGCGTAACTTTCCCCCCAAAAAAAGAAACTAAAACTCGGACCAAGAGCGCCTCAAAGAACTCTCAACCTATCTTTTGGGGGTCTTTGAAAAAAATGCTGGATGAGAATTTGGTGACAAAAATATATAAACAGCAAGAATACTGGGACGAATCTAAAAAGTATCGTAGCCCATATTATCTTTTTATGCAACCATATTCGCCTCCAACTCCTTCTCCTAAGATAAGTTGCCCTGAGTTCCCTGTTTCTATAAGCCAAGTTCCAGAAGATTTTACAAAACTAATGATTCGTCTGCCTGTAAGGTTTAAGGATATAGAAAATTTGCAGATAACTCAATATGTTCCGTGTTATTCTCGAGAGAAAACTTTTGACGTTGACGGATGTCTCTACAAGGAGAGTTTCCTTTCTGAGGAGTCTATTGTCTATACATTGGGTGAATTATGTTGCGATTTTCGTAGTCTCAGCCCCTCAACTTATACAAATAAACCAACAATTCTTGGTGTATATGATATGAGCGAAGAGAATGAAGACTCTTATGAATGGGAGGATTTCCCAAAAGTCCTATTACGGCAATGTTTGACTGCTCGTTTCCATTTGGTGGACTCGAAGTCTGATAGGTTTTCTGATGATGAGAAAAAAAACGATTTCATTGAATTGTTGAAAGATATCCAACCAAGGATTATCGTATTCTCAAAGGTTGCATATGGGGCTTTTTCGCAGATTCTGAATTTCCAAAATAACAGGATTTCTGTTAATGGGGAAACATTCCCTATTTGCGAACTATCGGGAGTCTCTGTTGACGAGATTCGTGCCTACGCCGATCAACCTTATCGAGGGAAAGAACATCCTATGCTGATTACGAAAGAACAAATGGATAAACTTGTGAAAGAGGGTAAAGCAAAAAGGTTTTATATATGATTGAACTCCTTTCTATAGACTTGAGCAACTACTGCTCGAAACAGTGCTCTTTCTGCTATAATCATAGTAGAAAGGAAGGGGCTACTTTGTGGAAACCTGAAGAAGTTGTGGCTTTCGCTTCCGATTGTGTGAAAAATGGGGTGAAGTCGGTGTCATTAGGGGGCGGAGAGCCTTTTGAGTACGAGGGTGTGTTCGATGTGATTGACGCCCTCTTCCCGTTGTGCTATTTGTCGGTAACCACCAATGGCTTGCCTTTGGCTGATGAGGCTGTTTGGGCTCGGCTGATGCGGCATAAACCCGATAAGGTGCACGTCACCATACACCAACCCGATTGCGATGGTGAGGTCGATAGGGTATTGCAACTGGTGAAGAGGCTGGCGCCTACTGGCATTAAACCCGGATTGAATTTGCTGGTCGGTGCCGATAAGGTTGATTTTGCAAGAACGGTTTACACTAAATTTATGGAGGTGCTGACTCCCGAGCAGATTATACTCATTCCTCAAAGGTACGGTAACACGCCAACTCCGAAACAAATAGCCGGGGTGGCTGCTGGAAGACCTTTCCAAAGCCCGTCGTGTCTACTCCAATGTTCAAGACCGGCCAATTTCGCCTCTGTGACGTGGAATAAGAAAGTCGGTTCGTGCAGTTATAGCCCAAGCAAGGTAAGCCTGCCCTCCCTCGATTTTAATGGTCTGGTTACCGCTTTGAAAAATGTTGAATGGATGGGTTGTAACGAATAGTGACTAGCTAATAAGTTTTTTCTCTCCCAATCCTTAAAAAAATCTTCAAAAACGTATAGCCTTATTGGGATAAAATAGTATTTTTGTTGTCGAACTAATTAAATGCTCATACTTAATAAATATTGATTTTTTTTCTTGAACCTTATTTGAATTGAATTTTATGAAGAAAAACGGTCGCCCGAGAGGGATGCCGTTTTTTTTCCTCTTTACATTGACAGGCGTCTGAAATCTTGGACTCAGATATATAATTTGTAATTTACCTTAGTCATATATAGTCAAGCTTATTGTATTTCATACTCTCAATCTCTGTGACTTTAGTGGTATCCATAATACCAATTGCGTAGTGGCTGATTTTTAGCACATAGGTAGGCGTATTCTTTCCCCTTGATACGATATAAACGCAAAGATAGATTTTCAGCAACCCGAAAAAGTCACATCAGATAAAAACGGTCGTAGGTTTGGCCTCCGCAAACCCAACACAAAAAAGGACACATCCTTCCGATATGTCCTTTATTCTTGCTCTTCCTTTTGGACTTGAACCAAAGACCCTCTGATTAACAGTCAGATGCTCTAACCGACTGAGCTAAGGAAGAATATGTTTTGCAGTCTTTCCTGCCGCCAGATCGTTGCCGACCCTTGCTCTTCCTTTTGGACTTGAACCAAAGACCCTCTGATTAACAGTCAGATGCTCTAACCGACTGAGCTAAGGAAGAATGTGTTGCTGTCTTTCCCGCTGTCAGGTGTTGCCACCTTTGCTCTTCCTTTTGGACTTGAACCAAAGACCCTCTGATTAACAGTCAGATGCTCTAACCGACTGAGCTAAGGAAGAATGTGTGCATCATTTTTGTAATGCGATGCAAAATTAAAGCAATTTTTCGAACATTGCAATATATCAACGAAAAAAATATTCTTTAATTTAGTGGAATAATTATAAACGAACATTTTAAAGGTATTTTATAAGTTATGACTAAGCAAATATTGGGTATTGGTAATGCGCTTACCGATATGTTGTGTGTACTTGATTCCGACGATATTCTTTCTGCTGCAAAACTTCCGAAGGGCAGTATGCAGTTGGTTGATAAGGACACTCAGACCGCTCTGTTAAAGTCGCTCGAAGGACGTGATGTGAAGAAAGCCCGTGGCGGATCGGTCCCTAATACTATTGCGGGTATTCAACAACTGGGCTTGCAGACCGGTTTTGTCGGCCGTGTGGGTACTGATGCTGTTGGCGACTTCTTCGAAGGCGACTTGAAGGGCATTGGCGTTAAGGCGATGATGATTCACGACGCTGATATGCCTACCGGCACATGCTTGTCTCTAATTTCGCCCGACGGTGAGCGCACTATGGCTACCTGCCTGGGCGCTACGGGCTTGTTCGATGCCGCTGAAATAAAGCCTGAAATGCTCGAGGGCTACGGCATTTGCCATATCGACGGCTATTTGTTGCAGAACCACAAACTGATTGAAAGGGCAATGGAACTGGCGCATGCTGCCGGTGTGAAAATTTCGCTCGACTTGGGCTCTTACAATGTGGTGGCCGATAACCTCGAATTCCTGCAGCGTGTTATCCCTCAATATGCCGATATCGTTTTCGCAAACGAGGACGAGGCTAACGCCTATACCAGTCTCGACCCTGAACTGGCGCTCGATGTGCTGGCTTCGCAGGTGGAATATGCTGTGGTTAAGGTGGGCGCAAAGGGCTCTTTCATTAAGCACAATGGCGAGAAGGTGTTTGTTAAACCGCTGCCGGGCTGCAACTGCATTGATACCACTGGCGCTGGCGACTTGTATGCGTCGGGCTTCCTCTTCGGCTTGGCTAATGGTAAGTCGATTGAAGAATGTGGGCGTATTGGTGCGCTGGTTTCTGGTAAGGTGGTCGAGGTGGTTGGTACCACTATCGATGCCGAACGCTGGAATTTCATCAAGTCTCAACTCTAGTCTTTAACGGAACGTCTGTTCCTTTAATTCTTTTTCTATATGATACGTGTCTATTGTTTGGTTTTTGCTTTGATTGGTCTCTTTTTGGGCTGCTCTGCCCAAAAACTGAATTTAGGCACGTCTTCTACTTATTCCGATGGCGCTTTTCATACCACATCGGCCTACATTGTCGATGTCCCCGTCTCGGAACTCAACAGCATCCTTCACGAAATTTATGTCGGCATTCAGAGTGAGCCGACTAAAAACCTCAAATGGTTGTTTAAAAACCTGGGGCACCACAGCAATGTGGAAGATGACCTCGTGATGGCGGAAAAGGGGTTCTTTTTCGACCCCGAAACTTCAAAGTATCTGCTGAAACTGGCTGTCGCTATGAAGAAGGGGGACGATTTTATGTACTTCGATGTGGAGGGTAACCTGCGCGAGGCATGGATTAACGGGAAAAAGAATGTTAAACTGACGGTGACTAAAAAAATAAAGATTCTGAATAGCGCTTGCTTCTCGCTTACGGCTATGCCCCAACCCGAAGGCAAGTCGCTTATTCTTGTTAAATCTGATATGTCCTTCGGTTGGTTCTTCAATCTGTTCTTTACCGAAAGCCGCTACCGCTCTGTTATGGAGTGGCGCATACAGGGGCTGACCATGAATATAAAGAAAAAGGCCGAGGGCGACACTGGACCGAACTACTAGGTTTTTGAACCTTATGGTATGATTTTTTTCAGGACGTTGTGTCCTTAGTTTTATATACATAGAGAGATTTTTTAGCGATGTTAGTAAGAATTTATCAGGAAAACCCTCAACAGAGGGAGATTGATAGGGTGGTTCAGTTCCTCCGTGAGGGAGGACTGATTGTTTACCCGACCGATACCGTTTACGGTCTGGGGTGTGATATCTTTAACGCAAAAGCGGTTGAGAAGATTTGCTGGTACAAGAAGATTGATCCGCGCAAGGTGAACCTCTCGTTCATCTGCTACGACCTTTCTAATATCAGCCAGTATGCGAAGGTGAGCGATGCCACGTTCAAACTCATGAAGAAGAATTTGCCGGGGCCTTTCACGTTCATCCTCAACGGCAACAACAGCCTGCCGAAGTTGTTCCGCAACAAGAAGACGGTGGGCATACGTGTCCCCGACAACAATATCATCCGTCAACTGGTGAAGGGGTTGGGAAACCCTATCCTTTCTACTTCGGTGAAGGACGACTCGACCGATGAGATGGAGTACTTTACCGATCCGGAACTGATGGAGGAAAAGATGGGGCATATTGCCGATGTTGTGATCAATGGCGGCTATGGCGAACTTAACCCGTCTACGGTGGTCGACTGCACGGGCGACGAGCCTGTTATTGTGCGTCAGGGTAAGGGAGAACTTGTCTGGTAAGAACGGGCTATGTGGGTTCTTCTTGCTCTTTGCTCAGCTTTTTTTCTGGGCATTTACGACGTTTTTAAGAAACGTTCGTTGAACGGGAATGCGGTACTGCCGGTCTTGTTCCTGTCGGTATTTATTTCTTCGCTGATCTTTGTCCCTGCGTTGCTGTTGTCGGAGTTCTGTCCCAATGCGGCGGTAGCAGGTGGCTTCTATGTGCCTGATGTTGATGCGCACACGCATCTGTTTATTTTCCTCAAGGCTATTCTTGTGCTTAGTTCGTGGGCATGCGGCTTCTTTGCGTTGAAGCACCTGCCTGTTACTATTTTTGCCCCAATCCGTGCCACGCAGCCCGTGTGGACCATTGTGGGCGCACTCCTTATTTTCGGTGAGCAGCTGGCGTGGTTACAGGTGGTGGGCATTTCCATCACACTGGTTTCGTTCTTCCTGTTCTCTACTGCGGGCCACCGCGAGGGCATCTACTGGAAGAGCAATGTGTGGGTGTGGCTCATTATTGCCGCTACTTTGCTGGGCGCCTGCAGTGGGTTGTACGACAAGCACCTACTCCGCAATTACGACCGTATGGCGGTGCAGGTCTACAGCACGCTTTACCAGGCTGTCTTTATGTTCGCGGTGCTGATGTTGCTGTGGTGGCCTACGCATAAGAAGACGACTCCGTTCCAATGGCGTTGGTCTATTGTCGGCATCTCTGTCTTTCTGGTGATTGCCGATTTTGTATATTATAAGGCGTTGAGCCAGCCCGATTCGCTGATTTCGGTGGTTTCTACCATACGTCGTTCGGGGGCGGTCATCTCGTTCCTTTATGGGGCTTTCTTCTTGCGCGAGAAAAATTTGCGTACCAAGGGCGTTTACCTGTTGGGAGTCTTGCTTGGTGTCGCTCTTCTGGTCATTAAATAAACGCGTGGGGTATGACTGCTCGGAATACTAGTGTTGGAGACACGTTGCTCGACCGTGTGCGGACGGGTTTGGAACTGACGCGCGCCCAGAAGGTGCAGCTGGTGTTCCACCTCAGCCTGCCGGCCATTATGGCCCAGCTTTCGACTATCGTGATGGACTATATCGATGCCTGTATGGTGGGCAGCATGGGGGCTAATGCATCGGCGGCTATTGGGCTAGTCGCATCCTGTATCTGGCTGGTGGGTAGTTTGTGCGGGGCTGTCGCTTCGGGCTTTTCTGTGCAGGTGGCCCACCTGGTGGGGGCTGCCGACAATTTTTCGGCCCGCTCTGTGCTGCGGCAGTCGCTGGTTGTGACGCTGGGCGTAGGTGTGGCGCTGGCCCTGGTGGGTTGTGCCATCAGTCCCTATTTGCCCGGTTGGCTGGGTGGTAGCGCCGAAATAGTGGAAGATGCGGCTACCTATTTCTTCATTTTCTGTCTGGCGCTTCCTGTCTTGCAGGTCAACTGGCTGTGCAGCGCTATGCTGCGTTGCAGTGGCGATATGCGTGTGCCCAGCATCCTCAATGTGCTGATGTGTGTGCTCGACGTGGTCTTTAACTTCTTCCTCATCTTTCCGTCAAGGTCCGTTTCATTGTTCGGACAGTCGTTTACCCTGCCGGGTGCCGGTCTGGGGGTGACGGGTGCAGCGCTGGGTACAGTGCTTGCCGAGGTGGTGGTGGCGCTGCTGATGTTCTATGCCCTGTGCTCGCGTTCGGAAGTTATGCGACTGAACCACGAAAAGGGAAACTTCAGGCCGACTTCGTCGGTCGTGAAGAGGGCTGTACATATAGGCATGCCGATTGGGATTGAGCATTTTGTGATGTGTAGCGCCCATGTGGCTTCTACCGTCGTTATAGCTCCTTTGGGTCCGGCTGCTATTGCCGCCAATGCGTTCGGTATCATCATCGAGAGCTTGTGCTATATGCCTGGTTATGGTATTGGCGACGCTGCCACTACACTGATAGGACAGAGTCTGGGGGCCAAGCGGAAAGAGCTGTGTGGCAGTTTTGCCCGGCTTTCTGTTGCCCTTGGCATTGTTGTTATGTCGGTTCTGGCGGTTGTGATGTATGTGTTTGTGCCAGACCTGATGGTGCTGATGTCGCCCGACGAGGTGGTCCGCCAGTTGACGGTCGATGCGCTGCGCATCGAGGCTTTTGCCGAGCCAATGTTCGCGGCTTCTATTGTCGCCTATGGCGTGTTTGTGGGGGCGGGCGATACGTTCTTCCCTTGTACGCTGAATTTGGCCAGCATCTGGGTGATACGAATCCCTCTGGCCGTGTGGCTGGTGGGGGTGATGGGACTTTCCGGATTCTGGCTGGCTATGTGTATAGAATTGTGTTTAAGGGGCGTGTTGTTTCTTTTGCGTATGTTCTTCGGTAACTGGATGGGCGCGGCACACAAAGTGGCGGCCGGCATCAGGCCAGAATCGTAATTTCAGCGTTTCTCCCCTTTCTTTAATTATATTCTTACAGAACTATGGATAAACAGATTATAAAGAATGAGCGTTTCTTCGGTGAGCGCCCTTTGTTCGAGTCCCACCATTTGCGCCTTGAGGACGTGTATATTGGTGAGGGAGAGTCGGCTATAAAGGAATGTAGCGACATCGATGCCGTAAACTGCGACTTCGAGGGCCACTATCCGTTTTGGCATGTCGACGGATTCTCTATTGCAAACTGCCGCTTCCGAAAGGATGCACGCTCGGCCTTGTGGTATTCTTCCCATCTGAAAATGACCGATACGGTAATCGATGCCCCAAAAATGTTCCGTGAGATGGACGATATTTTGCTGGAGAATGTGGTGGCGAACGATGCCAACGAATTTTTCTGGCGTTGCAACAATATCAGGGCCAAGAATCTGACTCTGCACGAGGGCGCTTACCCTTTTATGTTCTGTAACCATATCCGTGTCGAGAATTTTGTTTGCGACAGTAAGTATGTGTTCCAATATGTGAAAGATGTTGAGGTCCGCAATGCGAAAATTACGACTAAAGATGCTTTCTGGGAGGTGGAAGATGTTACGGTCTACGACTCGGAACTCAATGGCGAGTACCTGGGCTGGCATTCTCGGAACCTGCGACTGGTTAACTGCCACATAACGGGTGAACAACCGCTTTGTTATGCCGACAACCTTGTTCTTGAAAATTGTACTTTTGGCGCCGACTGCGACCGTGCCTTCGAGTATTCATCCTTGCAGGCCGATATCAAGGGTGCCATCACTAACATAAAGAACCCTACGTCTGGCTGTATTGTGGCCGATGCTATAGGTTCTGTTACAATCGACAAAAATATAAAGGCTCCGGCCAATTGTATAGTAAAAACAAGAGGGTAGTGCTTATGTCTGACGATCTGTTCAATTTTGATGCGGCCCCCGAACGCCGTGGCTCGGCCTGCTACAAGTGGGATAGTGTGGCCGATGGTGTGCTGCCCTTGTGGGTGGCCGATATGGACTTCCCCGCTGCTCCGTGCATCAAAAAGGCGTTGGAAGATAAGGTGGCGCATGGCGTTTTCGGCTATGTAAAGGTGCCCGATGCTTATTACGATGCCCTTATCGGTTGGTTTGCTAGCCGCCACCGTTGGACTATGCGCCGCGAATGGGTCATCTACACTTCGGGCGTGGTGCCGGCCATCTCGGCAATCATCAAAGCGGTTACCAGCCCGGGCGACAAGGTACTGGTGCAGACACCTGTCTATAACTGCTTCTTCTCTTCCATCCGTAACAATGGTTGCAGTGTGGAGGAAAACGAACTGGTGTGTGCCGACGGTTCTTATACCATCGATTTTGCCGATTTTGAAAGCAAGGTTTCTGATCCGGCTGTGCGTGTCTTCCTTTTGTGCAACCCTCACAACCCGGCCGGACGTGTGTGGTCGGCAGACGAGTTGCGCCGTATGGGCGAATTATGCCTCAAACACGGGGTGTTCGTCGTTGCCGATGAAATCCACTGCGAGATGGTCAGCCCTGGTTATTCCTATACACCTTATGGTACTTTGCCAGCAGAACTGCAGGATAATGTGGCGGTCTGTACTTCACCGTCTAAGGCTTTTAACATTGCCGGTTTGCAGATTGCCAACATCAGCGTACCCAATGCCGACTACCGTCGGAAAATTGACAAGGCCATCAATATCAACGAGGTGTGCGACGTCAATGCCTTTGGCGTGGAGGCATTGCAGGCTGCCTATAACGAAGGCGGACCTTGGCTCGACGCGGTTAATGCCTACATCTATAAGAATTACCAGTTGCTGTGCTCGTTTGTGGCTGAACAACTGCCAAGGGTAAGCGTATGCAGGTTAGAGGGAACGTATTTGGCATGGTTGCACCTCGACGGCTTCCCTCCGTCTTCCGAGGTGGCAAGGCTATTGGAAGAAGAGTATGGAGTTAAATTGAGTCCGGGCCAGCTCTATGGACGAAAAGCGGGGCGCGATTTTCTGCGCCTTAATTTGGCCTGCCCGCAGTCGGTGCTGACGGAGGCTTTGGCGCGTTTGAAAAAGGGACTCGATGCGGTTGCTGGCTGATGGCGTTACAGCTACTGGGGTAGTGCTTTAACTTTACTCCTTTTAGTGGTACAGATGCGTGTTGGCGGTGGCTTGGAAGCTCCGTTTCCTAACTTTTGTGTATAACTGTTTGTATTTCTTTCAAATTTCTGTTGGATACTTAGCACGGAATTTGTATCTTTGCACCGCTTTTTCGGGTTCGACTCAGAAAATCCGGAAAGTGTGATGGGAAATTAAGCCATTACTAAAACTTAATTTTGAGTAACACAAAAAAATTATTAACAAATGAAATCATTCTCATTAAACGGCACTCTCAGACCAGAGACTGGTAAGAAGGCAACAAAGGCAGTTCGTGCAAACGGTAACATCCCTTGTATTCTTTACGGTGGTGGTAACGTAATTTCAACTTTCTCTGTAACTAACAACGATGTTCGTAAGTTGATCTACACTCCAGAAATCTTCGTTGTAGAGCTTAATATCGATGGCAAGGCTTACAAGGCTATCTTGCAGGAATCTCAGTTCCACCCAGTAACTGATAAGATCCTTCACCTCGACTTCCTCGAAGTTAGCGAAAACAAGCCAGTTGTTATGAAGGTGCCTGTAGTTTCTGTTGGTCACGCTGAAGGTGTTAAGGCCGGTGGTAAGTTGATCCAGAACGTTCGCCGCTTGAAGGTTAAAGCTGTTTATACCGATATCCCTGAAACTCTTCAGGTTAATGTTGAAACTCTCGGCTTGAACAAGTCAATCCAGGTTAAGGACCTTTCTTTCGACAAGCTCGAGTTGCTCGACAACCCTCAGAACGTTGTTCTTACTGTTAAGCCTACTCGTGCTGCTGCTGCTGCTATGGCTGCTGCTAAGAACGCTAAGTAATTTCTGAAAATTTTATAGCTTACAAAGCATGAAATATCTGATTGTGGGCTTGGGTAATATTGGAGCTGAGTACCAAGACACCCGCCACAACACAGGTTTTAAATTATTGGACGCCTTTGCTAAGGCGTCCAATATTGTTTTTAGTGAGGGCCGTTATGGCGCTACTGCACAGTGCAGGGTTAAAAACGCGGAACTGGTGTTGTTGAAGCCTAATACGTATATGAATCTCAGTGGTAATGCTGTCCGTTACTGGTTACAGGCTGAAAAAATCCCTGTTGAAAATCTCTTAGTCCTTGTTGACGACATTGCGCTTCCTTTCGGTACGCTTAGACTAAAGGGTAGTGGTGGTGCCGGTGGACACAATGGCCTTAAAAACATAGAGGCGATGATTGGCACTGCCAAATACGCGCGTTTGCGATTTGGGGTGGGGGGCAACTTCCCTAAGGGTATGCAGGTCGATTATGTGCTGGGCAATTTCTCTGCCGAGGAGGCGGCTGCCTTCCCTGAACGTGCGGCCCTGGTCTGCGAACTCATCAAGAGTTTCTGCCTTGCCGGACTTGACCTGACCATGACCCAGTTCAATAACAAGTAAAAAAGTGGGCTTGCTGTATGAAAGAAGAACTGAAAGAGGTGCGTGTCGACAAGTGGTTGTGGGCGGTCAGACTTTTTAAAACGAGGAGTATGGCGGCCGATGCGTGCAAAAAAGGACGCATTGCCCGAAACGGCTCTAACCTGAAACCTTCGCACTGTGTGCGTGTCAACGATGTGGTGATGGTGAAAAGACCGCCGGTTACTTATTCGTTCAAGGTGTTGGCGCTCTCCGAAAACCGTATGGGCGCCAAACTTGTTCCTGAATTTATGGAAAATGTCACTCCTGCTGAGCAACTCGAAATTCTCGAAATGACGAAATTCAGCCTTAATGGTAAACGTGACAGGGGAACAGGACGACCTACCAAACGTGAACGCCGACAGCTTATGGAGTATATTGCCGACGATGAGGCTCCCGATGCTCCTGCTATTGCCGACGAAGACCTTCCTGGCTTTATCTTTGGTTACGACAGCGATGACGAAGAGGAGGACGATTGATTTTTCTTAAATAAAAACACGCTTTTTGTTGAAATTAGGATGTATATAAAGAACGAAACGATTCTGAAACCTGCACAGTTGGCTTCGATATTTTTTTAAGATTCGAGGACTGCGCAGGGTTCGTTACATGGCTATCGCATTTTTAATCATTTTTTTTCCTGCGTCGATTTACGCTTTTGTCACTATGGACAGTTTTGTAGGACGCTTGTCATAAACTATCACCTTACCAATCGCTCGATAAACTGTCGGCGCGACTCGCTAATTCCGAAATCGGAAACGCACTTGTTGAGTAGGGCACGTGCCTTTTCGTCAATGCCGAGTTCGAGCATTCCCTTGTAGAGGCGCATATATTCGTGCTCGTTTGGTGTGAACAGCGCTTGAAGGCATATATCTTCTATCTCCTTTGCACGATCTTCGCTAATGTTCAGCGATTTACGGCGAATTTCAAGAAAGAGTCTCTCCTTTTCGCTTATCATGCCATCGTCTTTCAAACAGTCGGCCACAGCCGCCTTGTATTCCTTTTCGGTCAGCGAGATGCTGGCATCCACAAATTCAGACAGCGGCTTGAAATAAGCCACCACGTCGAGTTCCATATTGGTAGTGCAGTCGCTGTCAGAGAAATAGTAATATAGAATATCGCCGTTTACCTTCTGTTCCTTCGATTCGAAGTAAGCCTTTATGTCCTCTCTCTCCTTCGGCATTAATTTTTCGCTGTCGTTCAACTTCAGCGTATAGCGAAGTGAGAGTTGTCCCTTTTCCCTTTCATTCCAGAGCGGTTGCCATTCCTCCATCCAAACCAAGTTAGGGTTAAGCGAAGGCAGTGTTTTCGGCGAAAGGCGTTCCTCGAAATAGCAGACCTCCTCAAAATCTTTCGGTTTTAGGGTCGAGTTCTCCGCATCAGGGTTGAAAGTAGAGTTGGAACCTATGCGGAACCCAAGGTTTACCAATATGTCGTAGTTCTCCTTCTGGCGGCACGAAATCTTGTAATAAGAAGCGCCTGCCGACTGAAAGAACAGCTTCATGTCTTCCATCTTCTTTTCTAGGACGGTAATTTCGTACCGCTTCATATCTATATAGTGGTCCGTCTGTTTCGGATGCGCCACAAAAGCGCCAGACATTTCGGGGAAAAACTTCACATCTTGTGGTTTGTCGAAAATGGTGAAACAGTAGTTGAAGCCCGGTATAGGTTTGTTGTAGAAGGCCGCCAGAATGTCTTCGTCGTTCACTAGCAGCACCTTTTTGCGGTCGGTAAACGGAACATCCATAAACTTCACTGTCCTCATTCTGTCCACATTGTCGCGGTAAAGGTTCTTTGCCCTTTCCTCCATATTCGTCTTTATAAGGGGCAGCAACCAGTTCCGGGCCACAAGTAGCTGCTCGGTTAACAAGAAGGCATTACTGATGTTTAGTTTTGCCAGTTTGTTATCTGGCATAATAGACAGCACCTGCATATAGAAACTAATGGCAATATCGGCGCACGCCTTGCGCTTATGTGTCTTGAATTCGGCTTCCTTCAAGTTGGCATCGGCATAGTAAGGCAGCAACACTTTCCCGAGGTCACTCTCGCCCAAGCGGGCAAACACTTCGTCAATGAGGCGTATAGTGCCCTCATAGTCGTAGTCGTAATAAAAGTTTTGCACATGCTTGAACGTTTCGAGGTCGTCTTTATCTAATCTGAACTTGTCTAAATAGTCGAACCACTTGTCATCAGCAATAGCTTCGCAATAGCGTTTATCGGCAACCTTACGCTCGTCGTTTCCCTCTTCAGCGTTAGCCCCCGACAAATACTTGTCTTTAAACTTCTTTATCTCGTCGAATAAAGCCATAATTCTAATCTTAATCTTTTCTAGACAAAAATACTAAATATTTTTCTTGTCTATTCTACTCTTTTTTATTTTGAAACGCCGATTTCCTGCTGATGTCTATCACTCTACAGTAGAGTGTCTTGGACTGGGTGGCCGACTTGTGCTTTGCGCTTAAACAGTTCTTACGGTGGTTCAGATTGGCAACCCCATTCAAAGTGATAAGTTACATTTTCTTCCCAAGATTCGAGACTGAAACAATAAAAAAACAGCTGGCGGTTTAGCCAGCTGTTTTTTATATGACGTTTATTCTATTCTCTTATTCTACATTGAAAATGTGGCGAATAAAGTTGTAGAGGTGAGGTTGTACTGAGCTACCGTCGTGGCCTGTTCCTGTAATAGAGTGCCATACGTGGTCTACATTGTTCTTCTTCAGTATGTTGTGGTACTGCTCAGGGTAGTTGCCAACGGTTCCGTCGTTAGTACCGCCTGAAATGAGAATAATGTATGGCTCTGGGTTTCCTTCCTTGAGGTGGAAATCTGCCTCGTTCTTTATCGTTCCTTCGTGAACCATAAATTGGTCTTGGGTTGGTACAATACCAGGTGCAGGACACGCTGCACCTACAAATCCGAATACGTCTGTGTTCTGTGTTCCAATATACAAAGCTTCGCGGCCGCCCAACGAGAAGCCTGTAATAGCTGTGTTCTTTCGGCCTTCTTCTACTGAGAAGTTTTCTTTAACCCATGGCAAGAGGTCGTCGAGTAGGTCACGTTCAAACAAGTCGTAGTACCTCATGGTCTGCTGGTCGAATGAGAAACCGCTTGGCTGGTTGCCTGTAGGGCTGGTATACATCTGTGGGAAGACGACAATCATGTCTTTGGTTTTGTTTTCTTCTATGGCATTGGCAATCATCTTCTTTACACCCATCCCATCGTCGAGCATTGAATTCTCGTCTCCAAAAATACCGTGCAGTACGAACAATACAGGATACTTCTTGCTGCTGTCGTAGTTGCTTGGCAACATTATTCTCACGTTTTTCTCGTGTCCGGCTGATTTGGAGTTGTATGTATAGGACTTTACTTGTCCGTAGGTGTTATTCGGTACGCTAGGGGCAAACTCAACTAGGTCGTCACGCAGTTTCTGCATGGTTTCCTTCGGATTGACATCATCTTGTTGTTGTTGCTCGTATTTTTGGAAGGTAAGGCTGTCAACCTCGGCAATGTCATATTCTACAACAGTACCATTGGTCATCCACAAATACATTTTGTTGGTTTCTTCTGCCATTGTGTTTGCTGCACACGCAAACAGTGTGATAATTGGTAATATTACTTTTTTCATATAGCACATAAATTTTTTCTTGTTGTAATTTAGTTTTCTGCCTTGATGTTTGCAAGGCTTGTAGAGGGGGGGTAGTTTAGTCTTTGATGAATTTCACCACCTTGTTCCCTACTTTCAGCAGGTAGGTACCGTTGCTCAGGTTGGTTACTGGTATTTCTACGCTTTCGCCCGATGCCTTAGCGTTGTATACGCTTTTCCCTTGCATATCGATAACTTGTATGCTGCATTCTTTTTCCGTTCCCGAAATAACGAGAAGGTCCTGGGTCGGATTCGGATACACCTTTATGTTATCGGCTACTGAGGTCGATGTGCTCGATTGCGATCCCTTAAAGTCAATCCTACGGATTTGGTCGTAGGCGGTAGTGTTCAATGTACTGCCATCTTTTCCCACAATTTTTAAGTCTTCTGTTCCGCGGAAATCGATAAACTGTACCTTTGACAATTCAAACGAAGCCTCTTCTTGCGAGAGGTTGACCACTTTTAAATTGGTCGCGGTTATTGCCGAACACGACAACGCCGCTACAAGTGTCATTAGTGATTTTTCCATTACGTATTCTATTTGGTTAGGGCAAATGTAACGATTTATCAGCATAAAACAAGCAAACGGACTAAAATAGTTGGAGTAATATCTTTTTATCGGGCAAGTATGTTTGTTGCGGTGAAAAGGAAAAGGGGAATGTGTCAGTTTCGTCTGACATATTCCCCTTTCTTTTTAGTGGATGCTCAAAACAACGCGTCGGTTCTTTCGTTTGTTCTGCTCGGTGTCGTTAGGAGCTATCGGTTCTTTCGATCCCTTACTGAATACCCTGATGTTCTTTTCAGGAATTCCAGCAACTATTAGGGCTTCTTTTACGGCTTCTGCGCGTTTCTTGCCCATCTTCCAGTTGTAGTCTTCTTTTCCTTTGTTACAAGAGTGGCCGGTTACATTGATTATCTTTTCAGGGTGTGCCTTTATGTAGTCGACCAGCACTTTCATTTGGTCGTCGTTGTCAATATTTGGTTCAACGGAGCCTTTTTCTGAGAAGAAGTTCACCTTCAAGTGCGAGTTAAGCCATTTGATGGCGTATCTGACTTGATCGATTTCTGCATTTTCTTTCTCATACTTTTCTTGTGCCAGACGGGCCTTTTCTTGCTCGTTACGGATGGAGTCTTCGCGCATACGCTGTATTTTGGCCTTGCGCATGGCTTCTATCTGTTCGTCTGTCAGCTCTACCATTGTCTTGTTGGCCTTCAATTCAGAATCGCAGTAAGGGTAGGCGGCCTCCAGTGGAACGTCGTACCTTATCGAGTCTCTGACTTTAGGATAGCCGAGCGAGTAACCAATCTTTATACCTGCAGCCATCAGCCGGTTCCCGTCCACCAAATTCGACGAGGCTATGCCGGTGTATTCTGTCCCGTTGTAGAGAGGTTTGTCGCTCTTTTCCGCAAGGTCGAACAACGAATACGATGCGTAAATTCCCATGTATAGCGAGCGGTTGTCCTTCAGGTTACACAACAGCCCCAAGTCTATGAATCCGGCGCAGTTTATGGCCTTCACGTCCGACCTGCCGTAGAAGTTATGGTAGTCTGTGAAACCGTGCTTCGGTAAGTCGTAGTATTCAATGTTGGTGTAGTCGAATAAACCTGTTACTTCCATATCTCCGTCGGTCACGTGGTAGCGGTTCCATACCGGTAACATCATTTTGCCACCGAGGTCAGATATGAATTGCCATTTTTCGCCCAGTGGCGCCATAAAGTAAAGGGCCAGTGGCACTTCGAGGCTAAGCAGCCTTTGCGATTCTTCCCAACCAGTCAGCAGGGCCTTGCTCTCGTAGGCCTGGTTGTTGTGCCGGTGTGTTTGCCTGGTTGTTATCTGTAGGTCGTCGAAACTGAAATCCGTTTTGTAGTAACTTACTCCCAAACCAGTGCCCCAACCAACATGCTTGCCAAACATGTGGCGGTAGTTGGTGTTGAATACCCAGCCGAAGCGTGGGGCGCTATTGCCACCCTCGTCCAGTGTTACTTGGTTGGTGTGTAAACCACCGCCGAGGGTGAAGTCTATATTGTTTTTGTATACCACTTGGGCCGACGAGGTCATCGCCAGCACCAACGATACAACTGTGATCCAAAAACTTTTCTTAAACATGTCGAAATAGAATTTGATTCTTAGTATTTCAGAACTTTCACTTCAAGACCATCTATCTTAACAATGTAAACGCCTGCAGGCAAATCTACAAAATTAACTTCAGTCTTTGTTCCTGTAAACACATCCGATTTTACGTTTTCACCTGCTGAGCTGAATACTTCCAACTTGTGTTCCTCTTCGTTGTCGTTGCTCAACTCAATAGTCGTATAATCGTGGGTAGGGTTAGGATATGCAGTCAGTTTGTCCGCTTCTTGTGTTTCGAAGTTGAGTTTGCAGGTCTTTAGTCTGCGGTCGTCTACTGTCAGCACTTCCATATAGTAACTACCGTTCAGTGTCTTGTTTTGGTTGTAGAAAGGCTTGGTCTCGCCTTCCAGTAGAATATCGTTGTGGTACCACTGGTATTCCAAGAAGCGTTCTTCTGTGTTCACAGCAGAAATAACATCGTCGAAGATGTCGACCATATAGTGCTCTGACAGGTTGACTGTCAGTTCTATGTCGTAAGCCTTCGATACGACTTTGTTCTTGCTGCGGAACTCGAGTTTCGCTTTGTAGGTGTTGGCATCGCAGTCTGGAATGGTTATTGGTAGAATGCCGTTTTCCTCTATGGCGATAAAACCGGTGCTCTTAAAGCCGGCCGCTTCTGCCTCTTTTGAGTAGGTGATGCGGTATGCGGCAGGGTGGCTGTCGCCTTCTACTTCATAACGAATCTTGTCTTCCGTCTCAGGACAGTAGCCGAAGTCCGATACAACAATGGCTTCGAGTACGTATGGAGTGGCTCCCGAAGGAACGGTTACCAACACGGTTTCCGATGCGTTGTAGTTCGCGTTTTCTGCTAACCGTACGTAATAGTCTCCAGGCTCGAGTTTCATTTTTGGATCGGTTACTGGAGTGAATTTCTTTTCCCCGTCCTTCATGATTTCCATGTCCTTTCGCATACCATCTATCCGGCCATCCTTGGTTCCTGCTTCTGTTTCTGCTATAGGGGTCAGTTCTGGCATCTCTCTGTCGGCCTTCAAAATCACCCACTTGGCAGTGTCTGCCTTTAAAGTGTAGTTCTTGTTGTCTACGCCCGACACTATAGCCTTGTAGCTGTTCGCGTTTGTAGCGGTGTCTCCCTTTACAATGGCCTTTACCTTGTCACCGTTAACAATCTCAGACAGCGTATAGGTCAGTTTCTGGCGTTTGCCGTTGTAAGTCAGCTCGGTCTCACCCCATTCAATGCTGAGTTCGCGTGGTTGAATTGTAAACTCAACGGTCGTCTCCATCAGGGTATAGACTCCGTCTTTGTTAACGATAGTCACTTTTGCTGTTCCTGCGTTCGTGTTGTTCTTGTAAACGAGGGTGTACTCGTTTTCAGGAATCTTGGTGCCGTTGATAAAGAGGTCTACTTCCGGCTCTTGTGCCACACCACCATAGATGATGTCTGCATGGCTCGGATTAACCACAATCTCGTAACCTAAGTTCGGATCGGTAAGCGGCACTATTTCGCCTGTTACAGGGTCTATTATAGTCTTTTCACCTGTTTCTGGGTCGGTGGTGATAGGGGCTATCATGTTAGGCGTCACGGTCAGTACGCCTATCTTCTGGGTGATGGCGTAGTTGCTGGCAAGAGTGCCTTTCTTAGGTTTGATTGTAAACTCGTTGTCAACCTTGCCAATTGCTGTGATGACTCCGGTTACGGTGATGTCGAAGCCTTCATCGCCAACCAGTTCGCCTTCGGTAATGGTCACAACCCTCATGGTGTGCGCAATGCCGTCGTATAGCCAGGTCTTGCTTGCTGACTCTAGTGTGATGGCTACCGGTTTGATTTCGTAACTGCCTTCTTGGACGTCGAACTGGTAGTTGCCGCCCTCATTGGCTTTTACCGTATATGTTACTTTGCCGGCGTTGATGTTGTCGTCGTAAGTAATGGTATAGTTCTCTGCCGGAATGACGGTTTTACCATCCTTTACCGTAATAGTCGGAACTTGTTCTTTGCCGTTGTAGACAAATTCGTCATCAGAGAGTGCTATATTGATGTCCGCCTTCTTGGCAGAAATCGTCCATTCAAATTCTTCACCGCTTCCAATGGTGTAGTTTTGGTTGCTCAGTTTTCCAGCTTTTGCTGTATAGTTGCCGGCGTTTGTCTTCGTCTGGTTGCTGTATTCCTTAACTGTTACTTCATCGTTCTCGACAAGGCCAATGAAGTCGATAACGGTAACCGACTTTTGGGTGCCATCGTAAGTGTACTCCTTTTCAGACCATACCAGGTCAATTGCCTTTGGCAATATGCTGGCTACAGTGTCGGTAGTGGCTTTTGCCAACTGGTAGTTGCCTTTGTCGGCTCCTTCAATGCTGTAGGTAATCTTCACAGGCTTGTCCGTGCCGGCGTTCTTGTTCTTGTAGGTGGCGGTAGCAACAGCGGTAGCATCGTCTCCTTTGAGGATGCCGCTTGTCTTCAATGCTATTGTAGCGTTGGTGGTACCATCGTATTCTTTATCTGCAATTACAGGTGTAATGGTAATAACAGCCTTGGCGATGTCGAACGTGGCCTCTTTCTTCGCAAAGTTGTAGTTTGCTCCTTCTTTGGCAGAGATAGTCACCTTTGCCTTTCCCGCACCTGTGTTGGCTGTGTACTGAAGTTCATATTCTGAACTAGCTATCAGTTTGTCTCCAATTCGTACCTCTACAGCAGGTTCCTTGGCTTGTTTGTCGTAGACATATCCTTCTGATGGCACCTTTATAGTGATAGAGTAGTCGGTAGCAGGAACGTTGTTGGTGACAATTTCCCAGTTTGTGTACGCATTGGCTGGTAGCTTGTAGTTCGTATTGCTTAATGCGTCGACAGTGGCAGTGTACTCGCCCTTTTCTGACGATTTGTTGCCCGTGTAAGCCGAAACGTTGACCTCGTCTCCTTCAACAATAGAAGATGGTTTTACGGTAGCGGTCACTTCCTTCTCTTCGCCGTCGTAAACAAAGGTGGTAGGTGTGCTCCATACGAGTTCTACTTCCTTCTGCTTGATTTCAGCGGTAAGGACTGGCTTTTCTTCCGCCAGAATGTAGTTGCCCGATGCGGCATCTTGGCCGGCCAACTGGTATTCGGTCACAACCAGTTCGGTCGAACCCGCTTCTTTTTGTGCAAATGTTCCTGCCTTGACGGTTACTGTAACGTCTTCTTCACCAACAGCACCCGTATAGGTTGGCTTGATGACGGTTTCTGGTGTGACGTCGGCGTTGCCGTCGTATACCTTTGCCGCTGTACCGCCCGTAACGGTGATGACTGCTGGATTGATAGTGAACTCAATAGTTTTCTGGGTGAATGTTGAGTCTTTGGTCGGAATGATGCTGACCTTGGCGGTACCCGCATTAATGTTGTCGGTGTACGCAAGGGTGTAGTCGGTCTTGTTCGTCAACTCGATGTCGTTAAACTTCACCGTCACTTCTGGCATCTGTTCCTTACCATTGTAGGTGAGGACTTCGGCAGGTCCGGTTATCTCCAGTCCGCTGGTAATCTCCCAGACTATGCTGGCGTTGGCCGGCAACTTGTAGTTGTCGTTGCTCAAAGCGGTAGCTGTAGCGGTGTATTCGCCCTTTTCAGCCGACTTGTTTTCGGTGTAGGCCAAAACGCTGACTTCGTCTCCTTCTGCAATGGTAGAAGCGTCAATGGTAGCGGTTACTTCCTTCTCTTCTCCATCGTAAGCGAAGGTGGTAGGTGTGCTCCAAACGAGGGATACTTCCTTCTGTTCTATCACAGCGTTAAATGTAGGCTTTGTAATAGCTAAGAAGTAGTTGCCTGTGGCGCTTTCGCTGCCTTCTAACAGCATTTCGGTGACATTTAGCTCGGTCTCGCCCGCCTCTTTCTGTGCGAACACGCCGTTCTTTATGGTTACAGTTATGTCGTCGGTTCCAACCTTGCCTGTAAATATAGGGGTTACTACGGTTGCAGGGGTGACGTTGTCACTGCCGTCGTATACCTTTGTGGCTGTACCGCCCGTAACAGTGATGATTGCCGGATTGATGGTGAACTCGATCGTTTTCTGGGTGAATGTTAAGTCCTTGGTCGGAATGACGCTGACTTTAGCCGTACCCGCATTGATGTTGTCGGAGTATTCGAGAATATAGTCGGTACCCTCAACCAGTTTAGTGTCGTTATATTTAACGGCCACTTCTGGCTTCTGCTCCTTACCGTTATAGGTGAGAGCGTCGGTAGGTCCGGTTATCTCCAGCCCGTTGGTAATTTCCCAGTCTTTGCTGGCGTTGTCTGGCAGCTTGTAGTTATCGTTGCTCAAAGCGGTAGCTGTAGCGGTATGCTCGCCCTTCTCTGCCGACTTGTTTCCCGTGTAGGCCGAAACGCTGACCTCGTCACCTTCAACAATAGAAGATGGTTTTACGGTAGCGGTCACTTCCTTTTCTTTCCCGTCGAAGGCGAAGGTGGTTGGGGTGCTCCAAGTGAGGGCCACTTCTTTTGGCTCAATCACAGCCGCAAGCGTTGTGCTTTCGGCAACCAGCGTGTAGTTGCCCGATGCGGCATCTTCGCCAGACAACTGGTATTTGGTCACTTCCAACTCGGTTTCACCCGCGTCTTTTTGCACAAATACGCCGCTCTTTACGGTTACAGTTATGTCGTCGGTTCCAATCGTTCCGGTGAAGTCCGGTTTGGCAACGGTTTCTGTGGTGAAGTCGGTGTTACCATCGTATACCTTTGTTGCTGTACCGCCCGTAACGGTGATGACCGCCGGAGTGATGGTGAACGTTATGTCTTTCTGACTAAAATTAGAGTCTTTGGTTGGAATGACGCTGACTTTAGCCGTACCCGCATTGATGTTGTCGGAGTATTCGAGAATATAGTCGGTCTTCTCAACGAGTTTGGTGTCGTTGTATTTAACGGTCACTTTCGGACGCTGTTCCTTGCCATTATAGGTGAGCACTTCATCAGGTCCTGTGATTTCCAGTCCGCTGGTGATTTCCCAAATTATGCTGGCATCGGTAGGTAGCTTGTAGTTGTCATTGTTCAAAGCGGTAGCCGTAGCGGTGTGTTCTCCCTTCTCTGCCGATTTGTTTCCCGTGTAGGTCAGAACAATGACTTTGTCACCAGCAATAACCGAGGTGGCATCTATGGTGGCGGTCACTTCCTTCTCTTCTCCATTGAAGAAGAACGTGGTAGGGGTGCTCCAGATGAGGGCCACTTCTTTAGGCTCAATCACTGCGGTCAGTGTCGGTTTAGCGGCAGCTAGTGTATAGTTGCCCGATGCGGCATCTTCGCCTGCCAACTGGTATTGGGTCACTTCCAGCTCGGTTTCGCCTGCACTTCTTTGTGCAAAATGTCCATCTTTAACGATGACGGAAACATCGTCTTTGTCAACTTTGCCTGCGATGGTAAGGGTTGTCGCTGTTTCTGCGGTGAACTTGTCGTTACCGTCGTATACCTTTGTGGCTGTACCGCCTGTAACAGAGATGACTGCTGGATTGATGGTGAACTCAATCTCTTTTCGGGTGAATGTTGAAATCTTAGTCGGAATGACGCTGACTTTAGCCGTACCAGCGTTGATATTGTCGGCGTATTCGAGAATATAGTCGGTACCCTCAACCAGTTTGGTGTCGTTGTATTTAACGGTCACTTCTGGTTGCTGCTCCTTACCGTTGTAGGTGAGGGCATCGGTAGGACCGGTTATCTCTAGTCCGTTGGTAATCTCCCAAACTTTGCTGGCGTTGTCTGGCAACTTGTAGTTGTCGTTGCTCAGTGCGGTAGCGGTAGCAGTGTGTTCGCCCTTCTCTGCCGATTTGTTGTCGGTGTAGGTCTTAACGCTCACCTCGTCACCTTCAATAATAGAGGCAGGATTGACAGTAGCAGTTACTTCCTTCTCCTTGCCGTCGTAGGCAAAAGTGGTAGGTGTGCTCCAAATGAGCGAAACTTCTTTTCGCGCTATTTCTGCGGAAAGGACAGGCTTCTCGGTTGCCAAAATGTAGTTGCCCGATGCGGCTGCTGTTCCTTTCAATTGGAACTTCGTTACATCTAGCTCGGTCTCACCTGCGTTTTTCTGTGCGAACAAGCCTTCTTTTACGGTTACATCTATATCTTCCTCGCCAACTTTACCGGTGAAGGTCGT
>ODAI011594314.1_pt1 | contig 76467 bp, 76 predicted proteins | sample 1539321 | NCBI WGS metagenome assembly ODAI01 (sample SAMN02144231, study PRJEB22623) | gut metagenome | biome: sheep rumen | host: Ovis aries | place: New Zealand | reverse complement strand
TATGCCGCGAAACTGCTTTTATCCCCGTCATAGTTTGAACCAATCTGTGTTCCGCTTCCGAAAATAACCTTGAGGTAGCCCTTATCTGTAAATTCTGTTATGAACTTATTTACAACAGGTTTCCACTCACCCTTCGTTATGTAATATATTGTTTTGCCAGATGAATCCTGATAAGGCAATGCTGCAGGAATGCTCGTAGGCTTGTCGTTCTCATTGTCAATTTTGTCACCCCACCTGTAAGAGTCAACAAGGGAATCAACCTCGAAGAACCTGTACATACTATGCCCCGAATAATCCTTTCCTTCTTGATTTTCCGTCATGAACTCACCCATAAACGGATCTGCCTGATAGTCAATTCCGTCTTTGAAAATAATGCTTTCAACATTCATTACGTTTGAATCGGGTATCACTATTTCCATGAACGGCCTGATATCATTCGGAACGTTCATCGCCTGTTTGTATATCTTACTCTCACCGGCAACGACAACTTCGCTTTTAGTGACTTTGTACCTAATGATTTTTCCGTTAGAGTCCATTACAGGTATCACTTTCCTGTTAGGGAAAGCGTTGTAGTCAAACTCCTGTTTGAAATCGATGTCGTTCATTACTTCGAACACCTGAGACCTTGAAGATACCTTTGTTCCTTTCCTGATTATAGGTGCATAGTCCATATTTGGCGAATTCGGTGCGCCATTACCTGTTCCCGTATAAACAGGAAGCTCGCAAGAAAACTCGCAAAGTGCCACTGAACCCTTTGGCCCAGGGATACGGAGCCCGTTGCTCCTCGCTATGGAATAAACGGAATTCCTCTGATTTGCCGTGTCAAGGTTAGTCTCATTATAAGCCTTGTCAATGTAGAAGCTCAAGTTGTCGGCTACCGCCGCAACCATATCAATCAGCCAGCTTCCGATTGAAGCATCGTTAAGGTCCGACGCAATCTGCGGATAATACTGTGCTATATATTCCATAAGAGACGACTTATAGTCGTCGAACGTCCTATTAAGATATGAAATTTTTCCGTTGCTCATAGTTTGACTACCATTCTACTGTTTTCTTCTTTGTTTCCTTTCTTTACGGTGTATCTCAAGTCAAGATAAATTGAATTCGGATCCTCATCGGGCGTAACCACTTCAATGTTCGTGAGGCTTACATTCGCCACATACGCAGAAACCGATTCCATTACTTCGCTCTTAACCATATCCCACGACAGTTCGTCGTTCGGTTCGAATATGAATTTGGCTAAATTGGTTCCGAACTCAGGCTTCCTGATCCTGCTGCGCTTCGGGGTAAGTATGACATGGAGTATTTCACTCGCAACCTTATCTTCTATCTTTTCATTAAGGTCGAGGAAAAAACCGTCTAAATTATTGGCTGTGAACGGAAATTTTATTCCGTAATACTGTTTTCTGTTTGACATGTTTTGGCTATAATACCCTACTGATAAATACCCGTCTGGGAAGTTTTAACTATGTTAAAAATATCATTATAAAATAAAAAGGCAAGCACTCAACTGCCTGCCATTTACTTCTCAACCGCATTTTTGCCATATGTAAACAAACTTAGCTTCCTTATAGGAGTACATTTATTCGTTTGTAAGTTATAATCACGCCAATCAGTGTATATGAATATCTTGTCAATCAATTCACTCCCCGTTTGCATTATCTCTTTCAGATATTCCAAATTTGTAGTATCAGTAACGAGGATATCAACTCTTTTTATGACACTTATTGGAATGCTTTCCATGTTTCCTTCAAAAGATTCTTCCGCTTGGTTTAGATACTCATTGCGCCTATGCCACTTTTTCAAATAATTTCGATATGCAGTCTTTGCAGAATCCTCGTGGTGCCAATCGTTAGGACCGCCAGGGCTATAAAATTCGTACGGAATAACGTCCGCGCCTCTTACGTTGCTCAACGCGGTTCCGTCGGCTTCTATCCTCACTTCAAGATTTCTTTCGCCAGCAAAACCTTCCAACGCAGACTTATGCCTTGTAAAAGACATATAGTTCCTACCATTTCTTGCATATTCGTCAGCATCATGAAGCATTAGCCTTCCGCTTTCAACTATTTCAACAAACCTGCTAAGAAATGTAAAATGGTACAACGAATGCATATTTGTACCAATCTCATTTATTGCTTCATATAATGCTGTCCTGACTATTTTCCTGAGCGTATTTTCGTTAATCCTAACCATATTTTGCCGCCAATGCGGTATTTTTTACCGCAAGCATAAACCATATAACATAAATATTTGGAAAACTCGCCTTTTATGCTTATTTTTGCAGCGTAAACAATATCAAAATGGGAAAATTGCTTCAATTGATCAAAAAGTATCCGCTCTACAAGGTGTATAAGAGTGAAAAGAAATTCGCAAAACCGCTTTCTGAAACAGAAATGTGTTGCCCGTTCTGTGGGCACCCGCTTGTTAAGAGAGGCAGCAAACGTCTTGAAACCATGTCTGAGCACGTCTTTGACCCGAACGGAACTCCGTCCGAGAAACCGGCATACTACTGCGAAAACGAGGAATGCCGTTATAAAGATGTGTTCCTTTGGAACGGAAACCGTTCTGAATTTAATGTTGAAGCTGGTGAAGCATTTTTCAACACGGACAAAGCCGTCAAGGAAGTTAACGGAGAAAGAAAGATTGACGACAAATATTGGGAGTTGTATAAAGAGACTTCCGATTGGTACACTGCAGCCACCAACACGTTCACGTTCAAGCAACAGAGGGAAGAGACGGATAAAATCTATCTGCACCCTATTTTCGCCCTGTTCTTGCTTCGTCCCTATATTGAAGTGTATTATGAGGCGAAAGAAAACGGGGACATTGTTGGCCGTAAATGGAGAATTCATTTCCTTAAAAAAGAAGAAGGAAGAGAAGATTATAACATTTACTACATTTCTTCGCTGCACATGTTCTTCTTCTCAATGAGGCAGCGTAAGCGTAAAATGAAATGGCTAGCAAAGCCGAACTTCAATAACGCCAAATATTACGCAAACTCAGTAAAAGATGTGTTCGGAAACGAAAGCCTTTGTCCAAGAAAAAGTTTTACACCGCACGATTGGTATCATGCCGCCAGCTGGACTCTAACAAAAATTTTCAACTACAGAACATTCAAAAGAATTCTTGGCGTCCTTAAAAGCAAATACATTGCCGAATACGGAGAAGAGAGGGGAAAGATGGAGTACGATTACTTCCTGAGCAAGATGCGTGATTAAAAAAGGTGGGCTGTTTAAGCCCACCTTCTATTTTAAGTTTCCGTTTTTTTGCTCTGTCTATGTCCAAGAGTGGAATGCCTCAGTCCTCAACACGTCTTTCAGATGGCGTCAATATCTCATGTAGTCTGAAAGCTTTTCCTGCTCGCCGTAAGGCGTGGTGACGTATGCTACGCCGTCTTCGTCGAATTCTATTTCAAGCCAATCGGTGACTTCTCCGTCTTGGAACTTCAGTCTAGCAGAATCCCCACTATTGTTTATCTGTATTTCGTTGCCGCCATAGTTGTTCATCGCTTTGTACCCGTTCGGTCTGAATTCGCCATCAAGCTCGTTCCACACTTCCTCCAAAGACTCCTTTATAACTTTACGAACAATCTCACGAAGCTGAGACTCATTCATTTCATACTTTCCTGTGACGTTTTTGCCGCCCATTGTGAAATTTGTGGATTTCTTTTTATCCCTGTCGGCTTTTTCTTTCTCCAACTCGGCAATTCTTTTGTCATTGTCATCGTGGAACTTCTTACTACCAGCCCAATTCTGCATTCTTTTTCTATCCGACAATTCGTCGTATCCATTATACTTTTTCATATCTATCTAAGTCCATTTTTTTCATTTTGTTGAGTCTCTGTCCAGCTCCTGAATGCCATATTTCCTTTAAGATAGGCTTCCGACTCTATACGTATCAGATTTTTATCTTCAGTAATTTTATCTCCCGTATAGCCACTTTTTTCAATATCCCCATCCACTTGCTGTTTCCAATGAATAAGCTCATGTGCTGCAGTCCTCAACACGTCTTTCGGGTGGCGTCCAAAGACAAACAATCGTATTCCATTTGAATTTGGGTCAAAATAGCCTGTCTTAATGAACACATCATCCCCCTGATCGGTGTTGTCGAGTATAAACTTAGGAAAGGGGCGTACTGTATAGCCCCTATCCGCCATAAATTCTGCGAGAGATTTAAGATATGGTCGATAATTGAACATTATCTATCTTTTGTTAGATAATTAAGCCTGCTTCGCCTCTGCAAGAACTTTCCTGATTGCCCTTGCTACAGCCTCTTCCAACGTGCCGGTAGGTGCATATGTACGTCCAGCTGTGCCTGTTCCGGCGGCCTTTCTTGCATTACGCATTGCGGCACGAGCCTGTGCTGACTTGTCAACAATATGCCCACCTTCACGACCTTTACGAAGGATTGCATTCAACTGCCGAATTACACCCTTATACTCCTGTATCTTCGCTGAAACCTTAGATGCAGCGTCCTCATTACCAACGTAGCTCTTCCAATTCTGGCAAATTTGGTCAACCTCATCGGGCTGCTGGTTCTTTTTGAAAAGATTGCCGAACCACCCTTCTTCCAAATTTACATGTCCGCCGCCTGCAAGGTTTGATGCTGTCTTATTAACAACGTCCGTAGCCCTACCTCTTGACTTTCCGCCAAGTTTTGCGCTCATATCAGGTCCGCTACCTTCGCCCCTGTTTTGCCATGATGTGCTAGTGCTGCCATTCTGTGCCCTCCAATCCTTGTTGAAAGCCCTTGTCTGTGCAGCCTTAGCCTTTCTCTCGTCAGACCACCCTTGTGCTTGGTGACCCGTGATTGCGTTGTAAACACGTGTGAGCCTTTTTACTTCATTGGTGTAGGAACGAATTGTATCCTGAATTCCGTTTGCTGAATTCTCCCAATCCATTTGGCCATTGCTGTCTCGTTTTGCGCCGAACATTTGACGTAGAGATCCGCCAAGCCCATCATACATTTGATTTGTCGTGAAGCCGCCCTTATTGTTCTGGTTGATGTACATCTGTGCATTTTTTGCAACAGAAGGATCCAACGCTTCTGAAATAACCCTCTTAACTATATTTCTAAGTTGCTGTTCAGTAATTTTCATATCGGAACTATGTTATTTATCAATAAATACATTTAAAACAATAAAAGCGAGCGATAAACGCCCGCTTTCTTGCTATTCAAGTTCTTTCCAGAAACTACTCGTTATGTCAAACCAATGATATCGTTTAACGCCATTTACAACCGCATAGTTTTCAAGTGCCCCCTTGCTATGCTCATATAGCCTTTGGTTCGTTGTTGGCTTGTTTATCGGCCCAAGTTCTTCGTTGTACGGGCCTAATTTTATATAGTCGAAATCCCACCAAAATCTTTCAGGTAAATCTTCCGAGCCACTGTATATTGCCACCTTCAAATCAAATTCGCATTTAACCATTATGGCAAGGCTGAACAAAGCATTCAAATCATTTCCTTCGCCCATAAACGAAACACAGGTAATTCCCATATTATTGTTAACAAGGCGCTCCAATTCTTCTTCAGTCAATTCGGTTCCGACATTTTCTCGCAAATACGGACTGTGGCAACCTTTGCAATGGTGTTGACAATTTGATATGTTGATTGCAAGCGTTATTTCATTTGGAATCTCTTCAAAAACTACTTGTGTATCGGTATACTTAATCATTGCATGTTGCTTTTATGATAATACCTGTCTTCCGCTTCGTCCTGCCTTGGAGCACTGAAATCCTTAATCCTCTTCAGGTAGCCAATAATTCTTGTCAAGTAATCAAGGTTTGTGCTTCCGCAATGAGGGCAAACTTTCAACGTATGCTTGCTGATATACCCACAATCATTGCATACGGTGTTGCGGACATTAAACGTGAAATAGTTCGTTCCGTTTGCTGCAGCAATTCTCATTAACTGACGATACTGTTCTTTAGAAAGATGTTCTTGCAGGTTAATGTGACAGGCGCTTCCGCCATCCAGCCACTGAACATATTTCTTTCCGTGCAGTTTGAACTTGTCAATAACGGACAGTTTCGTATCCTCCGGATTATAAAAGTATGAGCTGTAAAGGTTGTGCTTCTTTGAAACAAAATATCCGTCAGCCTCGTCCCAATTATGGTGTTTGACAGCAAGGTTCTCCGCAGGAACAAATTCTGTATTGAACATGCATTCACGAGTCCTGTCTTTCTTATTGGAAACGTTGATTGTCTCAAGAATAACGTTTGAGAATTCTTCGTAAGCGTCATTCGGGCTTACATCAATACCAAGGAATTCTGCTGCGTCAGTCAATCCGTTCACGCCGACGGTAAGATACTGCTTCTTCAAATCAATGAAACCAGCTGAATAAATGGTAAGCATATTTGCCTTATAAAAATCTTTGAGAATTTCATTGAAAGCAGTAAGATATTTGTGCGTACGTTCAGTAAGTTCAGTGATATATTCCCTAATATACTTGTAAATTTCTTCCTTGTTTGCTTCGAAATCTCCTTCAGGCAATGGCTTTCCATCTTCAAGATATACGTCGTAGGTTTCCCTGTAATATTTTCTAACGGCGTCCTGAATTGCCCTGTTAAGATCAATCGTGATAACACACTTTGAGCCTGTTGCAACAGAAGCTGTGCCCATAGAGAACTGATGAGTGGTGTGGTTATGCTCCGTGTCCTCCGTGTCCTTGAGAGAGTTCCTGAGCCTGCAACAAGAAGAAAGGCTGTCAGGACTATCTGATAGGTAGCAGAAGAAACTGTGCCCCTTGGACCACATTTCTGCGGTAAAATCAGCATATTCTTTGTCAACGAAATCGTCTTTTCCGTCTGTTAGAAGTGCCATAGTTTCAACCGGGAACGTCATGACATATCTTGTGCGTTCATTGTTAAACCAATTCATGAAACGTTTCTGCAGCCAAGAAAGAGTCTCCCAAACAGGTTTCGTTCCGTCTGGGAATACAAAATCTCCGAAAACACCATCAAAATAAGGCTTATCAAAATAACCTACGTTCCAGAAAACGGTCTGATATCCACGATTGCCGGCCGGCATATTCATAGAATGAACTACCTGCTGGAAATAATTGTCAATAACGTCTCCAAGAGTGCGACGTTTTGCGTTAAGTTCTACCACCTCGTCAATTCTCTTTAGATAATCCTCGCCATAATCCTTGCGAATGAAATAATCCATATACATCAAGAATTCAGGCGTGGCAACCGCGCCCATGAAACTTGAAGATACGGAATAGACCAGGTTGATGAATTCTCCGCAATATGATTTCAAATCAGTTGGAGCCGTAGAAGGGCCGCCAATTTTTACAAGTCCATCCGTAAGGAACGGATACATTGTGATTGCGACGCAGTAAGGATAACCAGGCTTTCCGCTCTCGTCGTGACGGTAAAGAATATGGTGTTCGAGGTCGTAAATATATTGGTCGGCAAGTTTCTTTGAGTACTTAGCCTTAATCTTGTTATGCATCATATATCTGTTACGACGGATATTGAATCCCTTGTCAATCTCCTGTCCGAGCGTAACAATATTTTTGATTGATACATTTGCGTTTGCATCGTATTTTGAACCCGTTGCGGCGTTCTTAGCCTCAATGTAGTTCTTCGTGAAATCGGTACTGTTTTTCAAGTCCTTGTTGTTGTTCGACATGTCAATGAAAGCCCTTGCAACCTTCTTATTGATTGACATCAAGGCTTCTGATACCTGCCTGTCAATCTCTGACGTGGCTATTCCGTCGTAAATGTACAGGCTCTTCTCTATCGAACTCAAAATCAAATCATTAACCTCTTCTCCGCAACCGCTGTAAGCTGCTTCAATAACTTCTTTCACTTTCTCTGAGGAATATTCCTCTAACTTTCCGTCACTTTTTCTTACGTCCATATTTTCATGTTATTTTAGTAGGTATAAATACCGACATGTTATCGGCATTATACGAAAAAACGGGAACAATTTTCAAGAAAATTTGCACCCGCTTTTTAACTGGCTGATTGTCAGTTTTTACTGTACGGCTCGTGCATTTTGTACGTGCCCCTGGCGTTCCTCACCATTTCTTCCTGGATTTCCTCTTCTCTTTCCGCTGCATATTCGTTATATTCCAACGCGTCATCCCATACCTTAATGTTGTCGCTACTAATGGTACAAGTTCCGTTATTGAAAATAATTCCACTCAGGGTCAAGCCGCCAAGTCCGCTTCTGTTCTTCAAGAGCGTGATTGTAGCAATATTGTCTTTGATATCGTCCACGCTTCTCGTAATCGAGAGAACCACCTGAGCAATCTGATTTTTGGCAATTGATCCGCCAATCTTGTCGTTCGTGACGAGTTCCGCAGTAATACTGTCTCTATTACCCTGAACTGGAATCCATATAGCGATATCAAGTTCAGGAGCCATGTTCTCGAACTTTCGCATCGTAGCGCTTTCCCTTTCGGTAATATCCGACTTTGACGTACCGGGCTCAGGTGCTACGCAGCCAAAATAGTCGATAATAACAAGGTCCGGCTTGAACCCTTCCCTTATCGTTTTCTTAATGAACTCCCTGATTTCAGAAGCGGACTTTTCTCCACTTGGGAAACGTACGATACGAACATTGTTGTTTAGCGTTTCCTTGTCAGGCGAATTATTTAAAATTTCGCGAACCTTATCAGTTGTGTTCTTATCCTTATTAATATTTCTCGTTTCTACCTGAGAAACCTTTGAGAAATATTTTCGGTGAATATCCCTGTGGCTATCTTCGAAAACAATTTGAAGAACTTTGTATCCCTCATAATTGTTCTGCTCGCACTTATAGGTAGCCGCATTTGCGGCAAAACAAGTGGTCATTGACGTCTTACCGAATCCCATGGATCCGATAATGATACCAATTTTACCCTTGTCGAGACCTCCACCGAGTGCTTCATCGAGACGGTCAACGCCTGTCGGTATGGAAACAATATCTTCCTTCGACAAGTCGCCTTCCATGTTTTCAAAAGGCGAAGACATATCCGCATCGCGGCGCCTTATAGCGTTAATATTCTCGAATATCTGCAGACACTCGTCATATCTATCCAAATCACCGCTTCCTGCAATCTCCTTGAGTTTATTCGCACCCTTAATCATTTCCTGCTGCTTGAAGAAACGCTCGGCAATGTTACCTACCTCTTCAAGCCCTTCAATGGAAGAACGCCTGATTTTTTCTACTGTTTCTTCGTAATATTGAATATCATCTTCCGTGACAGCCTTTTCACGAAGTTTTGTTAACAGCATGTCGTACTTCGGCACGACATCGTACTGCTTATAGTACTCTTTGATAACACCGACAACTGTCTTCAAATACGTTTCGGTGAAAGCGTTTTGGTTTATGATTGAGCTGAAATCGACAAAATAGTCCGGTTCCTCAATGAAAATTTTGATAAGTTTGAATTGGAAATCAACTCCGAGATACCCTAAATTATCTTTCTGAAGTTTACCCATTCTGTGAAAAATTTACCGCCGTAAATTTTACGGCGGTTTTCTTTTTACTTGCTCCGCTTTTTCCTCTTGATGAATAAGCGATCATTGTACGCGTCAAGATTCAAGTCGTACAACTTGTCTCCGAACCTTAAATTGGAGAAATACTGCACATCCTCCCTGCTGCAAGCATAGACAAGTTTACGTCTAATCTCCTGGATAAGGTCAATGCGTCCCTTATTGAACTTGTTGATAATGAACGCCTCGTAAGGGGCATACACGCCCTCCGCCTCGAACTTGTTCTTCGAATTGGAAAGGTCGATGTTCGTGCGAACGAACTTCGGATACTTGTTTCCGTCGAAACATACGGAACGAATCTCTTTTCCGTTGTCAAGCAACGCAAACTTAAGGATGCACTTCGAATCAGGCTCACCAACATAGTCCGACGTGTTGAAGGGCTTCTCGTAAGGCTTCATCTTTTCGCCGTTCCAAACAAACACTTCCTCAGTGTTGCGAAGAAGAACGAAACTCGGAACATCGAGTTTAAACGTGGGTTTCTTAACCCACTTGTTCATCTCATTCTCGTCGTTGAACACCTGCGGGGCAGTGAGAGTATTATAAATGTCCGTTTTCTCCCTAAGGTCCCTTTCGATCATGTTCACGCAACTCAACACAGCATACGTCATGTGCGTCGAGCCAATGGATCTCTCCTGAAAACCGGGGATTGCGAAATATCGTTGGCAAATAATGTTACCATTTATGCTCAAAACGAATTCAAATCTCTCCTGCACAGGAGAATCAAATGTTTTTTCTTCCATTCTTAATGGTTTTAAAGGTTAAACAAATTTTCTTTATCAAATATACATTTTTTCGGTTTAGCTGCCGACACTTATTTCAATTGTCTTGCTGTCCGTGTCAACAGTAATCTGCTCTATCACGAGGTCTCCGATACCATGCCCCCAAACCTTGAACTCATCCTCGTTCTTGTATATCAGGCGCTGATAAACCTCGCATATCTGACGGCAAAGATCAAAACGGTTCTCTTTCCAAGTGAACTCTATCTTCACCTCCTCACCCTCGCCGAGCGGGTAATCTATGACACCAATAAGCTTGTCACCTTCCTTAAGGCCCTTCACCTTGTACCCCTCGGATACCCCACCCTTGAAGTCCTTGACTGATATATGATAGAAACAGCCGTTATTCCGTTGAAACAGTTTAATTTTCATGTTCTTCTCTCGATTTATTATACCTTTTTATCTCCCTTTCGGCAAAACTTTTGAACGGAGCGAGAAATGAGGCAAATCTCGTATCTCCTTTCAGTTCATCAATGTCGTCTTCCACGATATATTGATATAAATTCTTGAACGAGCGCCCTTCCGGGTCCTGCGGGGCGTACATCATTGCGTCCATAGTCTCCTTTGCTTCAGGCGACAGTAAAGGGCGCTTCAAATCTATGATTTTTTCGTTGATCTCATAAAAATCCCCACCATATTCTTTGTTTGAAACACCATTTACAATGTTTTCGTGCAATTTATAAGGTTTTTTCTTCTCTGAAATACGCTCATCAATCAGTTTTTTTGCCTTTTCCTTTACTTCTTCAACGGTAATTGCCCGTTTTTTAGCCTCCGGCATTAATTTGAAGAACCCATCTTCCGACAAACCCTTTATATTTCCAATGTTATCGCTCGAATCTCCTGTGAATATCTTTTTTACCAAGACATTTCGGTAATCATACCCGAAATTCTCATAGAAATTCTTGTTTGTAATGAATTTTTTGAGCCCTTCTTTTTGATTGTATATGCAAACGTCGTCGGAAAGCAGTTGTGCTAGGTCCATATCAGCCGACATAATGACAATTTTTTCATTCGGCTTCTTATGCATGCAATAATAAGCGATTTGATCGTCTCCTTCCGTTATATCGTCAATGTTCCAACGGATATACATCTCATTGAAATACTTACACAACGTGTCGCGTTCCCTATCAAAGTTCGCATCAATGAATTTATCCCAATCTGACTTTTTCCTGTCGTTATGCTTCTCGGTTTCACCGTTCTTTTTCTTGAAATACGCAAGCATTTGACGGCACTTCTCGTTTACTTCCCTCATATAATCCGATACGCCGTACTCTTCATAGTGCTTGTCCCTGTTTTGCTTGTAATACGGGTATATCTGCCAACGAAGGACACCACTGAATTCGTTGTCAAAGAATACATAGATATACTCAAACTCACCCTTCGTTATCATCATCCGTATCTGAAGGAGAAATTGGAATATACCGCCATAATGCAAACCTTCTGAATTCACTTTTGGATCCGCCATGCAGCTAAACAATAGACTGTTTCCGTCTATCAATAGAGTTCTGAATGGTTTTTCCTGTATCATTTCAGGATGAACTTCCTGAATTCTTTTCTTAATTGGTTGTGCCATATACACAAATATACAACATTTCCGCAGTAAAAATGGTATTTATAGAAAAATGTACTGACATGAAAATCACAATAACTGAAAACGAGCTCAAAAGTATAATCAGCCAAGTTATAAACGAGGCCGCGGGTGTTGAAGAGAAATTCCCTCCCGGCTTCATTCAAAAAAAGGGAAAACAGTGGGCTATCGACTATATGACAAAGAAACACCCTGAACTTGACCCGGCCGGCTTCTTCGTTGTTGGGGACGCTATCAGAAGCAATGGAAAACTACGCCCTAAATCAGCGCCGAAGCCAAAGGCACCCGTAATCTCAAAGCCTGACGAAATGAGTGACGAAGAATATGAACAGAAGCTCGTTATTCCTAACAACGAGAAGTTCCGTGAAAAACTCGCTCAGTACGATGACGAAGAATTCCGTCCTATTGTAAACGGCGGAAGATATTTTGGTGGAGAAGCAGACTACGGCTGTGACTATGAAGTTTCAAACAGGGCAAGACTTAAAGTCCTCAACCACAACAACGTCATGAAATCAATGATTTATGACCCTTACCCGGCCCCTACTAAAAAAGCCATGCAGTTCCACCTTAACGGATTTGACAGCGAAGGTAACGCACAGAAAACTTGCCCAAGCGTGGCATATATGGTTGCAAACGCATTCCTTGGCGAGCATGACCCGCGTCAATATGTAATCAGGCACAAAGACGGCGATTGGAGAAATAACAACGTTGAAAACCTCGAATGGGTTCCTTCAAACAAAACCGGAAAATTCAGAGGAGGCCAGGGAGGCGCGGCTATCCCACAAGCAATGCAAGAAGCAATAGCAAAAGCAGTACTGAAAACTCTCAGAACCCTATAAAATGAATAAACGCAGCCTACTCGGTTGCGTTTATTCTTTTCATGCTTAGGCCGAAATATTTTTCAATTTTTTCTACCAAATAAATTTCACTACTCAATAGGTACAACTTCGTCAGATACTTTTCCTACCTCGGAGAACGTAATGTCACTCGCGTTGAACCCGCTGTCTCCTGTAGCCTTCTCGAGAAGGGACGGAATCTCCTTCTTCTTATAATCAGCAAGGTCGTCCTCGGTAATAATTCCATTATGGACACAGCACATCGTACCGTTATAAGTAATGTTATAAGGCGTAGGGAGCTGGTTCTTGTACACGGATATCTTCGTGAGGGTTCCGTACTCAATCTCGTTTCCCTTGACAGTTGCCTTAAGTTTCTTGGTTCCGGCAGTAGCAACTCCCCCGACATGAATACCAAGACGGCAACCGTACTTGAAGGCCTCTCCTCCGCTATTCGCAATCGCCGTAGCGCCTCCCATACTGTTCATGTTATCTTTCCAAATCTTGTTGACCGCAATCAATCCATTAGTGTATGGCGCCCCTACTTCCTTAGATGCAGCGATACGGGCAAAAATTGGCTTGAAAGTTACGTTGATTGCGCCGGCGTCAAATTGATTGTTTCCGGTTTTTGAAACAAGTGACTTAAAAGACTGTATGCTTCCAATGGAATCCCAAACGAACAAAATTGGCATTGGAATATTTCCGTTGTCCTGTTCATCGAGGAACGTGTTAATGATGTATCCGATATCCTCAATGACGGCAACCCTTCTCTTTGTCTTCACCTTATCTCCCTTGGAATAATCCATATCTCCACAGAATTCACACATCTTCGTAGTAGTGAAAAGGACATAATCGCCCTCCCAATCCACTATGCACTCCTCACCAGTCTCAGGGTCGGTACCGTAAACCGGCTCGATTGCCATTCCGCAGTCCTTGGCATACTGGAAATCGAAGTTACCCTCGGTCTCGAAAATAACAGGGAGGATACCCTGCCTCATCGCAGCCGCAATAGCGAGGTTCTTGAGCGTGGATTTTCCCGTGTTCGTCCATCCCCTGATTACACTCGTCCTTCCGAGAGGAAATCCGGGAAGTTTAGTGGCCTCTTGGAAGGCTTTCGGCATGATTACCCACTCCATTTCCTTGTCGGCAACCTTTCCCACCTTCTCTCCGAGAAAATTCTTCTTGAAGTCCTTCACGCTGAATGATGGAACTTCCTTTTTCTTTAATGGCTGTTTAGACATATTTTATTTTTCACTTGTTAATTTGTTATATGCTTTTATTTGTTCGGCTTTTACTTGTTCATCAAATATATCTTTGTCGATTTTCATCTGATGATACATTTTTCTGCTTACCGATTTGTACCTATCCTCCGCACCGACTTCAACTTGTTCTCCTTCTGCTACAATATACCCGTACTTGTCAATTCTTGCGTTGAATATGTTCTTGCCTCCGTCCTCGCACTGAGATTTGATTTCTTCGAATGTATCTGCAACTTCAAACAACCTCTTACTACCAGGGAACAGGTGTGTTTGAAAATCCGTTCTCAGCCCGTAGCAAATTACATTGACACCACACTCGTCAACAATCTTAGCCAACTCATCCACTTGCCAATCTTTAAGGAACTGTGCCTCGTCAACAAGTAGCCACTTAACGTCCGTGTTGTACCAATCCTCTTTTTCAAAAAAAGACTCATAGGGGTAAATTGTGTTGCACGGTTTATCGCCAATCGCACGGCTGTGTATTACGCCGTAATCTCTCGTATCAACAGAACTCTTATAAATGCGGTAAGGTATGCCCCGCTCCTCGAAATTGTAAGCCTTCGCGAGCAGGAGCATACTCTTTCCAGAATTCATTGTCCCGTAGTCGAATATCAGTTTACACATAGGCTAATACGGGAGGTCTTCTGACGAATCTTCTTCGTCATCTTCATCATCGTCGTAGTTAAGAGCCTTTTCCTTAGCCTTACGGTACTTTTCGTTCGCCTTGTTCTCTTCGCGAACCTGCTTCTTAACTTCTTCGTCACGTGCACGGCCCTTGGATACCCACTTGTTATTCTGCTTATCCCAGAACGGAACTTCGCCGTCAAGAATAATAGAAAGGTATTCATAAGGCTTTACAATAAACACATCACTCCAAACCTTTTTGTCGTTGATCCAATTGTCCGCCTGCTCAGGATCCTTTGAAAGAGGACGCTCTTTTCCGTAGTCAACAATAGTTGTACTCGTTTTCTTCGTTGGCTTGCCATCCTTGTCAAAAACTCTCGACACGGTGACCTTGAGGTCACGTCCAGTTTCCAAATCAAGGATGTTCATAGGCTCGAAATCCTCAGGAAGTTCGTCTTCACTCTTAACGTCGTACTCCTCCAACGCATCGTCGATACTTTCCTGCTTACGTGCTTTCCAAAGCTTCTTGATAAGGTTCTTCGGGTCCTTCCCGTCAGAACGCACCGTAAATTTCCAAAACTTCGGACCGTCTTCCTCATTAGCGCGGTCGATACAACGAATAACACAGTACTCTGTTGTCTTATTTGCGAGGGAAATCTTCTTCCAACGCTCAATTTCCTTTGTCTGAAATTCTTCCTCTGCCTCGTCACCTTCTTCTTGCGCCTTTTTCAACTTTTTCTGCGCTTCAACCATGTTGTTATAGGCGAGATGGTTCATTTCGCAGAACGGGCAGTCATCACCAAACTTATCATGGTCGATATCTTCCTGATTATGCAGGCAAACATACCCCTTTGAACCGTTCTGAGCGAGCTCGGGCTGCACCTTCACATAGTGCATAATAACCTTCTTAAATGGAGAACTTGTATCCTTGTCAACAGGAAGAATCCTAATACGGAGCGTCTTCTCATTTTCTCCATCCTTCAATTTTGTGTTAAGATAATTTTTAGCGTCAAACGCTGTGTAATTTGGCTTCCTTTCAGCCGTTTCCTCGTCCATTACGTCGGGCGTAATGTTTCTTCTGTAATTTGCCATTTTCAATGAAAAATTAAAATTAGTTATGTAAGTTATGCATTTCAAATATACAAAAAAAACCGCAGACTTTACGCCTGCGGTCAATTTTTTTAACGTTTTTGTTTAGAATTTCAAGAGTTTGTCAAGCGTCTGATTGTAAAGGAAACCCTTGTCATCAAGAGAATCCGCAATCGCTTTCCAATTCACGTCCCCATCAACGTCTTTCGCCGTGATCACGTACTGACCCTGCTCTTTTCCATTGTTGTCCGGTTCCGTTGAGTAGTTTGAATTCGCTTCCTTCTCATTCCAAAACTCTTCAGGTGTCACATTGAAAGGATATGATTTCTCCTTCTGCAAACCGAGTTTTTCAATCTGTGTCGGATTTCTCCTTTCAATTTCAGCCTTCAAATCCTCGATTTTCTCATCGTTTGACCTAAGCAACTCTTCGAAAGAACCAATCGCCTTGAGAACTTCGTCGAACTTGCCTCCGACTTCCTTGATTTCGTCCTCAATGTCGTCCTGCTTATCCGTGAGTTCAGTTACGTCAAGAACTTCGTCGCCGGGCTGTTCCATATCGGCGCCACCCATAGGATCTGCGCCCATTGCGTTAGGGTCGCCCATTGAAGGGTCCTGAGGATTGAATCCTTCCGGCGGCTGCGCTCCACCACTTTCGCCTCCTGCCGCATTCGTGTCGCCACCCATTGAAGGATCTCCACCCATTGCGTTAGGGTCGCCACCCATGGCATTCTGGTCGCCACCCATTGAAGAGTCTGGTGCTCCACCGCCCATTGAAGGATCCGGTGCGCCGCCTCCCATTGAAGGGTCTGGTGCTCCACCGCCCATAGGGTCACCGCCGCCTGCAGCTGGGTCCTGTTGCTGATTGTCATCACCTTCTTCGTCAACCGGGCCAGGCACTAAAATCTGCTCATTAAGTCCCTGCTTTACATCGTAGTTCCACATCATGTTCAGACGCTTCTTTACGTCCTCGAACATTTGCTCTTCCCTTGTCATATTATCCCAAAAGTATCTGTCTGTTATCTTCGGTGAGAATCACCTGCTCATCCTTAACGGTACTTCTCTCAATGAGGCCTTTGTCTTTCTTGATATATTTGACTTTCTTGGAATCAAGTCTTCCTACGAGTTCCTGAGCCTTTTCCATGTTGTTAGTGTTCATTGCCATTTACTCCTCGTTTTTAGTTTCATTATTTTCAACGGGCACTTCTTCAGCCTTTTTCTTTGGGGCTTTCTTTGCTTCCGCTTTTTCTTCTTTCTTCGGTGTACGAACAACCTCATCCAATACCGTTACGGGAATTGAATGCGGTTTTCTTTCTGCATTTTTACTTTTCTTGAAAACAAACATAAGTTATTGTTTTATTGTATAAATACCTGCGAAAAGTAAAAACAAAGGCTAGTGCGTCAGGAAATGGATATAAGGGACGATTAAATTGTTATCAGATATTACCTTTCTTTCAGTTTCTCCATTGAAATCTTCATCCGTAAAAACAAAATTTGAAGGATTTTTCTTAATTCTATCAACAATTTTATCGGAATCTATGCCGGCATAATCAAAATCGCCTAAAGACAAACCGATTACGTTCTTTCCGCCGTAAATGTAAACATGCTTGTCTGTCAGATATACGGATTTCTTCTTGTCTGAATCAATCCATTTCAGCATTTTCTTGAAAAAAGAATATCTTTCCGTAAAGATATTCACAAAATAGTACGAAACGTTTGATTTCAGTTTTTTCGTGATTGATTTCTTGAACTTGTCTATATCTTCTTCGTATTCGTTGCGGCGTTCGTTTTTTGCGTACGTCCACGATACGTGGTCATTTATGCTTCTATCAAGGACGTGCACGTTTTCAGCTCCGAAAAGTTCAACGGCACGCTTTTTTCCAACCACGATAGTCGGAACTCCATCATCCGTGAACTTTTTCGTTACTTCAATGTAGAATGGAACGTCATGCATTTTCGCTCCACTGACAATTCTCCCTAAAAACATAAATGCTCGGCAATTTTTTCAATTTCACCGAGCAAATATACTACTATTTTTGATATTCCTTCATCTCTTTCGAGATTTCACCGCCGAACCTGTAAACAAGTACGCTGAACTGGGAACTATCTGGATTTCCTTTATATACCCACCACTTGTTTTGGTCGAAATCGGAAACCCACCTTCCACCGTTCTCCTTTCCTGTGTACATACAAACGTGGCCATAAGTTTTATGCTTCATTACACAAACATCTCCAGCACGGAATTCAACGTTGTCGATATTCGTGTGATCTGCTATCGGCTTAAACCCGTACTTCGTAAGGCAATTATACATTTCATAACCGTTACATCCGCTAAATCCTTTATTTGCTGAAGTAACTCTGTTGGCTTCCGCTTCGGCTTTTGTCTTTGCAGAACAATGCCCGTAAAATCCCGCAAACAGGAAAGATTGCACCGCGCTCGCGCAAGCGTGCCTTGAACCGCCTTTAAACTCGCCGCTTGAATTGTAATAGTTTCCGAACGGAACAACATATCCACCGCCATTTGCGGTATAATAAAGTATCTCGTTCATTTGAGATATAGCAGCCAACGGATAGAACGTCTTACCGTGAGGGAAGTTTGTCTTTCCATTAAACTTGGCGTTGTCCCCGTCATAATTCCTGAACGTGGTTGTCCCGTCGTAATCACTAACGGTGAAACTAGTATTTCCTATGGTATATTCCTTATTCATATCTTGTCCGGCCAGTCTGTTTACCGCTCCATTTATGGACTCAATACTAAATACATTTTGCGTGAGTGGAATGTACCTCTTTGGCTGACGAGTTCCCGTGAACTTGGTTGTCATTGTATTGTTTTGAATACTGTGCTCAACCTTCGTAATCATGTACACACCCTTGAACATTGGAACATTATTCAATTGGAAATACATCATTGGCATTATGTTGATGCAACCAAGCATTTCAACGGAACAATCGTAAGAACGGTTCGAATATACGGAATACAAGTCCTGCCCTGCGCCTACAACGTTTATCGTTCCGCCTCGCTTACTCATATTTGCAAGTTGGAATTTATTTGCAATCGCGTAGTCGGTTACTCTCGGATTATCCATACCAACATTTATCTTCGAGAAGTATGATTGGTTCTGCTTTCCTGCAGTAACTCCGAACGCACATATCGAATAGTTATTTCCGCCATTGTCATCGTTCTTTTTCTTCATTACTTCCAAGGATTCCTGAGTTATCTGCCCCATTGAGTCGGCTATGTCAAACGAGTCGTTGCCATACCCAACACCATTTGTCTTATCCTGCTCCAAATCAAGCAAATGAGAAGGCTCGTACGTGTACATAAGGATATACGTATTGCCTATTATCCTTCCAGTCCTGCTAGCGCCGTCATATAGGGAATGCGGAGTGAATATTTCGGAAAATGTATCTGCATTATATACATTGCTATAAACAGGAAGGCACCTAAACAACAATTTGTTGTCCTGACACACACGGCCGATAAACTCAAGAATGTTATATGATTTCTCCCCATCGAACTGATCTCCAATCAGGTTAAAGAACTTCCCTGGGTTCACAAGGAATTTCCTACTGATATCGTTGTAGAAACTATCCACATAAACGAAATTGATAAATTCAGACCTGTCTTTCGCTATCCTTGTCTCGCCTAAAAGTTTCCTCTTCTTGCAAGCCGCCTCTTCTTCGGGGCTATACAGCCTGAATGACTCTTCAGTTTCCATTGAAAGCCACCTGTCATATAAGTTCTTAAGCGTATAGTAGATTGCATTCTTACTATCTTCGTTGAACTCGATGTTTGCATGCACTTCTATATTTGTCGTGCCGCCCGTATCCGTCTCTTCTTCTGTGCTGTTAAGTTTATCCAAAACAATTTCAGCAAATTTTTCCAACATAGAAGAATCTGTATCAATTGTTTTCTTGTCGTCGGGAACTTCCGCAAAATTAAACGATACAACAGTATCCGTAGCCAACGTTTTAAGAAGGTTTTGGAACGGCGTTTTCGGTTCAACTACGCCTCCATAGTCTTCAACATCTGACTTCACATTATATCTTTTAGTCCCCGTTATGAAATTCTTTATGGTTGCGTATTCAGAAGCATACCAAGAAGAGAAATATTCAGCAAGCCTGTCTATCTCATTTGTTGTAAAAATTTCTTTAACTGCCGCAACTGAATATGATGGGGCTTTTTCACCGTAGTTTGTTCCTTCACTCATACGTTTTACGATAAACGCAACCGAGCACAAAAGAAGATAATCGGTTTTATGCATTTTTATCGCATGATTTCTCCACGTTCCACCGGTTCCAAACTTCGTTTTCAACGTAACGGACATATCATAATCTCCTGATTGTCTGTTATAGCCCCAAACAAGAGAAGATATAAAAACAAATGCCCCGAATTCACCTTGTAACGCCCAGTTAACGCTCGTTTCACGGTTAATTAGAAGGTTTTGCTTTATTTCAGGAAGCTTTCCGACATGATGATACGGGACAATCGGTATCCAGAAAGAATCACTGTCAGCATTTTTAAGAAACTCTTCATAATTTAGAAAAGAAAGCGTAACCGGCTCGCCGTTATCACCTTTCTTTTTTATTTTTTCTTGATAGAAATCATGAAACGTTTTAAGTGTACTGCATTTAACGTTTAAAATGCCAGATTTCCCGCCTTTAGTGTCAACGTAATATGGATGATAAGAACCGTCAAAGTATGTAAGAGGGAGAATCGGGAACGCCCTTGGTGCCAAATCTCCTGTTATCTTGTGGTTGGCATTGAAATGCGTCAAATCAACCTTACTTGACAGTTTACTTGAACCGTAAGAATTCGTGAATTTTTCAACATCAGCCTCGGTATACTTTGTAATCTCCGCCCCCGCGTGATTTTTCAACTCATACGAGCTATCAGGCGGGTTCATTCCGTTATATTTGAGATAGATGCCCCCGTTTTTTGCTTTCATTTTCTGATAACTCGGAAAAGAAATGTACGGAGTTGCCGAGAAAGTCATTTGATGCAGCGCATTTTTTCCACCCTTCTTAAAATTCTCGACAACGCCCTTAAACCCTTCTTTTCTCTTGAATATCTTGAACGCGTCACTTGAAATGAAATTGTTCGCTTCTATTTTTGAAAACTCTTTGTCGCTGTCACCATTAGCAAGCATTTCATGGAGATAACATCTGCTCAAGAAGAAATAAAATACGTCGTTTGGAAGAAGATTCGAATTCGCAAGCGAATCGTACGGGTTAATCCCGTCATAGAATATATCACTGAGCGTAGTTGCGGTAAAGCTCATTTTTTCTATTGAAGAATCGTCGCCAACTTCAACCCCATCGTCTGTATTTTCTTGTGATTGAATGTAATCGTCCTGCCATTTCACCATTGAACTGATACCGTTCACGATGGACTCGACAAAATCAACCTCAGCAATACCTTTAAGCCTGCTGTCTTCGCCCGGATACATTCTTTCTACCTTTCCGTCGCCTGTATTTTTGTAAAAACCGGTAAAAGGTGGAACATGAGCGCCGCCATCCGAAGAAGATTCAATGTCAGTGAGGTTTTTCGGAAATTTCAACGAAGCAAGTGTCCTCGTTCCGGGTATTTTCTTAACCGTCGCATAATATTCGTGTATGAAAGCGTCAAGATGAGCGAAAATCATTCTCATCATATTTTCAATAGTTGGGCTGAACCCGAACATATCCTTGAAAAAGCTTTCCACCTCTTTTCTTGCGCCTTCAAGTTTCTTGCTTTTCTCGTTCTCAATCTTTTCAACGCGTGCCTGTGCGCGTTTTTTAACATCCGTACTATAAACGTACGCCCTTTTCTTGCCGCTAATAAACGGCCTAATCCTATCGGCTTCCGCTTTTGTGAAACCAGGAACTTCATCAAGCCTTCCTGTCGTGAATATGGTGTCCAAAGTTTCGTCAATGGGTACGGTTTGGTATGCATTTTTCCCTTCTTTCCACATTCCGCTAACGCCAAAACAATCAGGACCAAAAACTTCGTCATATCCTGCAGCGAAACTCTTTTTATAAGCTTCTACAGCAGGTGCGAACCCGTTTCCATTCCCATTGTCAATAAAATCAGGCGAAAGCGTGACTGTCATCACGTCACTGTCGAAAAATATGAAATTATGCTTTATCCCAAGGTCTTCTCCGTTCAAAAATTCACCACTTTCGCGAATTGCGCCCGGGATGCCGTCGTAATATTTAGGAATAATACCCTCATCCCCAGTAAGGAACGCGATTTCTCTCTCTGCCTCAGCCATATCAACAAGGTTCTCGCCATACGCGGAAGCCAACGCGTCTCCCGTATCACCCATGGCGCAGTGATATTCGCTGTAAAACTCAAGGAACGTCTTTATTGGCTGTCCTGAAACACCATCCTCACTGTAAAAAAACGCTCCACCGTTCTGAGTCTGCTTCTCCCAGTAATCATTCTTGGTGAAACCGCCTGATTTTGAACCAATATACGGGGCAATAAGAAGATAGTTCATTGGAATGTCGGTATAAAGCCCGTACATATTCCCAATAAACTTGATTATAACGTCAAAATTACCTGTATCCGAGTTGAAAGTGGCTTTGAAATCCTCAACAGAAAGGACAAAGGTAACGCAAGTTCCATAAATTCCCTTTACGCTAAGAAGAAACCTTGGATAAGGGAACTTGAATATGCTTCCGAAAAAATTTTTCGTGATTTTATCCTCTTCCAAGTTCGGCGTATTCACGTCAAGGAACCTTTGTTCCTGAGCACCCATAAGAGAACTACCACGAACGTCCGTAAAATTCATTGTGACCCTTGGGTACATATATGAATCGAACGTAATCTGTATGGAATTTATTCCGAACGTTTCTTTTGAACCCGCCCTGTTGTTTTTTATCTCTTGATAACTTACATTTGTCCAATCAGTAGTGAGATATCCTTCCTTTCCCTTTCCGCCAATCTTCTCACCGGAAAGAATTGAATGATATTTCGCACCGTTAAGGTTGAAACTATCTTCTTCGCCAAAATCTTTTGCATTATATTGACGGGAAGGTATGATCACCTGCAAGTCAACCGAAATGTTCAACTCATCCGGATCCCAAGTTATATTGTCAAGGTTGTCGCCATTAGCGGACTTTGCCCGCATAAATGCAGGCAAATCATTCGGCTCAATATAAAGTATCTTGTCTTTCTGTCTTACCGCTCTTTGTGATAGTTCGCTCATAGACTATTTTTCTATTCCGTATAATGTGTAGAATTTTTCTATCTCCTGATTGTACCCTTCCAAAGTTATGTTAAGTGGATACGGTATTCTCATGAGAGCGCCGTCAGGTATCTCGAATTCAAGGTTTCCCAAATCGGGATTTGCCAATAAGATAAGCCAATCATAACCAGGATCCCCATAGTAATCGTATGAAACAAGGTCCAAACGAGTAACGCCACGATGGTATTCCTCAAAAAAGTCCGTAGATTTCGGCTGTATCTTTACGTGCGGTGGTATGAAAACGTTTCCGCTCGTCCTGAATGCATTATATCTGTCGTATGCCATTATCGCTTAACTTTATATTTTCCATTTTCGTCTTTTACAACACCCTTCGTGCCGCCAGCCGCCATATATTCGTTGTAAGACGCGACATTGTTGTTATAGTCGTCCTTAACCACAAGGTTCGGATATGGAGACCAAATATGTTCATAAGACGTTCTCTGTACGCCGTATTCTGACGTGTCGTATATTTTGAGTTTATCTCCTGAAGTCTCAACCGTTTCAATACGCACTTCGTCTCCGTCCTTGTCAAATACTTTCTTAACCATCTTGGAGTTAATCCTGTCAGCCCTGTCGTCATAAACACCGGTATTCGCATAGTAATTGAACGATACAGCATTTTGAAGACGATTGATAGGGCCGTCTAGCGACTGTCCGCCAAGGATCGTAATTCCAAGTTGAACTTTTGCATACATTGGCTGAACTCCAATGCCCTCAGGGTTCAAATCCCATTGCGGGGTTCCACTCGCGCCGTAATTGATACTCATGCTGTTTATGAGTATCTTAGTGTTGATGAAATCGCCAATTCTCAAAACGCAAACAGGCATTCTTCCGAACGCGAGGTTTCCGGCCGTCTTAGCAAAGTTCAAGTCGGTTGCCGATATTGTATGCCCCTGCCTTGTGCACTGTTGAAGGAACGTAAGCCTTGCGTTAAACCCTTCAGGCGATATTGAGTGATACGCCGGGCTGAAAAATTTAAATTTCTTAATCAAATTCGTATAATAGTTCGGGTGGTCTTTTTCAAGTTCATGAAAGAACTCCGCCTCTGTTTCATAACGGCTTGACATGTTGGCTCCTTCCGTGGCAATAGCAACCGCGTCAGCAACAACTACTGCAGGGTTAAGGTTCCTGTCAATCCTTGAAGTAGGTGAGTCGTTGTCATCCCACTCAGGAGTGCTGCTTTCGCCGGAACCCGTCTCATTATCGTTAACTATTGTGTGCACCGTGTCTGAAAGTTTCTGTGTTTCAGGCACATCGTACCATAACTCAACGGAAGCATAACGTTGTAACTTCGCTTCAAGGCTGTTTATTGTGGTAGGGTCATTCAGTTTATCCGTCGTAACAATCTCTGGCGGATCAAACTGTATGCCAACTTCTCCTTCGTTCTTAAGCAAATCCCTGAGAGAACGTCCACGGCGTTGTGCCAACGTAACGCTGTTCACTGAGTCCTGACTTGTTGCTCCCGCCTTCATAACAACCTTTTGGAATTTATGGTTCTTGAAAGCGTTTATCAAATCGTCCTTATCACTGAGACCACTAATATACGTATCGGTATTGATTTCGTTTACCTTTTTTCCATCAAAAGCATTCGGGAACGCCGCCTTTATCAAGCCGACTACCTGTGCAAAAGTGTGAGTTGCGTCACTTGGCACGTTTTCCATACTGCAGTTAAGCCTGAAATTCGCTGAATCGAAATAGTTTGACTCTGGGTTCATTTTCCTCGTGTAAAGGGCTTGACCTGGCAACCTGTTATAAAGCTTTTCATGCAAATCATAGTCAACCCTGTATTGATACCATACGTCTTCAACCAGTCCTTCTCCAAGTTTTCCTGTAATATGTTTGGCGTGGACGTTTATATATCCATTTTCACCAAACTCACCGTTGTTGATAAGATCATTCTTAGTCGGGGTCAACGACGGACCCGTAACACCGCCAGGATGGTTCATTTCGTAGCCAAACCCATCGGCTGCGCTGTTGGGTATCTTCGTATCTTTCCCCATGAAAATATAATCATACCAATCAACGTCACTGCTTCCTCCTACTTCCCATTGCCAACTGTTGAGATAAGAACCGTTTCCTGAATAGTTGTTTGGATAAAACACATAAAACTTTATATGTTTTCCTTTTTCTTCGCTCGCCTTGTCGAGTTTCGGCTCTTCCACGTTGTTCTTACCTTCGTTGTTCGGTTTGTTGTTCCCGTTTTCGTCGCAATCAAGTTTCCCAGTCAAATTCGGAACGCTACATCCCGCAAAAAATCTTAGTACGTCTGCTTCAAAATCTTCATCAGATGTACCGTCTTCTTTTATGTTATATTTTGGTATGTTGTTTATGATGGAAGGGTGGTCGATAAGGATGGCAAAAGACAATGTTCCCTGCCTTGTTGTATTTCCATATGTATAAACGGATTCACCCCTCCCAATGAAGTTGCTTTGATTCCAGTTTACGCTTACTGTCTCATTGAAATCAAGGTCATAAGGAGGGAACCACATTATGCGTCCACCGTTAGGACCTCGCTGCTCTTTCGAAAGATATCCTTGATTTCTTGGGACATCTTTCCACGCAAGGTTCTCCAAAGAGAACATGCACTTTTTCACTTCCGTGGTGAGATTTCCACAAGCGTCACCCTTTGGTGCTATGTTGAGGTATCCGTCTTTCCTAAGGACTGTATTCAACCTTAAGTTATCGAATCCGCTGCTCGTACGTTCATTTGGCTTAGCGGTATATGTATACACCATTGAGTCAAACTCCTTGTCAGGGACTTTTTCACTGAACGGGCGTATCAGTCTTGAAGCCCTGTCGTATTGGTGGTGATACGTCCAAACACGGCAATACGGGTTCTCATAACCGTTGGTGTCGTTATCGGCATACGGATTTTTTTTCAACAAATTTCGTCCGTGAGAATTTCCAAAGATTGATTTTGCACTGTCAGTTGCCTCAACTTCAGGGGAAACTTCTGAATCCGTTGTATGAAAACGTCCTGAAAGGGTGGCTATTTTATGCCGTTTAAAAAGTTCGTTGGTTTTGGTTAACAGACTTTTCTTGCTTCCTGCTGGTATCGTGTATATGAACGGCCCGTCTTCTTTGTTTACATTGGTTCTGTTGTCGTTTTCGTAATCACCCTCGTCAAACCTTGTGGACAAACCTCTTTTATTTGTACTCCGTCCGTTCCCAACGGGCATTCCGTAAAATCCGGCATGAACATCTTGAAATTCACCTATGTTGTCAAACGCAACCCTTCCGTCTGAATTGAAATCTGAAACATTTATATAACGTTCATCTTCAATCAGATAATTCTTTCCGGAAATCTTTTGCGCTTGGAAAAGCATTTCAGCCAAGTGCCTCTTCGGTGCCTCCACGTTAGGATTGTTGAACACATCCGAGCTCTCGGCTTCCGTGATATCCGCCGTACTTCCACTGAAAAGATATTTCAAATAATCATGCTCAATTGATACATTCGCTTCTTCAATATCAGAAATTCTTCCCGTGTAATATTGTCCGAACGTATATTTGAACAGTTTTGTATTCAATCCCGGAGAACTTCCATAGAAATCATTCAATTCGGGAGTGATATATTTTTCAGTCATGTGGCGGTCATTCTTGGCGTATGTCGCTACGGCAAGTTCCTTCGTGACTTCTATATCTCCGATTTGCTGAAGTTTTGTGTCGTTGGTGAAGTTTTCCAAATAATCTCCTTCCCATTTCCACCTTAAACCGTTTGGCGTACCCGGTTCGTTCGAATAAACGTTCCTTGCTCTCAGGTTGTTTCCGAGATAATCCATCCAAATGCTGCTGCCGTACGGTTTCGTTCTGTCATACGTATATGCGAACAAGCCATCGCCGTCCGTCAATGAGCCTGCTGAACGCTCTTTCAATTCCGCGTACTTGACAAAATTACCGCCGAAACGAGTATATTGGGCATCTTTCCAATATATTCGTCTCAACATCTCTTCCCTCGTGCTGTCGTTGTAATGTAGGACACCTTGCACCTGAGCAATTTTGTCTGCCATTTTTCTTTTTGTTTATTTTTTCTTTTTATTTTAATATAAAACTATATTTGTCTTTTTAAACAAATAACATCCTTCTAAATCCGGTCTTATATAAGATCCTGGTCTAAAGAATACATTAAAGATCCAGCTTTAGGCGGCTAAATCACCGAGCTCTTATTGTGGAATTCTTCTTTGTTGAAACCAGAAAAATCCTTACGCATTATCATTTCTTTCATGAACTGATCGACGTATTTGGATATTATCTCACTGATATCATAGTTTCCAATCGTTCCGCCGCCAGCAATGTTAATCGTTATTGTCTGAGGAATATCAACCTTTATCGTACCGCTTACCTGATTTGGCGTACTTGGAGTATTCTGTCGAACAGGAGCATTCTTTGAATATGGAGAAACAGGTTGATATCTGTAATATTCGTTCATGTTATTCTTAATCAAATTATCGGAATAAGAATATGGATTAAATGTACCGTTCTGAAGTTGAGGAAGAATGTCTCTATATTTCAATGAAGATAACTTATTCAACAAGAACTCATTTCCTTCAATTTCCCAAGGATGCCCGCGATAGGTTGCCTTTACACCGCCATCCCAATGTGAAGGGCCGTTTGCAAATCCGCCGCGACCAGGTATATTTGAAGCGATAGGAAGTCCGTTAGGCGAACTGCCTTGTATTTCGTTTTTACTTTTTATGTTTCCACCGAATTCTTTTACCATTTCTTCCATATTGGAAGCGAAATAATTGTCATCGTATCCGGTAAAAATGTGGCCTTTCGTTTTCGGACTAAACCATGCTTTTGAAGAAAATTTATCTTTGTTCTTATCGTAGAAATCAAGAGCGCTGTCAGCATCTTTGTTATTATTATGCGCCCATTCTCTAACGGTTTCCCTTTTTGCCTCTTCCCCTCCAACATACTTTTGGAATATTTTGAACACCCAAGCGCCAAGCCTTTCCTGCAAAAACGCAAGCATATTGTCGAGTTTTTCAAATATTCCATTGGTGTTCCTCCAAACACGGCCCAATGTCGCACTGTTTTCTTCTTCTCGTTTCTCGGTTTCTTTTTGTAATTCCTTATAGTCTTCCGCAGTCATTGCCTGCTCTCCGTTTTTCTCTGCATAGTTTCTGTTAAGGAATTTCTTTTCACCGTTTATAGAAACATAAGCCTGCCCATTCTTGTCAAGTTCTCCAAGGTTCTTAATGTATTCGGCGGTATCTTTGTCCACACCGGGAGCAATTTGAGAAGATATCCTCTTCATTTTTCCTTGATTGAAAGCAAGGTTAAGCATTTCTCCCGGATCCAGCCCAGCACCCTTTGCGGCTTGTTTCAAAATATCACGCTCGAAAGCGTTCATATCCATTTGCCCCGTCTTGTTGTTGAAGAAAGCTTTATTTCCGAACATTTTGATAATTCTATCGTTCAATGCTTCGGTATCGTTTAGCCCTTCATAAAGGAGTTGCATAGGATTACTGAACTGTGCAAATTCTCCACCGAGCACCGATAGGTTAGCCGCCGTGCTTATAGCGCCCTCAATCTCGGAAACCTTGTCAGCAAACTGGAAAACTTGCTGCATATTATATTTCAACTGCGTTGACTTCTCAGCCATTCTCTCAAGCCCACGCAAACCGTTTGCAAACGTGTGGCTTTGAGCCATTTTAAGGTTATCGTTTACCGCTTTTGAAACATTTTTGAATGAAAGCCCCTTCTTTGAAACATTCGTATAAAGTCTTGAGAAGAATTCATCTGTCTGCTGTAATGATTTGCCAAATGAATCAAAATTTCCAATAGCGTCTGCTGAAATTCCGAAACGTTTAAGGGATACCGCAGATGCAACGTCAGCATGAGCAATCCTTTCAGTGCTTCTGCCAATAGCCTCAGCGTACTCGGTCATTGCGCTCATTGCTTCTGCAAACGTAGCACCTATGTCTGCTTTGTTTTGATCGCTTCTTATGAATCCACCTACAGTATCTCCAATGTTCAGTTTTCCACTAACACCGCCACCTATCGTTCTAGTATACGTAGAAGTAGCCCTGTCTCTTTCGGAACCGAGTGAAATGCCGGCTTTAATTAGCTGCATTAAGCCGCCAATAATTCCACCGGCTGGCCCAAGTTGCGAAATTGCACTAATACCCTTATCGGCAAGTTTTCCAACAGTTTGTTTTTCTGAAATTAACGAAGCGGCTGTTGTAAATCCTTTAGCTACCGCAGCACTGACGCTACCTTTACCGCTTACTCTATCCCTTCTTTTTTGTTCTTCTTTTTGACGCTCTCTTTCGGCCCTTTCAAAATCTCGTTTTTCTTTTCCTTTTAGTTTCTTGCCATCAACAGTACCTTTCCTGTAATATTCGTTCAGCTTGGCGCGTTCAAGCTTTTCATCGGCTTCAAGTTCAGCAATTTTTTTGAGCTTTTCATCCAATGAATCGTTACCCGTTTTAATTTGTTGAGAAGCAAGTTCCAAACGTATTGCTTTGATCTCTTTAAGGATATCTTTTACAGTTGAATGAATATCATTATTTCCTGTTCCGCCGGTTATGTTGTTTGAGATGGCATTTTGATTTGTAGAACTGCCGTCAACAATATGCTCTTTAAGGGCTTTCAGATATTCAGAAGCTAGTTGTGTTTGCTTACTGATTTCTTCAGTATGAGTTGAAATTTTATCGGTAAATCCGTGTATATCTTTTTGGTAGTTTACCAATGAAGCAATCTTGCTGTCTATTGTTCCAACCACGCCGTTGCCCGTTGAACCAGTATTACCATTTTGGCTCTTGGTCCAATTCTCAATAGTTTTTAATGCGTCAAGTTTAGATACGACTTCAAAAACGCCTTCTTTGATTTTCTTCGTATCTTCTTTTATTCCGCCGGCTGGTTTCGTGTTCTTTGAAACTTCCTTTAACCTATTCTCAATCTCATCCAAATTGGTGACGCTTTGCTTAATCGCATCAATGTTGGTTTGTATATTTTGAACGGAATTTTTTATGTCAGTAAGATTGTCCGCCATAACATTCTAAAAATCGTATTCTCTATCACTTATAAATACCTGAAACCGAAAAATGGCGGGGTTAAATCCCACCATTTAACTGATTTGCCTGTTCAAGTCTTGCGTAGCCGTTCAATTGGGCGCCGCCGACTTTATTTCCTTCATTCATTCCAGCCATTTCCTTTTCTTCTTCCTCTGCCTGACGGTTATGTCTCTGTATCCAAAACTTCCTGATATAGATTGGAAGGTTCATAACAGTTTCATATGGAAGATTAAGGTAATTTACACAGCCGTATATCTCATTCCAAAATGAATATTCGTATTCAGGGCCGTATTCAATAGACGAAAATAAATTGATCAAGTTGCAGAAAGGTGTCAATATAGCCACCTCCGAGACTATCAGGGCGTTTTACTTTGATATTGTAATCAATACCGGGCTCGTTTTCAATAATATACTTCCTGTATTCCGAAGCGTCCTTCAAATTCATGTTCATAACGTAGTTCATGACATATTGTCTGTCAGAAATTCCGTTCACGGACACCGTTGACATAATCAGCCTGTTCGTAAGGTCGTGCGTGAAATATGTTTCGCCGGCATCTTTGTATCTGCTGTAGATAATTTCGTCCAAATCGTCCAAGTCAGCCGAAATGTCGTCTTTCTCCTTGGTTCCGAATTTTTCCGAATTCTCAATAAAATCCTTGATATCCCTAATTTTGTCACGAACCGAAGTCGCTGTTTCAGCGTCTGCCTCCTCGTTGTGCATTTTGTCAAGTTTTTTCGCATCGCCTGCAGTAAGGAAACGGAATTTAACTAAATCTCCGCTATTTGGAAGTTTGAAATCGAAATAACCGTTCTCATCACCTTTGAGCGTGAATTTCTTGAAGTTCAACTGTGAAAGGTCAACCTCAGTTTCAAATTCCTGCCCCGTTTCATCGTCCGTCATCCTAATAGGATACATAGGACCGTAACCACCGGCACGCAGCCAAATGATAATTGCGTCCCTGTCGCCCTGAATGAGTGAGTCAGGATCCACGCTGTCAAGGATCTTGTTTTTCAAAATGTGGTCAAGGAACGTTCCGTTCTTATAGAGGCCAGGCGAAAGAATAAGGTTTTCATCGTATGCAACAAGATGAGAAACCTTAATTGTCGGTTTCTTTGAAGCATAACACTCACCCCTTGAAGGAAGAGATACTTCATCATAGTTTTGATTTTGTTTAGGAGCCTGCACCTCAGTGATAGGTTTTTCCGGTTTCGGTATCTCAAAGTCCTTTACATTAGGCTGATATTCGAAAGGACGTGCTTCTTGAGTGTATTGCGTGTTTTCGCTTTGCCTGCTTTTCTTAAGCGCCTGTTCCGCCGTCATGGGTTTTGCCTCATCCACGTTGGCTGTGACTTCTGTATTCGTGTTGTATTTGTTCTTCTCGCGTTTTTTTGCACTTTCAACCATTGATTTTCTATATTCATTCATTGCGTCTTGTGCACTTACTCTCTCAACCACCTCTTTGATAGTCTTGTCGTTACGCTTTTTTACTTTTCTCTTTTTTAATTTTTCAGGATCCCCGCCGAGTTCTTTATATTTTGTAATTATATCTTCCTCCATTACATCCATGAGGTCCATTGTGTCAGAAAGGCTTTGGTCCGTATAAATTCTGTTGCCATCCTTGTCAACTTTATTCTTTCTGGCATCGATTGTCTCAGCCTTGCTCGTTTCATACATATCATAAGACGATTCAAGGATACGAAGCGCCTGAATCCGTCTTTCTTCCATTTCTTCGGGGGTCAGCGGCTTAACTGCGTTGACCGGTACTTGGTTAACATTTTGTTCCATATCATAAAATTGCTTTTTCTACTATAATTGCGAAATAAAACGGGTGGTTTTTCGTTGCGTAACTTTGAACCATCTTACAGTTCGTTATTGTAACGATTTTGTCTCCGCAAACCACTCCATAATCTCTTCCCGGAAGCGATTTCAACTTCACTTCATCGGAAAGCCACCTGTCGTTTACTACTTTGTTACTGTCATCCACCCAAAAACGTAGTTCGCTCTCTCCATCCCCTGTCGCCGTATTGGGATTTATGTCAATTACAAGCAAAAACATGTCACCCTTTTCGGCATGCGATAAGAGAAATGACTCATCAATCTCTTTTTTGGAAGAATCCATAATGACAGCCTGAACTTCCTCGTCGTTGTAGAAAATATCTGGGTGTTGTGTGTAATCAACGTCCCTAAATCTATTACCATACGGGTTCACGTTGGATATTCCATGCCGCATGTTGTCAACAAAACGGCTGACTTGACTGTTTGTCTTACGGAAATGCTCATATTCCATATTTCCGTACTCCTGAGCCGTAAGTTCTCGTCCGTTATATTCAAATTTTCCTCGTTCCGTGTCAATTACGGGCAATATTATTTTTGTTACCATAAATTAGTGCCTTTTTCTCATCTCTTTTTTCTTCGTTTCTGCCTTTTCTGCGCTTGCAAGTTCTTTTTTAAGCATTTCCATAACCATTTCAGGGTGCTCGTTGATATCATGTTCCCAAATTCGGATTAGTTTTATGCAATTGACTGCGCACCAATGGTTTTTCTGATCGTCCACACGGTGATTCCGCTTTTGCATCGGGCTCATTTGCTCATAAACAAGCCCGTATGAGTGATAGTAGTCCCCGTCAATTTCCAGGGCAACATTGCAACTTGGGATATAGAAGTCGAGGTAGCGGCCAATCGACTCCATTTTGAACTGATAAATGTACTCAACGCCCAATCTGTCCAAGAAATTCTTTGCAAAACGAACTTCCAATTTTGAAGTGCCGTACTCTTGCGTCTTTTTACGGACGTACTTCCGTTTTTCAACGTGTTTTGGAGGAAGCCGTTTGTCTTTTTCTTCTTTCTTCTTCGTGTTTTTCTTCTGAGTTTCAGCCGAAGACGGCTTTCTTACAGTTTTTGAACGTGGTTTTTGGAATGGTCCTGATTTTTTTAATGGCTGCATCTAATATTCTATTAAGAAACATAATTTTCAGCATCAGACTGTCGCTGAAATGAGTGAAAACCCATTAGATTCATTCATAAATAGTATTATTTCAAATTTTTCGCAAAAAATGGGTTATCTTTCATTTCTTCTATCATTTTTTCAATGTTTTGGCATATAACCTCAAAACTCGCTACTTCAATTGGCTTCAATTTAAACCATTCTCCTGTTATATGCCCTTCACGCAGCCTGAAATGCAATTGCCTTTCCAAGAAAAACGGAAATTTTGTCTCATGGTACTTCACGGTGTACATTTCGGACGGGTTTCCCGTCTGAAGTTCCTTTATTCGTTTCCTAATGCTCCCACGGGTCATTCCTATCTTGTAAATGTTAGGAGTGTCCCAATTGCCAATGAGATAAACATATCCTTTTTCCTTATTTTTTTTCACTATTGGTATTTATATTAAAAATAAAGTTGAAAACGGTTTTTTCAACACTACTATTTTGATGTAAAAGGGTATTTATTAGTAAGATAATTCTACCATGAAGAACAAAAAAGAATATTTCAATACACTTGAGTCCATTCAGGAAATGGTTTCACATGTAAGGTCTCTCAACGAGGCAATTAAATTCGGAGATGAGTACGACGACGAACAGATGGATGGAATGCAGGGCGGAGAAGAACAGCCAATGCCGTCTTCACCTGACGGACAGGATTTTGCTGAAGGTGGAAAAGCACTCGGAAAAATGGAAATGGACGCCGAACCAGATCCGGAGGAAGGACTTCGTGAACTTGGCGAGGTTGACCAAATCCGTGAAATTGCACTTCGCGGAATGATAAAGCTTTGCAAGACACCGGAAGATGACAGGTATCAGGCGTTGAAGAAAATCTTCCAATTCTGTGACAAGGCTGCGGAGAACAAAGATAAAGAAAACCCGCAGGCATAAAAAGTCATTTTTTAATATTTATAGTTATAACGAAGTTAAAGAAATTTAAGATATGAGCGATTTGTTGATAAAAATGCCTCTTCAGTTCGAACCGTTGAGGAAAAATAGGTTTTTGTTGAGATTCCCTTCTGATATTGGCATTTCTGAGTGGATGCTTCAATCAGCATCAAGACCTAGCATCAACCAGAACAGCGTCGAAATCCCGTTCATCAACACATCAACATTTGTTGTTGGACGTTATACTTGGGATACGGTTCAATGCACGTTGAGGGACCCTATTGCGCCAAGTGCGTCACAGGCTGTTATGGAGTGGATCCGTCTTGTTTCAGAAAGCGTGACTGGCAGGCAGGGTTATGCAGCCGGCTACAAGAGAGATGTTGAACTTGAAATGCTCGATCCTACCGGCATTTGCATGCAGAAATGGGTGCTTAAGAATGCTTGGCCGAGTGTCACCAACTTTGGCTCTCTTGCTTACAACGATGACTCATTGGCAGACATTACAATGACGCTCGTTATCGACTATGCAATTCTTTGCTACTAATTTCACTTTATAAGCGTTTTCATAGGTAAACTTAAACTTTTTATTTATTTTTAGAAAAAGCGACTCTTAACCGAGCCGCTTTTTTGTTGTGCGCAAGATTCCAGAACACAATTCTATGCTAAAAACGGGTTTAAATTTGAAAAATATACAAGCCCGAACTATTTTTACGAAGATAAAAAAAAACTATTTAAAACGTTTGAACAGGATGAATTTCCAGAAAAGCAAACTTGTTAAAGAAGGGTTTGATCCGAATAAAACAGAAGCGGAAATAATGTTCGAACGAGGGTTTGATAGAATATGGGATTGTGGCTCAATGAAGTTTATATACAAAAAGGGGGACTAAACAGCCCCCCACAATTTTTGTATTGATTTATACAATTAAATGAATTCAACGCCTTGTGGAGTTACAACGAATTCAAGTTCGATATATTCAAGTGTAGGAGTTGGCTTAACCCAAATCTTTCCACTGATTTCGTGAGCATCCATTTGTTCTTTGGTTTGAGAGGTTTCAAGTTTGAATTCTGTGATACCTCTGTCAGCCTTGATTTGGCTTAGGATAGGCTTAATGACACCTTCGAACTCATCCTTCAATGTTGCGTCGTTAGGCTCGAAAATGAGCGTTCTTGCAGCAGCCGTGATAAGCTTTCTCATGTAAAGCATGAGACGTACGCAATTGATCCTGTTCATAGGGTCAGTTTCATCGCACACATAGAGTGTCTTGTTACCCCAAAGGTTTACACCCTCAGGGAATGAGATAAGTGCGTTGATTCTGTTGTCATAAACATTATCCCTATCTTCAAGTTTTGCGTAGAAGTGCATCTTCTCGCATTCGACGGAGCCTCTTTCAAGACCCGCAGGAGCAATCCAAGGATAACGTTTGTTGTCCGTGTTAGCCATAGACCTAAGCGCATCCTTTGTTGCAGGAAGATTGATGTAAATGCTGTTGTTCTTGTCGAAGTACTTGACCCAAGGATAGTATGTTGCGCCGTAGTAACTGTCAACATTCGTGTCTTCAAGGTTGTCTGCCGCTTCCTTTGAAGAGTACATTTCGTCAATTGCATCGCTTGCGCCGAACGGCTTGTCAGGCGTTGTTACGACATAGAACGTGTCAAGCCTGTTCTCAACCATATCGAATGCGTCATAAACAAGGAACTCGTTGTTAACGTAGTCGATACCAGGTGTTGCGAAGAGGTTGATTTCGTAACGTTCAGGGTTCTCGAACTGATTGATACCTGCGAGGTATGCATAGTAGTCGGAAGTAATGCAGTTTCCCGTCAATGCAAGGCCTGCTCCGTTTACAATGCTTGAGAACGTTGCGCCTTCGCCGTTTGAAATCGTGCCCTTGTATCTGTTAGCCTTGTACTCATTCGTGTTTGTACGGGAAGTTCTGTAGATATCCCAGCCATCGAAACCGCCGTAAGGATAGAGGGTGAACTTACGAAGTCTTACATCCTCGTAGATAGTTCCTTCCATTTCCTCTTCCATTCCGATAGTAGGAACCTTATTTTCGCTTGTTACGTTTGCGGCTGAAACAGAAGTCCAAGCCATACCCTTTGTCTCGGGATCCTCGTCAACAGTAAGAACATTTTCGGCTGCAAGATACTCAACGTTTGAGTCAAGGTGGAATGCGTTCGTATAGCCGAATTTGTAATCATCCGTGTAAGCGTTCTTACCCTTGTAAGTAAGCATGTCAACATCAACACCTGTAATATCTGACAAACCGAAGTATTGACGCTTTTCTTTAACGTCGTTGTCGTAAATTGTGTTGTATGTGAACTCAGGAGCCTTGAGAGCACCGTAGTTTCTCACAGGATATCCGAGGAAGCCGGCCGGAACGCAGTTCTCAGTAACGTCGTTCTCGATTACCTCAACCATAACGTACTTTGACTTGAGTTCATAGTCTCCGTTAAGAGTACCAATCTTCAAACCAATGTACTTGTTAGTTCCGGGAACCATGTTTACGTTCTTGTAAGACTCAAGGATAGTAGGATTAGCATCCGTATCGTTGAAATCACGAACATAAACGTCGAACGTTCCATCGTCAGGACGAATGTTTGCAATAGAAATCTTAACCTGCCTGTTAGCAAAGTTACCGTCCGTGATTGTGTGGAAGCGGAAGAGTTTCTTAACCTCTGCCTTCGTCTTGCTGCCTTTAAGTTCTGAAACAACCCAAGGAGTAGAAGCATATCTGAACTGTTCGCGGTAATCACTGAAATCGTTTGAGAAATCAACGTCCGTAGGCACAGAAGTACCGTTTCCTGCAGACAATCTTGGAGCAGTCTGTCTTCCGTAGTTGGTTACGAATGAATCATAAGCAAGAATCTTAACGACGTTCATTACCTCAGCTTCATTTGAAGGCTTTAGTTCAGCCTCTTTGAAATAGCCGTACTTCTTAACCTTGTCTTCAATGTAAGATTTAACTACAAGAACGTCACCTTCTTCAACATAATGTTTGTTGTATGAAATTTTTCCTGTTATCTCGTCCTTAACAGGTACAACATAAGAAGAAGGCTCTTCTGTGATAGTGCCGTTAACGTTTTTCCTGACAATTGATTCTTCACTATACTTTTTAGCATAGATAAATCTCCCGCCAACGTCTTTCTTTTCAAGTTCAATGTCCGGCTTTCTCAAGAAGTCATCAACAGGCATTGCAATTGCATTTTTCTTGTAGTTTGAAAGTTTCCTTGTTTCTCCTCTTACGATATTTGCTACTTTGCCCTCTTGAATGAGACGGTCAAGCATAACGTCGTAAAGTTCTTCAACAAATACGGCGGCGTTGCCCTCATTAGGATCTGAGCCAATAACGTTATAGATATAGTCTTTTGCACCGGGATTCAATGAAACGCTATAAGTTCCAATTTCTTGCCCATTCTTAGAACATTTAAGAGCAAAGCGTCCCTTATTCAACGTTCCGACACTGAAATCACCATCCTGCGTTTGTGCGGTTAATCCATTGCAATCGTAATTGAATGTGAAGCCACTGTAACCAACTATTTCAACCTTATCGCAGTCGTAAACCAGTTTGTCGTAATCATAGATATCACAACCGTTCTTGTCTTGGCCTGAAACGCCGTACTTGATATACTTACCCCTTGAACGAAGAACTGCAATCACATATTCTCCAGCAGTACCTGAAGCAGTGATAATGAAGGCAGGGCCTGCATTATATCCACTAAGTCCGAGGACACGGCAAACATGGAGCCTGTCAGAAGCCTTCAAGTAAGACTGAGCGATGTAAGGAAGTTCGTATTTAGGGTACTGGCTGCCCTTGAACTTTTCAGCGCTAGTTCCGCCGAAGTAAGCAACGAATTCATCCCATTTCGTAATCTCAATCGGCTCAAACGCAGGACCTTGAAGTGTTTCACCTACAAGACCAAGTGATGTGATACCGAGGTTCTTAGCAGCGTAAGAGAGATCGGTGATTTGGGTATAGATTCCAGGACTAGAATGTATTCCTCTAATTTTTCCCATATTATTAAAAATTATTTTGCTGTTATTTTAATATAAATACTTTGTCTGTTTTGAAAAGCGGCTATCCCATTCTATTATTACGCATTTACTTCATATTCGTCTCCGAATTGGCTGAAGTCTGCCTCAATTTCAGGCTCGTCGTTTTCTTTTGTATAAACAGTGTTCGGGTCGTATCCGATTAGCCTTACGACAGCATCTTCTCCCGCCCTTAGCCTTTTGATTGCAAGACGTATCAGTGCCCCCTCTTCGAACAGTATGTTACAATCGGCTATTTCTTCGTTGTTCACTGAAAGAATGTATCTTCTTGCATTGACTAATTCCGCGTCCGTGAAAACAAAATCTGTGTCAATTTGGAATTCAGTTTCCCTTACGCATTCAGGGAATGTGACTACAATGGTTATCGGCTTGAAATAAGTTCCGTCATCAGGATCCGGCTCATTGCACGGATTGACATATTCTTCAATTTCTATGTTTGCGGATTTTCTTTTCAATATTCCGCCGTACCATCTCGCCCCAAATTTCAATGGGCTCTCCTTCACCCTGTAATCGTCCTCCTTGATAACGTATCCAAGCACCTTGATATCGTATGACTGCGAATAGAATTGCCTGTCATTTATCTCGTATGAAGATTTATCAGAAATGTTTTCGAGCGTCATCGGCATGAAATGTTCGTTAGGCTTTATGTATGCTTGCCTTGCTTTGAACCTGTCATTCACGAGCATATTGAACTCGTTGATTGGGGCTAAGTTTGTCGCGAATATTGACACATGGTACATAAAGTCAATCGCCATTGGCTGTCTCATTTCAAGATCGAGGAAAGACTCACTTCCATTGTCATCAAGTACGACTTTTCTAATCATTGGATAGAACCTGTCGTCTCCCGGAATGTTCCATAGTCCGCCTTGTATATGGCCGTACTCTGGATTGTTGTCTCTCGTTATTGTCTTGAAATTCAGAATCAGGTTTTTATTCTCGTCCGTGAACTGCCATGTTTGGGAATATTCCGTAAACCTTTGGTTGCTATATAGAACCATTGTTGGCAAGATCTTGTCGTTATAGCTTATTTTTAAGCTGTCTTCAACCCATTCCTTGAACGCCCTGTCTATGTCAGCATAGACCACTGGGCGTGGAAGGAACGTGCTTCCCTTCAATATGTCGCCCAACATTTCCAAACGGCGTTCGTTTCCGACCGCTTTCTTGTCAAGGTCTATGTGGTTGAGGTATTTTTTTGGATTCTCTTCCATTATGCGTTCGCTGTTTCTGTTATATCACTTACTACACTGCAGACTACCGACCTGTAATATGGAACCGTTCCCCACATCGTATGTGCGTTATCATAGTTCACCCTTCCATCGTCCGTAACGATAAAGAACTCCATGTGATCAGGATTGACTTGAAGCCCAATGTAATCACCCCTGTTTATGTCACAGTTGTTTTCCTGAAGTTCCTTGTTGTATATCGTGAATGTTAATTGCCCGAGTTTGACATAATAGCCTTTGATAGACTGCTGATCGTATGTCTTAAGTTCCGGTTTATCAAGTTTATACATAACGTTCAACTCAACCGGTGTCTTGAATACGAGGTCATTGAAATTTGCTTCATTGTAAATATCATTAACCTTCGTTTTCTCTCTGTCAATCTCGTAAAGAACTATCGTTTGATTGAGAACTTTGTTTACATATTCCATTCCCAAACTTATCTGAAAATGTATTTGATCTGGGGATGTATAAAAGTTATTTCTGTTTATCGGATTTTTCCTTTTTATGTTCTCTGTTGACAGTTTCATATTGATTATCGTATATTTATAATATAAATATTGACGTATAACAGTAAAAATCATGAATACAGACGCTAAAAAACAGCTGGAACTAATGCATCTCCTTATGGAGAGAATGGATGGGCACTACACTCTCAATGAGGAAATGGAAATGGAGGATAGGATTGAAACTACGAGAGATACTTATACAGACCTTGGAACATTTCTAAGCGAAGTAAATCTTGGTTCTTCATTTGTCGGCCTTGGCTACATTCAGGGATATGAGGCTAAAAAGGTATATCCGACAAATCCTGAAGTGAACGGACGTGGTTTTACGCAGGCAGACGCAATCAGGCACGGGTTTAAGAAAATGGATCAGTCAAGCCGTGGTTGGGGAAAACTTGACGCGATGATAAAAGACCCTGAGTTCTCAAATCCTACGGGAAGGCTCTACGCCGGTAACAGGAGTATGAAAAATCCTTACTTTGCGGGTGTTTTAAAGATTACGAACTACGTTTTCAATTGGGGCGATGCAAGCGATTGGAAATCATTCAGAAAGAATTACTACAAATCAATAGAGGATACACGTACAAAGTTCGGTTTCGGAAAGAACGACAGCGACTATGCTGCAGACGATTGGCATAGAAATCCAATGTATCACGGAATTGGCGTGCAGCCTGATTACTCAGGTGGAGACAGGAACAGTTACGGCATGCCGTTGGATGCGAAGAACTCCCTTTACGGATTCTCTGACACGAACAACATGCCGGTTTATTCAAAAAGGCCTGACGGTACTCAGTATCAGAAAACCGCTTTCAAATTCGGGTTGAAAAATATTGAAAGACAATGGGCAAAATACTGTCTTGTTGACAATAACGGAGAAATTGATGCCGTGGATCGTTCTCTTGGGCCTATTCTCGGAAAAATTCCTGGCGATTTCACTGACCTCAGAAAGAAAATTACTGCACAAATGTCTCAGGAAGAGCAGGATTTCATTAACGCAATATCGGAAATTGACAGCAACGATGCGCTTGCGAAGAAAACATGGCTCATAGACAATATTGCATATATTGTGGCCGGCGAAAGAAATTCAAATACCGGCTTAATGAGATACGTGCGCTGGATTAATCCCGACATTGTGATTGACAAATTCCCAGTAAACCAAAACGAACTTAAAGCGCTCGTTGACGATGAGATAAAATCAACCGAAAAGGTTGTCAGATACAAGAAAGCCGCAGCGGAAGAAGAGTAATCTCAAAGTTTTTTATAGCATATCGGGCTAAAATCTCAAAATGTTGAAGGTTTTAGCCCGGTTTTCGTATATTTGTGGCATATGGCAGTAAGTGCAAAAAAATTAAACCGTGCCTACGAAATCCTAAGAGATTATGACGGGGACAATCCATATCTTATCCGCTTGCAGAAAAAACTGTATGTGGATAAGGAATCTGATATAATGACGGATTTCAATGTGAATTTCGTTATTGACAATGAAAACTTTTCCCCGCAAAAAATAAACAAGATTATCAAGGTAGCGGATTGGTGGGCTGAAAAAAAGCAAGATGATTGGGGTGTAGATTTCCTGCCGAACAGAATCAAAATATTGTCTTATCTTGGATGTACCGATACGACATACGCTTGTTATGTACAATACCGTCAATCAGTATCTTCATGTCTTTGTTTCATTCCCAAAAAAGCCGTACTGAAAAATTTCCTTGTCAAGAACTACAAGAAAGTTGAAGTCGATTTTGATAGGTATGACAGGCTTTCAAATTTCAAACGGGTACTTTATCCGCACCAAAAAGATGCGGTTAAGTTTCTTCTTGCAAGGAAGAAGTGTATTTTAGCGGACGACATGGGATTAGGAAAAACGACTAGCGTATCCGTTGCCGCTATCGAAGGAAATTTTGACTCCGTGCTTATAATTTGCCCAGCTTCCTTGAAGTCCAATTGGAAACGAGAATTGTCTTTCTATATTCCTGAAAAAGATATTTCAGTGATTGACGGATTCAACAACAAGACAAAAGGCGAGTTGGAGGAGTTTCTTGGCTACGCGCCGGGAAAGTCAGGAAAAAAGAAAGACGAACTGCTTGAAGAGGCGAAAATTGCCGGGAAATGGAAATTCAACAGGTTTGTTATCCTGAACTATGATATCCTTGACGAATTTTATAAAATTCCGAAGGGGAGAAGTATTGCTGCTTGGGAAGAAACGTTCGAGAAGAGCCCGATGCTCCAATATATCACAAACAGGAAAACGTTGATCATAATTGACGAAGCGCATAAGCTGTCAAATTCAAAGTCAAACAGGTACAAGGTAATTCGTAGTCTAATCAACAAAGGGAAGCCTGATAGCCTGTACCTTATAACTGGCACTCCGTTGACCAACGATCCTACAAACATATATTGCATATTGTCTCTTCTTGGAGACCCCATTACGGACGACTACAAATATTACATGGAACAGTATTGTGGCGCGTTTGAAATGGTTAACCCAAAAGACAAGGAAAAACGCAAACGGATTGTTGACGGATATTTTGCAAAAAAAGGCGTTGTTTCTTGGAAACAGTTGAATGATGAAGAGAAAAACGAACTGCATGAAATAATCAGGAATAAGTGCCGAATGATATTTGTCCCCGACGCGAAAAAAGCTGGAAACCTTGAAGAACTTCGTGACAGGATTTCTCACATTTATCTCAGAAGGACGAAGGATGATTTGGACCTTCCGGAAAAGCGTATCCACGAGTTGTATTATGACCTCACTGATGAACAACGGGAGAAGTACGACAAACTTTGGGATGAGTACGAGGAAGAACAGGCAGAACTTGATCCTACTAAGGAAGTTAATAAGGAACTCCTTGAAGGCGGTCTATATCGCAGATACCTTTCAAATGAAATGGTGCCTTATACTGAAAAGCTCGCAGACAAACTGATTGCAAAAGGCGAAAAGGTTGTTATCGCTTGCTGTTATGACGAGGAAATTTATACCTTGAAGGACTACTATGGTAATACGGCTGTCCTGTTCAACGGAAAAATGGACTCCAAGCAGAAGGACGCTGCGGTTGATGCGTTTATGAACGACGACAGTGTAATGGTTTTCCTTGGAAACATTCAAAGTGCCGGCGTTGGAATTACGCTTACCAAGTCTTGCAAACTCATTTTCTCAGATATGAGTTATGTACCTGCAGATAACGAGCAAATGCAGGATAGGGTGCATCGTATTGGACAAACCAGGCCTGTTGACATATATTACCAAATTTTCCGTGATACACAATACCAAAAAATGTGGGAAATTGTTTTGCGTAAGCAACTAACAATCAATGCAGTAATCAAAAAAGAAGATGAAAAATAACAAGGGAAGTTATATTGACAGAAATTCAATCCTGTGTGAATACAAGGAACGTTATTCGTATGATAAAAATTTCCTTACTGATGAAATAATGAAACAAGTTATTTCTCGTGTAGGAGAAATCATCATTAACAGGTTGATAGAATTCACTAATCGTGGTGAAAATGCGTCTAATGCTCTTATTGACACATTTGACCCGTCCCCAGAAGAAGTCCCTCGTAACGGAGACCCGATTGGGCTCCAAGGTCCTTGCGGTGGGCAGATTGGATGGGCAGGACTTGTTGTGTATAAAGAAGTTAGAAATTATCTTGAAGACATTAAAGAGAGGTTATAGCATGACTTACAAACACATTCAAAGGGTACAAAAACAATTCGTACAGATTATCCCGTTTAAAACTAACGACGGATGGATGCGGTGTGCTACGACACACAGATATTTCCTTGACTACAATCCTAAAACAGCAGATCAGAGGATAGTTGATGGGAAAACAAATAAAGTAGAATGGCAATATTATAAAGATTTTTACAATGGAAATTGAAGAAGTAAGAACCAGACTCGTCAACAAATTTTGCGACGAATTGAAATCAACACAAGAGTTTAACGATGTTACGAAAGATTTGATGGAATCAATCGAAAGGCTTGACTGTATTATGTTGGAGTATTTCAACATGACATACAATCCGAACATGTTCAAATATCAAGAACTAAACAAACTCAAATGAGTGAAGAAAATCTACACCTTGTCTATATTGAACCGATAGGAATAAACTCGCACGACATGTTCGAGTATGATTTCCTGTTTTCTGAAACGCCGGATATTGTGTGGGGCGAAGATTGGGCTGAACAATGCCCGCTTGCCTGCGAAAATATGCGTCCTGCAGATGACATGATTACGGCGATAAAGCGCTTGGCCACAATTATCCCGTTCGGACTTGCGCAAAGAAATGCCTGTTTCTCAATGCAGGATTGCATTGACGGGGTAATTGCGCTCGCTTGGGAAGATTTGTCCGACTACGACGAGTACCCTGAGCCGAGGCTGATATTCCAATTTGGGGAAAGTTTTGAGGAAGTGGAAGATAAACTTGCGAGAAGAAGTCAATTCTTCTCAAACAAGCCGGTTGCCAAAAAAGAGGAAGACAATGGTATCTCTTAACAAGAAAAAGAAACTGAAAAACTCGTATTGCGTTCCGCCAATGCTTAAAAGCAAAGAAAAGAGGCCAAAGCGTATTGCTTTTTTCACTCCTTCGTTGAGGAGGAAGATTAAAAATGAAAAAACCGAGAACTGAGTTCCCGGTTTCTTTTTTACCATCCGATACCTTGCAGGTAAGGGTTTTCGTCGTTTTTTGGTGAAGACATATAACCAAAAATAGGATCGAAGAATGTTTTTCTCTCAGTCCTCTCCCTGTCAAACGGGTTCTCTCCGATAAGTTCGCCGTCTCCGTTCAGTTTGATTGGGTGCCTCTCGAATTCTTCTTTCAGGAACTCATGCATATCCCTATCATGGCAGAATTCAAGAAGCGCTCTTTCAGCCTGATTTAGTTTAGGCGCTTTCTTGAGCCCGAGTTTTAAATTAGCCAATTCGAGTTCATATCTCTGTTCTGACGTGAGGTCATGATAAAATCCGCCATCGCCCCAAACTTGTCCGTTTCCTTCTAAACCATCCATAGCCTTTTTGTTTAAAATTACATAGTTATTTGGATTTGTCTATAAAAATAAATATCTTTGTAACGTGTTTAACGTAGCAATCATAGGGTCACAAGGCGCCGGAAGTTACGAAACTTTCAGAAAAAAGTGCGTTTTCTTCTTGCATACGAAAGTGCAGGAAGGGATTACCATACTTGCCACCGAAGAACATGACTACATCAAGCAATTTGCCTCCGAGTTTAGGATCAATGTGCAATATTTTTACACAGATTGGCGAGCATACGGGCGTAACGCATTGAAAGAGCGAAACAAACAGCTTATTTCAAACTGCAGTGCGGTAATTTGTTTCAACGATGGGCTCAAAGACACTGAGATGATAAAAAACCTTGCCGAGAAAACAGGAATCCCGACAAGGTTTGTGAAATTAAGTAAGAAAATTTAATTTCGCGCAATCAATATCCTTTGGTATCTACGTTAGAATATAGTATGTGTTTTCCGTCCAAATTTGCGTGAACGAGTTGGTTCTGCCCGAGGTCTGGGAACATATCACCCTGCCCTGTTTTTGGATCGAACTTGGAGTCGAACACACGAAGCATTTCCATTGCTTTTTGAAGGTTCGGGCTGAACACATCGTCGCATACTATATGAATACCGCCTGAAGGAGTTTTTCTTTCGTCCGTAACGTTAACCCCGTAATATTTCAATATTATCTTTGTCAGTTCCGCAATCCTTGGATCCTTGGCGTCAATGTCAAAGAAAAATCCTGACCTGTCGCTTCCGTATCTCTGTATCATTGATTGCTTCGTTCCAACGAGATTCCCTTTTCTATCGAACGGAGTCTGCTGCTCACCCGAGGCAATGTTTTCCGGGTCAGCAAACGGGAATATCTTTTTCATTCTCTGCCCGAAAGGCCCAGCCGCATAGTTTTTTACTGCCGTCTCGGAACGTGGGTTTTGTGTAATGTACGCCCTTGCATTGTTGTTGTCACAAAGAGCAACAATCTGTGGCTTCAGCGCAAGAAGTTCCTTGCTTGTATGAACCCTCCATGAACCGAGATATACACCATACTTGTCACAGTTTACGCCCGTTATTTGCTTGGCCTTATACTGCTGATAAAGTTTCGGGTTATCCTTGAAACGCTTCTTCACTTCAATATAGAAAAATTGGTCCGGATCTCCTGAAGCGGGCGAAGCGTCAATGCACTGTGCTATGTAGTTGAACTCATCAACCTTCACTTTTGACTCGTTGAGCATTTGCATCTCTTCGAGCAGTGAAATGAGTTGTTTTTCTGTTATATAGACGTTTTTCATTTATCAAAATATTCGTTGCTGTACTTGAAATAGAAATCGTATGTGTCATCAAGCGAATCAATATTACACTTTTCAAGATATACATTGTTCTTTTCGGACAATTTGCTCACCAATTCGTGAATTTTCAGAAACTCGTCAGTAAGCCCCCATCCGTTTTTTCCGAAAGATACATGGAGAACGCCGTCGCCTTCCTCAACCTGCATTTTTGAAACAAGGAGGTTTGCGTTCATTTCTTTCAGTATCGCTTCGGAAATTATCTTTCGCAATTTGGATTCGTTTAAATATACTTTTGTCTTCATTTTTTTTTACCTGTTGTTTATTGCCCGCACGGTGAATAAAGTATCATTTTAGCATCTCTCTTGATGAGCACAGGAGGGTCGCCCGGTTTGTTGTTAGTTGCATATTTGTTAAACTGTTGGAATTTAACCATTGCGTTCGCAATCTTTGGTGAGTTGAAGAAATAGTGGATACCGTCGTGGCTCTTATGCACAATGGAAGGATTGAAACCTTGCGATGCAAGGTACTTATCCATCTCAGCCCAAGCCTGCGGATTGTCAATATCCATGTCAATCATAACCCAAGGATAATATTGTTCATCGCGTGGATTGTCGTGCAAACGGCTCGATTCTATCTCAAAGGCACGCAAAACTCCGTTCGCTATCCTGTTCTGTATTCTCGCCTGAACCCAGTTCATTGAACGTTTGTTTATCGTAATATATGCCCTCGCATAAAGTTTGTCGCAGACAGCATAGACGGCTTCTGCATTTCCTTGAGAAGAAACTGATTTTGAGCCAACTAGCTTTTCAGCCCACGGGTTTAATTTTATGGTTATGTTTTTCAGGCTGTCCACTGCGTCGTCTGCAGTTTTTCCCTTGACAACACCGTACCCTGCGAAGTTTTCCCTACTGCTGCCATCAACACTTGGATCGCGGTTCCACCATTTAGATATTTTACCGTGTCTCGCGTTATAGCTTCTGAAATCTTTTTTTCGCTGAGTAACCTGTACAAACCAAAAATCGTCAGGGGAACTCCACTGCTGACGTATCATTTTTTCGGCATCCGCCATGTTATCGACAACAGCCTCATGTTCAAGTACGAGGCCGTTGTTTTCGCATATATGTTTTAACTGCGATTCTGTTATATAAATGTTCTTTGCCATATACAATATATCACTTATAAATACCTGACTGTTCGTCTAAATTAAGTATATTTGCGGTGATATAATGCCAATGCGTCGGGATGTCCACGCTCAGGATTTTAAATTTACGACATGGAAGAACAAAAAAGGAAACGAATATCCCAAGAGGATATTGAAAAATTCATCGAAGGAAGAGACCCGCAACAGCGGATTGTCAATCTCGAATATTCATATCGGGATGATTTTATCACGGTTGTCTATCGTGATGAGAACGATCAAAAATGTAAAAAGAAAGAAGATTTCTACCCGTTCTGTTGGGCGACGTTAAAAGCGTTTAAGCGACTTTGCCACGGAGATAAGGAAGAAATTCTTCGTTTAATGCGCGTATATAACATAGGATGGAAAGAACTATCCTGCAAAGATATTAACGGAAAAGTACGCCACGAATTTGATGACGGATACCGTTATAAGTTCTATGCGAAGAAGCCAATGTCATACAGTAGGTTCCTTAAATTCTTCAAGGACTGTGACAATCCAATCTACTCAAAAGACAAAGACGCTGACGCAACGAAGTCTAAATCCGAGTCGAAACAATATCTCATTGTAACCCCGCAAGAACAATTCCTTATTGCAACAGGAAAACGTTTCTTCAAGGGATACGACGATTATGACCAGGTATTGAAGATGACGTTCGACTTGGAAACGAGCGGACTTGATACGGAACACGACAGAATCAATCAGTTTGGTATCCGTTTTAACCGTCCTTTTCCGGGACACCCTGACGGATTTCAAAAAATATTTTCAGTTGTCGGAAAAACCGAAGAAGAGAAAGACGAATGCGAGCGATGGGCTATCATTCAATCTTTTAAAATAATACGAACATTCAAGCCCGACATTATCACTGCGCACAACGGCGAAAACTTCGACTGGAATATGATTATCGGCGCGTGCAAGCGTCTAAAAATGCCGATCGAAGAAAGTTCCGCAAAATATTTTGACGGCGATTTCATTCACAAGGAAGAAAGGGAGTCTACCTTGAAACTTGGCGGCGAAATTGAAACTTATTATGCTACCATTGTTCCTGGTGTGATTGTTACCGATTCACTACATGCCGTACGTCGTGCTCAGGCACTTGACTCTAACATGTTAAAGGCTGACTTGAAGTATGTAACGGAATACTCCAAGATGAAAAAGCCAAACCGTGTTTATGTGCCTGGCGACAAAATTTCAGAAACATGGTCTGATAAGGTTTACCAATACGCCTTCTGTGAAGAAAACGGAGATTGGTACAAATATGACCCTGAAAAGAATGATACGGATAACGGGGAAGTTTATAATGGCAAGAAATCGTTTATTCCTGTGCATGGTTTCATTCGTGAAGGGTACGAGTTGAAATCTGGCCGGTATATTGTTGAACGATATCTTCTTGACGACTTGTGGGAGTGCGACAAGGTTGAGCACCGATATAACACGCCGAACTTCCTTATCTGTAAAATGATTCCAGTTCCGTACAAGAAATGCACTACAATGGGTACTGCAGGGCAATGGAAGGCACTTATGCTTGCGTGGAGTTATGAGCAGGATCTTGCTATTCCAATGTTCGGCGAGACAAAGACTTTCACAGGTGGTTTGTCAAGACTTTTGCGTACTGGATATGTTCGTCGTGTTGTAAAACTTGACTACAATTCACTTTATCCGTCTATTATCCTTACGTGGGCTATCTCGGATCCTACCGATTTGATGATGATTATGCTTCACTGTCTTGAGTACGTTCTTACTCAACGTGAAAAATATAAAGCCCTGAAGAAAAAAGCAGGTAAGAAAAAGGATGCGGCGAAGACTGAAGAAGAAAGGAGGCAATACGCATATGAGGAATCGTTTAACGATAAAAAGCAGTTGCCGCTGAAAATTTTCGGTAACTCATTCTTTGGAAGCTACGGCGCCCCTAACGTATTCCCTTGGGGTAGTCTGCGTTGTGCTGAGAAGACAACCTGTATTGGACGTATGGCACTGCGACTTATGATTAGCCATTTCAGCAAACTTGGGTATGAGCCTATTGTGGGTGACACTGATGGTTTCAACTTCATGCTTCCTGACGATTCCAAGTTCAGGTACACAGAAGAAAATCCTTATATCAGCACTGGTTTGTCACGAGAAACGGAAGAGGGCAAAAAATATGCAGGTTTCCGTGCGGACGTTGCAGAGTTCAACGATTTATATATGTCCGACAAACATTATGATCCGCATGCAGTAAATAAAATGGGACTTGGCATTGACGAAGTTGTTGATGCAACCATTAACTTCTCACGTAAGAATTATGCAGACTATTTCCCTGAAAATCCTTATCCTGAAGATGTTAAATTGGTTGGAAATACAATCAAGTCAAAGAAAATGCCTGAATATATTTCCAAATTCCTTGCTGTTGGTATCCGCCTTCTTCTCCGTGGAAAAGGGCAGGAATTCCTTGAAGAGTACTACAAGTACGTTGAGAAAATATACAACTACCAAATTCCGCTTCGTGATATTGCCACAAAGGGCAAGATTAAGAAGTCTGTTAAGGAATATAAAAAGGATATCCAAACTCTGACAAAGGCGGGCCGTCCTAAGTCAAGGCAGGCTTGGTATGAGTTGGCTATTTCTAACAATCTAAAAGTCGGAAACGGAGATACGATTTACTATGTGAATACGGGTAAGTCAAAATCCCATGCAGATGTGAAAAAGGTTAAACACTATTGCACGTTTGGCGACAACGGTGAAAAAGTAGATATCACAAAGGAGATTGCAAAGGAACTCAAGAAATACAAGAAGGAAAATCAGTATGATTGGGATATGGGCAACAGGACAGAATCTTGGTTCGTAAAGAAATTCTATCCGGGTGCTTTCCTTGAAGAAGAAATCGTCCTGAATTGTGTTCTTGTTCCGAGAGATATCATTGATAAAGAGGACGATACTTTCTGCGCCGACGTTAGTGAGGACCTCGAATACAACGTCGAAAAATACATCGATATGTTCAACAAACGTATCACCCCGCTTCTCGTCTGTTTCAGTAAGGAAATTCGCTCGAGTATCCTTATCTCGAACCCGAAAGACCGTCCATACTTCACTGAGGAACAGTGCGAACTTGTGTCAGGACAGCCTAACAAGCCTGGCGATCAGGACACTTACGAGCAACTTATGACTATGGAGGATAAGGAATTTAAATTCTGGACCACATACGACGAAGTGCCTCCGTTCTTTGAAGAATGCGGAATGGGTAAATGGGAAGACGCTGTTGCCGATTACAAGGAACGTATGAAGCGTGAGGAAGAAGAAGGCATTGCAGAGGAAAAACGCCGTTATCAGGAACTGTTGGACGCCCTTACCGAAATGGAAAAAGCCAAATTCGTTGAAGACGGAGAACTGCCAAACGAAATCCTCAAGATTGTTGAACTGGATCCAAATTCCTCCAACCTCGTTTCAAAAACGCACAAGGATGCCATTATCGGAACAATTGGCGACTTTGTTGGGATTATCTATTCTTCCGAATAAAAAAGAAGCCGTAGGTTTTCGCCTACGGCTTTCTTATCATTAGTAGAGCGTAAAACTCCCAATCTTCTTTCGTAAAGAAATCAAAGTGCATATCGGCTATACATTGTGGGTCTGGCCCTGTATATCCACATTGCGGACACTTCGTATCTAGCGAGCACCAAACCGCGTTTTTTAACGCTTCTCTACGTGCTATTTCTCTTGGGTTTAACTCTATGTGTTTTTGTTCCATACCAATAAATACAAATTGTCCCGCGATCGTAATCACGGGACAAATCATTTTTGTATATTTGCTATGGGGTCAACATGTATATCGTTCCCTTATTTCTTCCCCGCGTGTTTTGAACTTGCTTTTATTCCACATTTGGCCTTCAATAATCGTTTTTCTAATACTTTCAGAAACAATCTGTCTGAGAGTGCCTTCATTGATTTCGATTGTCTGTTTTTCATTAAGCCCGGTATTGCCAACTATTTCGACGGGGATTTCTCTTCCGAACATTTTACGTGAAGCAATGGAAATTTCGTTCGCGAATTCTCTATCTATTGAAGATATGTAGAATTTTTCAGGACCTTCTCCGTTCGTTCCGGAATATAAAACCACCACACAGTCATTATAGATTTCTTCTTTTTCTGAAGGGTAATCGTACGTAAGATATTCGACAATACCATCCATAACCGAACTGTCGCTTCCGCCAAGTTCATTCTTATCCAAAAAGTCATACCCAATGTCTCCGGCCAGTTTCCCGCTCTCCGGATAGTACAAAAGTTTTTCAGGAATTGAATTGTCCAAAGCACTCATTATACTTTCGTATATTGTTTTTCTGAGTTCGTTTTCGCTAATTTTAATACTTTTCTTCATAGTTTACACGTACTGAGTTACTAAGTTTACTAAAATGTATGGCTCTTCACCAAGGCCGGATAAATCAACGGTTGTTTCAACACCGCCATCGATAAGTTCCCCTTCGGTTCTTTGCCCGTCACGGTTTTTGTCTATAAACCATTTGTCTGTTTCATTTGGCGTTGATGGCGTGGTGAAAGTGATTTCGTTATCCCACGTTTCTGCAGTTATAGGATCTATTCCGGCAACTCCGTTGAATACAATATGGACATTACGTTTCATTTCAAGCGCAATGGCTTCGTTTGAAATTCCGTTAACCCTGATAAGCGTTTTTCCGCTTTCCTCGTAGACGGATATGTCCTTATCTGCGCCTTCGAGATTCTTTATGGAACCTTCCTCTTCGATTGCCGTAAGCCTATCGTCAATGTCGTTTACTTTGTCCTGCATTTCATCAACTGAAGTTGCTACGGTATTGTTGATATAGTTGATTACCTTCTCAACTGCGGCTGTTGTTGTATCGCCTGATAGGACAATAGGATTTTCATTGTTCGGTATGTTTTTCGAAATAAGGCTTTCGTTGTGGTTTTCCGTGAAATGAAGGAGTTTTTCGGCTGCTTCTGTAATTGTATCGCCTTCTTCAACAATCACGTTTCCGTCCTTATCCTTTACGTTCCTTGAAATGTATCCACTTCCGTTGTCCGTAATAATGTTTACGATTGTCTCCAAGGCTTCACCGATCGTGTCGCCTTCGTTAATAATCTTTCCGCCTTTATAATATATGTTATCGCCTACCTTGCCTGCATTTTCTTGCATATCAGCGATTTCATACGCAATTTCCTCACGAAGTTCTTCAATTTTGTAGGTGATTGAAGCACCGGTATAGCCGGCTCCAACCTTGTTTTCAAGGCTTCCAAGTGAATCTTGAAGGTTCTCTATCCGTTGCTCTAACTCGTCTTTTGCATCGTGGACGTCCCTTTCAGTAGCCAAACCTCCACGTCCCACAACAGCACTAATCTTATAGTTGTCAATGACAATATAGTCACCTGCGGTATAGATTTCAGCAAGAGAAGTTAGAGGGATTTCTGTTGGTGTGCTTCCGTGGTCTGTGTTGAAAGTTATGACAAGGCAAGGCTCACCCGAGTGTTCTCCGGAAGTTGGTGTTTTAATCTCGACTTTTTCCACCATTCCGTCTTTAACGAAGTCGTCAGTGTGAATAATGCCTATCTGCCCATTATCTTTTCCGTAGAATTTGATAACCTTGTTTGCCTGATCATATTCAACTTCAAAATTTGAAGAAATTACGCCATTGCTGTCGAGAGAAATGAGCGGATCGTTAGAATCAACCGTTTTTGTCTTGATAGTATCTAACTCTTCGTTAATATCTTCAATATCATGGCTGACTTCGTTAAACTTTTGCTCTGTAGCGGCTGAAAGTTCCTGCGTACTTGCTGATAGGGTATTTAGATTTCCTGTTACCTCGTCTATTTTTCCGTCGGTTGCACCTGACAGTTCAGCAAGTTTTTCCGCAGTTGCTTCTGCCAACTGAGTTATTTTTTCTTCCGTGCCTGCGGACAGTTCTTCGATTGTGTCTTTTGTTTCCTCGGAAAGTGCTGAGATTGCGTTGAATGTATCCTGAGTAAGCCTATCAATACGCTCTTCAGTTCCTGCGGAAAGTTCACTGATTGTTTGGAACGTGTTTGCTGAAAGCTCGTCAATTCTGTTTTCGGTACCAGCTGAAAGTTCGTCAATCTTGTTATCCAATGCTTCGTCAGCGGAAGTCCTATTAGCAATTTCTTCGTCAATCCTGTCGCCCAACGCTTCGTCGGCGGCAGTCCTGTTAGCAATTTCTTCGTCAAGCCTGTTATTTACATCCTCGATTGCGTCACGCAACTCTTGGAAATGAGGGATAAGTACCTGATTTCCGTTCTCGTCAACCTGAACGATAACTTCTTCTGAATTTCCGCTTTCATCGTAATTGTTTACGATTACAACGTCATTTTCTTTCAGCTCACGTTTGGCCCATTTCTTATCAAATGGATCCCACATGTTAACAACATAAACATCAGAAGTTGTTTTGTTGTATGCTTCTTCGCTTTCGAGATAGTAGCCACGTCCCTCTGGCTCAACAGGGTTAACGCCATCAACGATGTCGATACGTAAGTTTTCTGCAAGCCAAAGTTTAGTTGCATAAACGGCGCCCGCTTCCTTAGACCAAGCGGGCATAGGAACTGTCTTATATGTTATGCCGCCTATTTCCTCGTCCTCGTAACTGTTGTACTCAACGTCCTTAACAAGTCTAATTGAGGCGAGGAATGCATGATTGTATCCGCCATTTACATTAGGAACCTTGTCTTCAAACTGATGCAAATATTTTGAAGCTAAACTTCTGTCAACATCATTGCGGGTGCTTGACCAAAATCCGGCCATAAGAATATCTTCACCGGTATCACGGTCTTTGCCCCAAAATATAGGAAGCGCGTTGAAATTGTTAAGTTCAGGTTCGTCGCCGAACTCTTCAGCCTTCAAGAATCTAGCTGCTGCAGCTCCAAGCTCTTCGCCGTCACCAGGATTTCCCTTATCGTGGTTTCTATCGTCGTCACTACACTCAAGAGCGTTGAGCATTTCATTCCAATCGTTGATATCCGGAAGTCTCCAGCCACGAGCATTCTCTTGAAGCCATGCGTTGATTTTGAGCGCATCTTCTGCACTGTAAAGCAATCCGTAAGGAGATTTCTTTTCCTTCGTAAGATATCTCCTGCTTCCACTTACGTTAGTCGTAGGAAGCGGCTCGCCTTCAGGAATAATGCTTTCAACAGGAGCAAGGAAGCCCGTATCGTTTACGTGTGATACTCTCAACGGATTGGCGATAGTGCCTCTTCCGTCAAGCCCATAGCCAACATAAAGTTTGAAATCATAGTCAGGTGTCAAGAAACCGCTTATTTCATACGGCTCACCGTTTACCATAATGGTAAGAACGCCTGTCACCTCGTTATAGGTTGAACCCGTAAGGTCAATCTCAGGCTCAAACCCGTCCATTTTCTCATCGGCGATACTCCTTATGTATTCAGGAATACCTTCGACAATTATCTTATCGCAGTTGACACGTTCGAGCGTAAGGATACCATCTTCAAAATAAGCTTCCTTAATATCATAGCCACGAAGAAAGTGGAAGTTCTCATCCATTTCGGCGGTTGTCAAACCGCACCCTTTCGTTCTATCGCCTTCGTATCGTTGTTCTAATTTGTAATATGTTACGCCCATATCTTACCTGTTATATACTTTCTTATAAATACTTTTTTACAGCCAATTAGCCCTGTCGTACAGCCAGTTGTTCTTTATCTCAGGATACGTCATTTTGCAAGTGTAGAAACGAAAAACCTTCAAGTCGCCAATGAACGTGCCCGCAAAGTATTTCTCAATTGGCAATATCTTCTCAAATGCCTTATAGTAATCGAGCCATACGCTGTCGCAAAGTCCCTGAGTTCCGCCGCCAACTGAAATGTTGAATGGCACGCCTTCCTGTTTCTCCTTCTGTGTATCAAGAGCCCTGAAATCAAACTCAGGAAGCTCTTTTGAAATAAATTTCAGGTACCCGTTCACGTAGATGAAAATTCTCATCTTACGTTTTCCTTCCGGTAGTCCGCACTCGTTCAAACCTGTCCCGTTCAATATTGAGAATTTTACGTGAACATTCGCCCACTTATTTTCAGGAAGAAGGTTAGGGAAACTAGTCTCTTCCAATATTGAATATTTTTCTTCCTTATCGCAATCAAGCACGAGATACCTGTAACTTATACTTCCGTCCTCATTACGTTTCAAAGCAAATGAATTGCCGTAAACGTCCTTCATAAAGTCATACGTCTTTCCGCCACCCTGCTCGTAGTACTGATCGATTGTCTGTGTCGTGTATCCGCTACAGCCCCTGTGCATAAGCAAGAATAGGTTTCCTTCGTGGAAATCCCTTGTTGAACCCGTAAGAACAACAACCGTATCTTCGTCCCAATTTGCCGTTGTGAAACCGTATTTAGTCCTGTTGAAAGTTAAGAACTTATTATCGGTTTCTATTTCATAATACCCAGACTCTTCAACAGGAACGCCGTCAGACGTATAAAGAGAAGCGCCTGATATAACTACGTCCTGCTCGAAGTAGTTCTGAAGAGCGTCATCATCAAGATAGTTCAAGCACATTGTCTCGATTTCTTCATCAGGCACAACGTCTCCGCTAATGTCTTCAGGCTTTTTATCTGGGGATTTATGACAGCCACAATTGCTGAATTCGCTATATCCGTATGTGTTCAAGAAATACGCCATGTGGCGTGCCTTTCTCTTGTTAAGTTCCTTGCTTGATTTCCTGTTTACTGTTTCTATCGTATCTTCATACGGGAACTCATCCACAAGTTGCTCTCCATTTGAGCACATATCGCATTGTTTGCGTTTAGGCTTTTCTTCCTTATCCTTCGGCTCAGGCGGATAGTTCACCAAGATATAGTCAAGGGAATCGCAAGGCGTTCTGTCAGGCTGCACCCTGTCTTCGTATGAAGAAAAATCCGTATTGTAGAGTTGTGAAAACTTGTCTTCCGCACGCGTGCCCATATAAAAGAATATACCGGCATTTCCTTCGTGCGTCATATTCAAGGTATTTTCTTCCTGAACTGCAAATTTCGGACGTAGTACAATCTCTATATTCCACTCATTTTCAATATATTGTGGCAATATTTGATAATCAAACCCGTGTAATTTATAGAAACCTTGGAAGAAACCGCCTGTCAATGTGTAATATTTTCCATCAACGTATTCGAGCGGATATGAATATAGGCACGTGTTTCCCGTAACTTGGTGAAGGTGCATTTTGCAATCGCCGGAATCTATCTTTATTACGCTGTTCGTGAATATATCGTAGAACTCCTTGTTTGTAACTTTGTCATATCCGCCGTAATAAATCAATCCATTGTCAATTCCGGTGTATCCTATGTCTTCAAGCGCCGGACCATTGTTTACACATTGGTCCCAAGTGTAATCGGGATATGAACGAACACCCTTTTTTTCTTGGCACCAAATATCGCCGAATTCTATGTATGATGACAGGCACTTTTTACTCATACGTGGTCCATAAGGTATATATGGCCCATCGTCCTGCGATAAGACGAAATCCCAATATTCATCCTTAATTGGTATGAGATACGGAACCCATCGCTTGTATTTATTCAAAATAGACATTCGTTAAACGGTAGATTTTCTCTGTTATAAATATTTATCTATAACGAAATATGGCTTGTAATGCGAAAAATTAGGATAACTGAAAGTCAGTTGAAAACGATACTTGAGAGCGAACTTGGATATCCGCTCGATCTAAGAAGTGGCCCCGTAACAAAGGACAACACGGCGGGTGTGGAAGTTACGTCCGACCCGTTGGATGTGGACGTTGAAACCGACAGCCCGTATGGTATTGCTACAACTACCGACAATATTAGCAAAAAGAAAATGAGACCGGCACAGTTCGGCATCAGGACAGCAAGGGTTGCAGGCGGATACCGTCTTGAAGAAGGAAGGGAACTTGACAATATGCAGAGTTCCGGTTTCGGGAAAAAGGCTGACGCGCAAATTTCACAGGCTGCTTCAAACGGAGGCGGGAAAATGGTGAAAAATCTTAACGCGGAAGTGCAAAGCAACACGAGAGGTTCGAGGAATAACACAAATCAAGTTCGTGCTTCAAGGCTCAGGGATCAGAAAAAGAATGACCCGGCAACATTTGCAAAAAATGGCGGTGACGCAACGCTTAGGGCGCTCGAAAGGCAGACAAAGGTGAATTCAGACAAGAACAAGGCTACTGAAACTGATTCCATTCAAACGCTTCCTTCTGCGGCAAGCGGAAATAAAAAAGGAAAATCAAGCAAGCAAACCATTTATTATTTCAAATAATCGTTGATTTTGAAAAAGAATAAAATAACATTAAAATAGACAGTAATATGGCTGACAAGAACATTGGACAGAGCAGACTTGACAAGGAAGGGATAGAGTACAGGAGTACCAGGATTCCCGGAAAGAACAAGTACGTAGACACAATCAACCCATACGATGAGAACAGCGATGACGCACGTCACCATGACGACGATCAGCACCCTCACGGAAAAGGTACCGGAAGGTCTATGGGCTACGCAATCAAGGATGTAACGAAGCCAAAGACACATTTCAACTATACGAACGTTGATACACGCACGGAAGCTGGCGGCTCATACGATATCTATGGTACAAAAGGTGTCGAAGGCGCGTTCCAAGGTGACTCAGGAAGAAACTTCGCTAAAAAAATTAACGAATACAGCCCTGAAAATGCCTATGGAAAAGATTCCGTAACGATTGATACTTCAGTACACGGGCAATACGTTAACGACGAACTTTAATGGGATACGCCGAAGAAGTAATAAAGTCTCTTATCCTAGAAGAAGTAGCACAGGATAAAGTCGCACTAGCCATAAGGAAAAGGCACGAAGTGTCTTTCAAATATGACAGCAATGACGGCGATCCTCGTGGAAAACTTGAAAGGATAACAGTTCAGCCGGTTGCGTTGGGAACAACGAAAGCCGGCAATCCTTGTTTCAGGGCATATCAGTTGAACGGAAGTTCAGAAAGTGCCGAAAAAAACGAAGGACAGATACCGGGTTGGAGGCTTTTCATACTTGACAGGGTTGTTGACAACACATGGAAGGACAGCGGAAAAATTTTTAGCGAACCGCCGAATTTCAATCCGAAAGGAGACAAGACAATGGACACTGTTTTCGTAATTGCCGACTTTGGCGGCGCGGCTAAGAGGTACGAACGTGGAGGACTTAAGAAATACAACCAGGCACGCCATGACAAGGCGGTTGAACAAAACCCGTTCCATGACTTTGAAAAGCAATTGAAGTCAAAGAAAATGGCGCCTGATTTTGTACAGCGTAACGTAAACCGTTCACAAGTTGACAGTGCTGAAAGGGAAAGACAGTGGCAGCAAGCCAACGCTGAAAGGAACAAAGGAAATCAGCAATCCATTGAAGATATGTCACGCCAAAAAGATTTTGGAGATGACAGCCAAACAGAAACAACTGGGCCAATGGTTAAAGGCCAAATGGTAAACACAGCACCCGCAACCACGCAAGCCAAACCAGACTATGGAAAGGCTAGGCAAAACGGCCCAATGTATAAGACAGACAATGCAAAAAAAATAGACGATGGCGATAAATATGAACAACGTCCTGGCGAAGGCGCAGAGGATGATAACGAGCGAACAGTTTAATCGTGACGTAGAGCGTGCCGCCAGTGTACAGAGAGGCGGTGGCGGCGCAGAAGATTTTTCAGGCATGGAGGATGCCCTTTTCGGTTATTCTTCCGGCCCGTCAGTTGTCGGATATGACAAGGTAGCAATTCCGGACAACGTAAAATATAACGGAACAGACTTCTCTGGAATAGAACTGCTTCAAGAGCAGCCCGTACAGAGGGATTTGTCAAATTGCAAACTTCCAAAGTCAATTCTTGAGTCATTTAAGAAAACTCCGACGCCTCTTGACGATCCTGAGATTAGTCTCGTTGAACAGGCATTACTTTCCGGCACCCCTATCAAGCAGGCCCCCGTACAGCAAAAACAGCCGGTTAGGGAACAGCATGTTCAACGACAAGCACAGCCGCAGCCACAGCCGCAATATCAACAGCCACAACCGACTGCGGGCATAGATTACAATTACCTAAAATACCTCATTAACGAGTGCATTAAGGAGAACCTTAAAGGCAAACTTAATGAAAGCGCCGGCGGTGAACTTCGTGGAATGAAAATAGCTCCCGGTAATAAATTTCAGTTCCTAGATTCTAGGGGGAACGTTTATGAAGCACAGTTAACTTTAATAAAAAAGAAAAAATAATCGTATCATTATTCTTATGTTTTTATTTTCCCGTCAAAAAAATTGGCGGGATTTTTCTATTTACTACTTAATATTCAATGTTATCTTTAACAAAAAGAATATATGGGTAAAATAAATGTTCTGGTAATTCCTTCCGACAACATTGGTGGAGTTGGATTCTACCGTTCTACGCAGCCACACATTCAGCTTCAAGAGCAGTTCAAAGATGATTTTGATGTTACAATCACAATGGAGCCGAATTTCAGGAATTTGCAGAGTTTTGACAAATACGATATCGTACATATCCATAAAGGGCTTTTTCAAGATATGCAAGGTTTCCTTATGTTCATGAACTATGCGAAACAAAAAGGCATTAAGACGATAATGGATATTGATGACTATTGGGATCTTGGCATGCACCACCCGCAATCGTCCGGGCAGAAAGTGAACAAGATGGATCAAATGATTAAAAACAATTTGAAGATTTTCGATTATGTTACGACAACCACCGAATTGTTTGCAAAGAAAATCTTTCCATTTAACAAGAACGTGCATGTTTTCCCGAATGCCATAAATCCGGAAGATGAAAGGTTTAAAATTGAGAAGAAGCCATCAAAATTCCTCCGTATCGGTCTAATTATGGGATCGACGCATGAATATGATATGCAACTCCTAAACGGCATTTCTCAAATTCCAAACGATGTACTTGAAAAGATTCAGTTTGTTCTGTGTGGCTTCGACCTTCGTGGAACAATGAGAATGATAAACAAAGATACGGGCGAGGTTACGGAACGTCCTATCAAGCCGAAAGAAAGCGTTTGGTACAGATATGAAAAAATGATGACGAACAATTACGGGATTGTTGATAAGGATTATCAGGAATTCCTTGAACTGTTCCTTCAGAACATTCAATATCCAAATGTCGAGAATGAGCATTACAAGAGGTGTTGGACGAAGGACATTAACCATTACTATTCTCATTATGCTGAAATCGATGTACTCCTTGCACCGATTGAGGCAAACGACTTCAACTACGTGAAGTCTCCTTTGAAAGTTGCCGAGTGCGCTTTCTCGCATACGGCTATTGTTGCGTCAGATTTCGGTCCTTATACGCTTGACTTAAAGAGCGCCCGTGAAAAGGGCGGCGTTTGGAACCCCGAAGGAAACGCTCTCCTTGTCGATGAGAGCAGGAACCACAAGGATTGGAGAAAATACGTTGAACTCCTTGCAAAGAATCCTGACTATGTAAAACAGCTTCAAGACAACCTTTATAGGGACGTTCATGAGAAATATGACCTGCGTAACGTAACGAATGACAGGGCTGAATTTTATAAAAAAATAGTAAACGAAGAATAAGATATGAAGATTTGTTTCACACTTGATGATGTTATTAGAGCCAAGACAAGGCAATTCGGAAAGATACTTGCTAAGTCAAGGGGCTTGGAAGAAGATGCATACGCCGATACTGAAATTTCAACAAACAATCTTGGACAGGTATTTGGCTTCGAAAATAGCAAAGAATATCAGGAATTCTTGTACAAAGACTATCCGTTTGAGGTTTTCGCCGAAGCACCTGTAATGGAAAGAATGCTTGACAAGCGTTTCAACCTTTGGACGCTTGATATCGAGAACAAAGAAGGCTGTGAGGACATTGAATTCATGCTCGCAAATCCGTTCGAGTTTAATGCGTCAATCGGGTACACATGTTTCTTCCTTTCACAGATTGCGACGAGAATTAGGGACTTCTATTTCCCAAAGAACTCTTCCGACATTTGGAACAGGTGCGATGTTCTTGTTACCGCGGATCCAAAACTTCTTGCGGAGAAACCTGAAGGAAAGAAATCCGTTAAGATTGAGGCCCCATATAATAAGGATTCAGAGGCGGACTTGACATATGAATCACTATCAAAACTAATTGAAGATGAAGAATTCACAGAGAAACTTAGGAACAATGCTTAAAATCTACGATAAGTATTACTCTTTCGATCTTGGTAAAATGTGCGACTTTATTTCCGAACGGACAAACAAAGAAGTAAAGGAGAACGAAATTCTTGAAACATTCGATTATACCAAGGACACGGATAACAAACTTTCCGCGAAAACAGTGAGGGAAGCGAAAACGGGGGTAAACGGGCATGAAAATATCGTATATGATATGTTGAAGATTTTCATCATTCAGGTTGTGGCTTACGATGATCCTGAAAGTACTGATTTTGACGATCTTCCGTTTGGAACCAAACTGGCGTTCAACACACTAATAAAAGAAGGATTTTTATACGAAATATAATGGACAAGACAATTGAAAGAATAACCGGTTGCATAAAGAACATTGAGGATAAAAATTTCAATGTATTCTTTGTTGTGATTGATTCAAAGGGAACTCCTACGGGCTCCCTTGCATACATTTACGAAACCGCCAAGGAGTTGAAAGACCTTGGATACAAGGTTAAAATGCTTCACGCTGAGAAGGAAGATTTTGTCGGTGTTGCGTCATGGCTCGGTGAAGAATATGCTTCACTTCCTCACGCGAACTTTAACGATGTTACCGTTGCGGTTTCGCCTGACGATTTCATTTTCATTCCCGAAATATATTCGAACGTAATGTCAGCCACGAAGAATTTCCCGTGCAAGAGGGTTGCCATTCTTCAGAATTTCAAGTATATGACTGAGGTGATTCCGTTCGGTGTTTCTTGGGACGATTTGAAGATTAGGGACTGCATTACTACGAGCGATTCTTTGAAAGAACGCCTTCACAAGTTCTTTCCGGAGGTTTCAACGAAGGTTGTAAGACCTTCAATCCCGGAATATTTCCATGAATCTGAGCGACCGAAGAAACTGATTATCAATCTTGTTTCAAAGAGTGAGACTGAGTTGAACAACATCATTAAGCCGTTTTATTGGAAGCACCCTGAATTATCTTGGGTTTCGCTACGTCCTGTTGGAAACGTCGATAGGAAAGAATTTGCAGACGCATTGAGCGACAGCATTGCTACCGTATGGTGCGATACATCTACCGACTTCGGGCGTTCAGCATTGGAGGCTATGGCAAGCGGTAACATTGTCATTGGCAAGATTCCCGAGCATGTACCCGAATGGCTGAAACTCGAGGAAGGCAAGGAAAACGGACTTTGGTTCTACGACAATGAAGAGGCGCAGGACGCGATTGCCGGAGTCATTCAAATGTTCCTCACGAACACAATTCCCGGCGAGTTGTATGAGTCAATGCAGGAAACCGTAAAAACATACAGCCCTGAATTCATGGTGAAGGATGTTAAGTCCGTATATGAGGAAATTTTCGAGGAAAGGAAAAAAGAACTTGAGATTGTCCTTTCCGTTTACAAGAAGAAAAATAACGAAGAAGAAAACAAGACAGAATAATGGGAAAGGTATCATATATAGTTCCGCTCCACAAATTTGACGAAGAGGTTAGCCTGCTCCTGCCAAATGCGTTGAAGTCGATAAAGGAGACACAGCCGAATGAGTATGTAATTCTCATTGTCGGTCCGAAAGACGTGTTGGAAAAAGTTGAGCCGATTGTGGCTGATTTGAAACTCAAGACGGCAACGAAATTCGTTGAAAACAACGGAGAAACCGATTTCTTTTCACAAGTTAATGAGGCGGTTTTGAAATGCACGACAAAATTCTTCTGCATTGTAGAATTTGACGATTTGGTTATCGAGTACTGGCCGGCTGAGTTTGAGAAATATCAGGCGGCTGAAAACGCTTCAATTGTGCTCCCTATTGACGAGGTATTTGAGAACGGGCAATGGGTATCGTTAGCCAATGAGATTATGTGGAGTAATTCGTTTGCCGATGAAAATAACCTTGGGGTAATGAATCTCGACTGCCTCAACAAATTTATGGATTTCAATGTTACCGGTGCGTTCATTAATACAGAAGATTTCATTAAAATCGGTGCATTGAAGCCTTCCTTGAAATTTGCTGCGTGGTATGAATTCCTTATGAGGGCTTGCTACAATGGGCTTAAAGTTTATGTAGCCCCTAAACTTGGGTATTCGCACTCTGTTAACAGGGAAGGCAGTTACATGAAGAGCGTAGCCAAAGACATTACTCGTGAAGAAGGCGCATGGCTTATCGAGACGGCTAAACAGGAATACTTCTTTAAGGAGGACAGGAAAAAGAAGTTCGGAGAATAATAATCACTGAAAGCCGTCAATAGTTGGTAAGATACTTTTTCAAGTATGATTTAAGTAAGAACAATGCTATTTTGTTATTTTTGTTGACGTGCTTCAATAGAAAAACTATTGATGCAACAATGGCAAAAAGAGGACGAAAACCAAAAGAACAAAAAGAAACAGGATATTTTTACAAACGTGAAGAGGACGCAGTACTGGCATATCTAAGTGCTTCAACTGCAGAGGAGAAGAATGACATTTACAATTCAGTACTGCGTCCGGCCTTCGAGAAAATGGCAGAATCCATTATCAGGAGATATAAGTTGTTTGTTCCGAACGAAATTTTCGATGATACGTTCAACGACACGCTTTCTTTCCTTATTACAAAAATGGACAAATTCAAGCCGGGCAATACAAAAGCGTATTCATACTACGGGACAATTTGTAAAAACTATCTTATAGGAAAAATTCAAAAATATTCTACGTCGCTCCAAAGGAACCCATCGTATGATGTGATTTCCGAGGAATTCAACGACAGCATGAAATATTCCGACAAACCCGACAAGAACAAGGAGATTGCAACGGAAACGGTCCAAAGGCTTACAGCAAGAATTGAAGATATGGTGAACAATCCGGAGATAAACGATTTGAAGCCAAATGAGATTAAGATTGGCCGCGCCTTGGTTAACCTGCTCAACAACTGGGAGTATGTTCTGTCCACGGACGCGAGCAACAAACTGAACAAAAACGCAATCCTTCTTTTCCTTCGTGAAAGCACGGGGCTTGACACGAAAGGAATACGGGACAACATGAAAAAATTCAGAAAAGAATTCCTGATTATAAAAAACGCTGTTATTGAGTAAGAAAGTCGCCTAAAAAATATTTATAGACATGGAAACTGCAAAGAAAAACAAATACAAGGTAAAACTCAATAGCAACGACAAGATTGAGCAGCTTCTCCAAGAAACTTACGATCAGGCGTGCCAACAGCATAAGGCAATCCAAGAGGAAATAAACAAACTTTCTTCGTCAACCACTTACAAGGATCTTGATATAGACGGTAAGGAAAAGTACGGGAAAATTATGAACAACTATTTTGCCCTTCAACAAAAATCAATCGGGCAAAAATTTGATATTGCGAAACTTATGGCTGAAGTTGTAAAACACGGCGGAGATGTTAAGGGCGCAATAGATGCGTCAAAGGCAATGCCGACGACGCTTGACTTGGATAAGCTCAGGCAACTTGCGGTTGAGGCTTCAACTACCGAAAACGAAGAGCAGAAGTACGTAACAAAGAAATGAACGTAGAGAAGCGAAAAAAACTACTCGGTTACCTATCTGCATTCAGGGTAATCTTGGAAGATTATCCAAAACTGATAGCGGGTGATTATTATGGTGGCAAAGATACGTCCTTGACCACCATTTCTTTCATGTTGGAGATACTGGGTGTTTTCGGTGTTTCCCATGAATTTCTTTGCGACTGGCTGTCAAAACTTCTTGGAGATGAAGAAGACAGCGGCGTAAAGAAAGGGCTTCTCATTGCGTTGGAAGAGTCAATAAAGGCAATACTACTTACCTATTTGACAGGGCTTTACACTTGCCCGATTGATCCGGTGCTTCCTGACTATTTTTTGAAAACGCCATATATTGACCAAGGAAACGATCCGGACTATCCAACAGGCGTGGGAATAAAAGTTCCGATATCTCAAATAGACGCATTTGGATTGCTGCAGAACTGCCCTACTTCAGAAAAGGGCTCCGTATTTTATTTTGATACGGTTGAATCTGAATATACTCCAAGGACTGTATATAAATCCACAGATATGAACGCTTTCCTTTGGTACGTTATAAACAAAGGAAACGGAGATGAACGTTCAATATGGGATAACCGTGTTTGGTACAGGCTTTTGTTTAAGAAAGAAGATACCGGGCAATCAGACAAGGACCTATTCGTCAACACAAAATGCATTAATTCACCGTCCCGTGTTGTTCGCGGGGTTGGAGTAAAAAACGAAATTCTATGCTTGAGGTTCCAAGAAAGCGGCATTGCCGATGTTACGCGCCTTACAATAAACGACTTGAAGGAAGGAAACGTTTTGACTGTTTGGGGGGTTTCTGACAGATACTACCGAGAGGGGCTGACGCTTGCGGATGGATCCATTGAAGGTGGAAGGCTGAACAAAACCGTATTTCAATTCAATTCTGACTACATTTATAGCCTAAAACTTTTTGACAGCAAGACTATAGTAGCACAAATCATCAATGCTATTTTGGGATTTTCAAGTGCGTTCTCAGGAAAATTCTCGCTTCAAATGAACATACTTGCGAGGAAAATTGAGAAATTTGTTGAAAAGGTTATAGCACAAGAAGGTTCAGACAACCAAGATGAACAGGACGACAGCTACTTTGTTTTTTCGGATAAGGAATATAGCGATATTGAGAATGATGCAACGCTTCGATATAACGGGAAATACAGTACCGGCAATGAAACCGGAGAACTTGCAGATGTCGATGTTCAAGCAATCACGGAACGTATCAATGAAATAAACCTGGCCACAAATCCTGAAGAAAAGGAAGAAGCGATAAAACGCGCTATAATGGGTATTGCCGAGGATACTTCAAGAATTCCCGAAATAGACACGTCCATAGAATTTAGCTTCAGCAAGAATTTTATTCTTACATTCATAAAAGAAACAATGGTACAGATATCAATGCAAATACTTTCCCCGAAAGTTATGCTGCTGTTTGCCATTAACGCAAAATTCCTTGACGACACCCAAGAAGAAATCACGGACAGTTCGCATTGGGAAAACTTTTTTAAGGACTTCTGGAACATTTTGCGCTCTTGCATAAGGAAAATATCGGATTTGGTAATGCAAGCCCTTCTTGACCTAGTTATTGGGCAGCTGAAGCCAATTCTCGTATTGCTTGCAAAGAAACTGTTACTCGAAACCGTATATTACTACAAGATACTGCTGGAAGAAATGATTCTCGCTTGCACGCCGGTGTTCAATTTCGGAGGAAGTAATGAAAACCTTGTGATAGACAACGTGAATTATGCAGATATAATACCGTTAGAAACAACGCCAAAGACATGACAATAGAAAGCATTTGCGATAAAATAACAAGTTTGATAAATACAGTAAGGAAGCCGCTTACGGCAATCCCAGCTGCGTTGCTTGTCTGTGGCGCTATGAAAAGGCCGGGCCTTTCCGCAACATTGATTGCGGCTAACATTATCAGACGTTACGCCGAAGCCGGAATACCAACCGACAGCACGCTTCCTGACGGAAGTCCGTCAATCGCCCGTATAATGGAAAGAATTCGTGTTGAAGAGATTGTCAAGGCAATCAAGACTGACGGGAAAGTTGAAATCGGGTTGCCTGCCGGATCAATACAGATTCAAGGAACCGGTGCCAACGCAGGTGGTCCTGTGGAAATTTTGGGATTTAACATTAACCCCGTTCATGGGGATGGAGTAGTAAGATAAATCATGCTAAACGTTTATGTGGGTTACGTGTCCGACACGAAAGACAGTGCTTACGGACAAAGGATAACTGCCGTTATCCCAAGCGATGAAGGAAAATCGCCGAACGACATTCCGCCGGCTTTTCCGTTATTGCCTAAAATGATTCATATAGTTCCAAAGATAGGAGAAGCCGTAATCGTTTTTGTTGCAAATGACGATGAGCCGAACGGACAAAGGTATTACCTTGGTCCGATTATTTCTCAGCCAGACAAAATGAACGAAGATTCATTCAAGTCGCTAAGCGCTACACGCCTTCTCAATAACGGAATACAGCCGCCAAACAAATCCGTATCTAATTTCGGAAGCAATTTCGGCGCCCTCCCTGAAAAAAAAGACATAGCACTGCTTGGTAGGAAAAATACAGACATTATACTAACAGAAAACGAACTCAGGGTAAGGGCTGGATGCAGGCTGACAAAGCCGGGCGAGAACAAAGTTGATTTCAACAACGGAGATCCTGCTTTCATTAAACTCAAATACCATGAAAACGGGCTTCCCGTCAAGAAGAATGAAAACGAAGAAGTTCCGAGCGATACGGTTAAAAGTACCGCCACTGTTGTAGCCGACAAGATAAACCTTCTTTCTCACGGCGCACAGGAACATTTCAAACTTAACGATTGGGAAGAAAGTATCAGCGATGCTGAAATGCGGAAAATAATTGAGAACGTGCACAAACTCCCGTATGGAGACGTGTTATGTGACTTCCTATCGCTTTTCATAAAAATGTATGAAAGCCACGTTCACCCGTGGCACGGAATGAAACCTATCGTAAAGGATCCAATTTCATTGGAATTTTTTGAGAAATACGGAAGGGAAAAGAACGTGCTTGAAAAGAAATTGTTAAGTGAAAACATAGGAATCAATTGACAAAATGTCCGGTATTTATGGAAAATACCGGACATTATGATTATAGAAAACAACCTCATCCCATTCAAGGGATTTTTGGCAATGAATCTTTTCGGGATTATATTTGCGAGAAAAGAAGCGTGGAACAGGTGCGATGATGAAAAGAAAAAAAAGTGCATCAGGCACGAAAGCATTCATACTAAACAAATCATTGAGTGCGGTTTCATATTCTTCTACGTTATCTACCTGCTCGAATGGCTGTTCAGGATTCTTATCACTTGGGACGCAGACAAGGCGTACCGTTCTACCTCATTTGAGAACGAGGCGTATAAGCACGAGAATGATTTAGATTATTTGGAACACAGGAAGCCATACGCTATGTGGCGAAAATAAAAAAACGCACCAAACTCGGTGCGTTTTTACGTTATTACTGCACTTCAGACGGTGCAATTGGCTCTTTTGGGATTATGATTGCTGCTAAAATGTAGGCGATAAGTCCGAATCCCCAGCAGATACCCAACAATGCGGCGCCTAATCTTATGATTGTCGAATCGCATTCAAAATGTTTGGCGATCCCGCCGCATACCCCGCAGAACATCTTATCGGTTCTGCTTCTGTAAAGTTTATCTTCCATAGTGCTTGTCGTAATATTCTTTGTAGTCTCCGCTTGTTACATTTTCAAGCCATTCATCGTTTTCCAAATACCATTTTACGGTTTCTTTTATTCCATCTACGAATGACTTTTTGGGGTACCATTTTAGTTTGCTCATTAACTTCGTACAGTCAATTGCATATCGCATATCATGCCCTTTCCTGTCTGTAACAAATTCAATGTAATCTCCGATGTTATATGCTCCTCCCTGCCAATTTTCGGCTTCCATCTTATATGCGGCGATAAGGTTTAGTATAAGATTGTAGTTTGACATTTCGCACATTCCGCCGATATTGTATGTTTCACCGGATTTTCCTGTATGAAAAATTAAATCAATGGCGTCTGCATGGTCTTCAACATACAGCCAATCACGCACATTCTCGCCTTTTCCGTAGATAGGGATTTTCTTTCCGTGCTTAAGGTTGTTGATAGCAAGTGGAATAAGTTTCTCGGGGAACTGATATGGGCCGTAGTTGTTACTGCAGTTTGATATCGTCACGTTCATTCCGTAAGTGTCGTGGTACGCCTTTACGAAGTGATCGCTTGAAGCCTTGCTTGCAGAATACGGGCTATGCGGATCGTATCTGGTTTTCTCATGGAAATAAGTTGCGTCCCCAAGTTCCAAGGAGCCATAAACCTCGTCAGTCGATACGTGGTGGAAGCGGTGTTCTGAATAATTATCGCTCCATTTATGCCTTGCCATTTCAAGAAGGTTGAACGTTCCAATAACATTCGTTTCAACAAATGTCCTTGGGCCTTCAATACTCCTGTCAACATGGCTTTCTGCGGCGAGGTGGATTACATCGGTTATCAAATATTCATTAAACGCAATTCCAACGTGATCGTAATTTCTGATATCGCCTTTAACAAATACGTAGTTCGGATATTTTTCAACCTCTTTCAAATTTTCAAGGTTTCCGGCATAAGTCAATGCATCAAATACCACGATTAAATAATCAGGGTATTTCTTCACCATGTGTTTCACAAGGCAAGAGCCAATGAAACCCGCACCGCCTGTGATAAGTATTCTCTTCTTATAGTCTTTAACAGTTTTCTCCATATACAAAGGGGTTATCAATATCTTCTAAAAATCCATTCACTTTGTCTTTGTTTGACACCTTGATATCGTCAAACGGCACAAAACTCGCCCAAGGAATGTTTATATCATTGTCAAGCCAAAACACGGCGCCTTCACTTTCCCTGTTGTAGAAGTTGTCGCATTTGTATTGGAAAATGGTATTGTCCTCCAATGCAACGAAGCCATGCGCAAAGCCTCTCGGAACATAAAACTGCCTGTGGTTCTGTTCTGATAGATACGCCATGAAATAACTTCCGTATGTGGGCGAGCCTTTTCTGATATCCACAATGAAATCAACAACCGCGCCTTTAACCACCCTTACAAGTTTTGCTTGTGCGTAAGGAGGTTTCTGGAAATGCAGACCGCGAAGAACTCCGTACGATGAACGGCTTTCATTGTCCTGAACAAAATCCACGTCAGCAACTAGTTCCTTAAATGCCTTTTCATTGAACGATTCAAAAAAATATCCGCGTTCATCATAATGCATATCCGGCGTAATGATTGCCGGTCCGCTTTCTAATTTTATTACTTCCATGTTATCCGTTTTGTAAAATATACATTTTTTGCGTAAATTTGCAATATGATTGATACCGAAAACATATATGTAGGGGACAAGACGTTCAAATCGTCAGAATATCAAAAAAAGATTTTCAACGAAATTGCACATGGCGTCGGAAATATGGTTATCACCGCAGCCGCAGGTTCCGCAAAGACTACTACGATTGAAAACTGCCTTAGATTCATTCCGGAGGACAAAAAGAAATTGTTCCTCGCGTTCAACGTTTCTACCGTTGAAAAGCTAAAAAGCGAGATTAAAAACGTGAACGGAACAAAAATAATGACGTTCCATGGACTTGGAAACAGAATTCTTCGTGAAAACGGAAAAATCACAGAGAACACGGTGATTGACGAGTTTAAGTATCCAAGATATATTAAACACCATATTGACGAACTTACGCAGTACAAAGAAACCGCTTCGCTCGGTATCTATAAAATGGTGTATATCTCCAACATCATTTCGCTGACGCATTATGCGCGTTACTATATGGCTATGCGTGTGAAAGACATTCAGGATGTTGCAAACATATACGGAGTGGTTACCGTCCGTGATGAATTTGAAGTAGTAAGACGGGTTCTCATTTGGGGAGAGGAACATACGGATTCAATCGACAATACTGATATGATATGGCTTCCGAACATATTGAACCTCGCAACAAAAAGATATTTGTTTGATTTCATTTTCATTGACGAGGCACAAGATACCACTCTTGCTCATCAGCAAATGGTTGACAAGTGTTTTAAACGGGGATGCCGGTTCATTGCAGTTGGGGACCCTAAGCAGCAGATAAACGTATGGTGCGGTGCGACCGAAAAAGCCATTGAGAATTACGAAAACCGCCCCAATACGAAAAAACTGAAACTGCCGATTTCATACAGGTGCCCGAAGAAGATAGTCAATCTTGCGAAAGAATACTCTAAAGAAATCACTGCAGCCCCAGACGCACCGGAAGGAGAAATAAGGTATGACGTGTCCCCGAACTTTGCAAAGCCTGGGGATATGGTTCTATGCCGAATCATTTCAAAACTTATTGAACAGTATATGTCTTACTTGCGTAACAACAAGAAAGCATACCTTAAAGGAAGTGATGCGGTAAGGAGCACATATCTTGATATCATTTCATCGGTTAAGGCAAAAAGAATTGACGCAAGATGCGTTACTGCAACAGGACTGATTCCTCAGCTGTATAAATTGTACTTTGACAGGCTGAAATCAATTCAGGAAACATTCAACATTGAAGAGAGCGACGCTATCTACCACGAAGAAGCCCTTAACTTGTACGATAATATCGAAGCAATCAAAGTATTGTCGGAAGGATTGGACACCGTAGAGGAACTTGTTGAAAAGATCAACATTATTTTCAATGGCGATGAGAAAGACGCAATAATACTCTCAACTGTGCATAAGGCGAAAGGTATGGAAGCGGACAACATTTTCATCCTGTGTCCATCGCTCATTCCAAGCCGTCTCGCCCAAAAGAAATGGGAAATACAGGCGGAGGAAAACCTTGCCTACGTCGCAGTGACCAGGGCGAAAAAAACACTCAATTACATTAAAGAAGACGAAAAAGGATTCTTTAAAAATTTCACGAACACGAAAAGTATGGAACAGGAAATAAAAAGGATCAAAAACAAAATCAACTTCATTGATTCAGAACGTATAAATCCCGAAGAAATAAAGCCGGTTGAAATACTGCCTGAGGTTATCGTTCCGAAAGACGAGCCAAAGAAAAAGAAGAAGGGCGGATTAAAATTTTTGGATTTTTCGTAAAATGTTGCTAACTTTGCAAAAATAAGCAACGAAAACATGCCTACAAAGAAGAAAATGAATCAGACTAACGTTGGAGAAGCCAATCTTCCTTCTCCGCAGAAAATTAAGAACTTTCTTGATCAATACGTGTACGGTCAGGAGGAAGCGAAGCGTGTCCTGTCCGTAGCCGTATACAATCACTATAAGAAGATTATCTACAACAGTAATCCTGACAAACTGTTCGACATTGAGAAGTCCAATATCGTACTCCTTGGAGGTACAGGTTCCGGAAAAACCCTGCTCGTGAAGACCATTGCAAAGATGCTCGGTGTTCCGTGCTACATTCAGGACTGTACGAAGATCACGGAAAGCGGTTACGTCGGCAGTGACGTTGAGGAATGCCTCGTCGGCCTTCTTCGCTCGTGTAATTACGACGTGGATGCTGCCCAGTGCGGTATCGTTATGCTCGACGAGGGCGATAAGCTTGCACGAAAAGGCGCCGGTCCTTCCATTACAAGAGACGTTTCCGGCGAGGGTGTTCAGCAGTCCCTTCTTAAAATTGTCGAAGGCGACCTCGTTGGTGTGCCTCCAATGGGCGGAAGAAAGCATCCCGAGCAGCCGCTGATCTACGTGGACACCACCAATATCCTGTTTATTCTTTCCGGTGCCTTTGACGGAATCGAGCGTATCGTTGAGAACAGAATCGGCCGTGGAAAGATTGGGTTCAGCACCACAAACGCCGCTGCCGAGATGATTAAAGACGAAGATAGCATGAACTCCCTTGTCACTCCGCAGGATCTCCGTGATTTCGGAATCATTCCTGAGCTCGTTGGGCGTTTCCCGATTATCGCCTACACTAACAAACTGACGGAAGACGACCTGTTCAACATTCTCAAGACTCCGAAGAACGCTATCACAAAGCAGTTCGAAGAACTCCTGAAAATGGACAACATTGAACTTACGTTCAGCGACGAAGCCCTTCGATTTATTGCGAACACGGCTATCGAGCTTGAAACGGGTGCGAGAGGTCTCCGCTCCATTCTTGAAGATACTCTTTCCGACCTCATGTACTCCGCTCCGTTCACTATGAACAAGAAAAAGGTTCGTAAGATTGAAGTTACGGAAGATATGGTTCGTGAGCGTATTGAGAAACGTTACAAGAACATTCTGCTCATTAAGCGAAGTGCATAATGATTGACAATTCAAGGGAATACGTTATTTGCGCAGCAATTTGGTATCGCAAAGAGCATGGGGATAAAGAATCCCCTCGCGGATTTGTGGCGCAGAACATCCGCACTGGCGTCATTGTCGGACAATGGAGGCACCCTAACGTAATCCACACATACCATCAACTGGCAGGCAGACCGACTGTTGGAGAGGTCCAAGGATTCCTCACATCAAAGGGAAATTTTGTAGACAGGGTACAGGCTATGGAAATCGCATACCAAGCCGGCCAGGTTACGAAGGAAACGGCATTTAGGAAAAATTGGAACGGAAAATATTCAACAGCCCTCGGCTCTGAACCTGAAAACAGACATGGGGCGGACTATAAATTTAACATCCTTTATTCAGAAGACATTTACTAAACCATGTGCTTAATTAACTACAAAAAAATCAACTTAAACCGAAAGAGGAAGCCCATTGCCTGCTATAAGGTATTTGAAAAAATCAACGGGTGCATTGATTCTCCTTTATATCCGGAAGGGCCACACGGAACGGACTGGGAAGTTGGCCAGGTAAGAAAAATTGGCGTAGAAAATTGCCGTTCAAGTATATACCTTAATTATGAAATCACATGTGATGCATTTCATTCCTTAAAAAACCTTTCGGATGCCAAAAAATATAAAAAGTGGCTCAAAGAAGACAATGAAAGGGAATTTGTAATAGCAAAATGCAAAATACCGCTAGATTCAAATTACGTGTTTGAAGGCAGAGCGGTTGTCAGTAGTATGGACACTGGCGTTCCCGGCTATGCGTCGGAATCAATCGAAATCGAAAAATTCGTTTAACAAAAAACACGCCTGTTTTGGCGTGTTTTTCTTTTATCTAAGTTCTGAATCCAAATAGTATTCTATACCGTAAATATCTAGGATAACATAAAATTTGTTGTCGAAATTACGTGGCCACGACTCTTCAAGCTCTTCTGCGCTTTTTGTTTTCCAATTTTTAATATATACCATATCTCTTAATGTTTTAATTCAGACACATTGCTTACTACCTTGAAATGGAGTTTGTTCTTGTATATTCTCGTTTCCCTTCCAATTTCAAGTTTGATATCAACATAATAATCGTACGGAACAAGTTCTGCAGTATTGATTGAGAACGTGTTTTTCCTTCCAAGTACGTTGATTGGATCCCAATCTATAACGTCAATTTCCCTTGTGCCGTCCTTTACATAAATACGATAATAAGCGTTATCCGCCAATTCATATTCTTTTGCCGAGTATTGTACCCTGAAAACAACGTCAAGCTCACGTTTGTCTCCTTGATAAACCTTTTCGTCGTCATTCATTCCGGATATCGTAGGCATAAGGTCTTTGGCACTTTCAATCTCGCCACCGAGGTTCATATATTGCGAAGCAGGCATAACGTGGAAATCAAGTTCTACGTCATCAATGTCCTCCCCGCCGTATTTCAAGTTTGACCATGTATCGTACAGTACAGACTCGCCTCTTGTCTCGTAAACGTCAATCGGGTTGTCGCAATCGTCGTATCCCTGCTTCTTCTTTTTACCGAGTTTCACCTCCGCATAATAAACGCCCGTTGTTGCCCGTTTTACGGGGTATTCTACGCCTTCTATGGTGCAGACGGGCAGTTCGTCCAAGTCCGTGAAAACACCGCCTAAAACGGCGTAAAAATAAAGCCTGTTCGTCTTTCCGACATAGAACTTGTACCTGTCGTCGTTTATCTTGAAATTAGTCCTCGTTTCAATGTACGGCTCGAAGAAAGTGTTCGTGTGCGGGGTGAAGAAAGTAATGTAGTTTATGCCGTATTCCTTCGACAGTTCAAGCCTTGGTGAGAAAGCGAGGCCAAGCCCGTAGTTGTTTTCTCCTTCAAGAATTGACTCAACATAATCCGTTATGTCAATGTCAAGGTTTTCGTTTCCATAGTCGAAGTGCTGTCTTCCAACAACAACGCTTTCTTCTCCGTTTCCCCACTTCTCGTACTCTTTCCAAAGGAACTCGGGGGTATAAACACCGGGAGCGTCCCATTCAATTCCGTTTTCTGATTTATACCACGTGCTTCCGTCTTTTGATACTGAGTTGTACCCCACAAACCAAACGTCTGTTGAATTGTCAAAGCCAACACCCGCGTCAAATTTTTTCGGAAGTTTGAAAAGAATAACATCGAAAGAAACGGCGCGTTTTTCCTCTTCGGAAAGAACTTTTCCGATTTCCTTCTTCTCCATGAATTTCAACGGATCCCAAGAGCCACAGTTGAACATTCTGAGCTTATGGGTTACCTGTCCTTTTTCATATACTCCGTCCTCATACAATTTTTTCAGCTTGCTCTCATCAAAATACAGGAGGACTCTTGAATGATATCTTCCGTAGTTAAGGGCACATATTGGGTTTAGCCCGAAATTATCTTTCGAGCCGTTCACTATCGTATTTGTTTTTGATAGAAATGTCCTTGTTACCATTTGGTTTTGTTTATTCTATAAATACTTATTCAAACAGTAAATCAGAACTTTGAGTTAACCATTGGCGCCTGAGTTTCACAGTAATAGTCGTAGGCTATCTTTCCGGCGTTTTGCAGGAACTTTCTTTTCCATCTGCCCCATAGTCTTTCAATTTCTGAAACAAACGTTTCCCAATTTACCTCTTTTCCGGCTATGAGTTTATATCCGCTCAAAAGGTCCGTGCGAGTCATCTCATCTTCACAATTTTCAATGTATGAAACGTTTTGCCACAATTTTTTGAAAATAGAATACGCATCGGTTGTTTTTATAGCCTCAAATGCTTCTTTCGGACTCTTTACTGACTTTCCCCTTATTTCTGTGGATATCTGCCCTATAACGGCTTTCAGTTCCATTTCATTCAGCCAATAGAACATTTTTCCGAGTATTCTTTGATTTAACGATGAGCCGAACTTCCATGCCATAAGGTTTGCCATATACCTGTTGTCCGATGTAATGTTCTTTATCGAAGGCGCCATATTACGGCTGCGTTGGAAATCTTCATATGCATGCGATATCTCGTGGGAGAAATTTGTTGCGATAAGGCTCTCCAACTGTTCCCGCGTAGAAGCCCCACAAGACAGGCTTATTTTCACGTGGCTGTTTCTTTTATTGAAATACGACTCATGCTGATTATAGGCACTTTGCCATGACATTCCTCCGTCCCTTATCGACGCTATAATGCTAATGTCGCAGGAATCAAAAAATTTCTCAAAATCGCCCAGTTCGCCGGGATTTTTAATTCTTGTGGAATACGTTCCACCGTCTTTTATATACGGAAAGATTTTTTCCCTGAAAATACTTATGATCCCGCTCGCGTATTTGTCGATATTTGGTGTGTTTCCATGAGATTCGGCCAATATTTGCCCATCGTTGATTATAATACCTAATCTGTAATTAATTGAAATATGCTCGAGAATTATTTTATCTATGTAGTCCATTCTTAACTGTTTTTCCAAACGTACCTTATAAGCCCGCAATCCCATATTCGTTTGTATCCGAGTTTTTCCGTCATTTCTTTTTCAGT